>ERZ501023.101-NODE-101-length-22002-cov-6.708981_pt1 | contig 22002 bp, 17 predicted proteins | sample MGYA00248839_ERZ501023 | MGnify/ENA primary metagenome ERZ501023 (study PRJEB25958, sample SAMN03398596) | human skin metagenome | study: EMG produced TPA metagenomics assembly of the Human Skin Microbiome Metagenome (human skin metagenome) data set.
ATTATTAATAAAATCTGGGAATTATTCCATCCAGCTTGAGATAGAATCCCTCTAAAAAAGTAATCGCTCTGGTTAGCCTTTAGATAGTTAAAATATTTAACCTTTTAAATTAAGAAATTTAAAAATTAATGCGGCTTTTCCATTCACCTAAAAAGTGATTAGTTGAACATAAATTAAAAATAGCTTCTTGAACTATTCAGACAAGCAAAATCCCCACCCCACAAGCAATTTACTATTATTAGATGGGTTTATCGCACCTACTAATTAGCTGCTTAATTGTCGATATTTTAAGAGTGGATAATGACAAATTAACTCAACAGTACAAATTTAATTATGAGGAAGCCTTAAAGGAGTAAACAGTAAAAGAATACTGCGATCGCGTGATCGCCTTCAGTTTACCCCGTAGCAGTTATCCTCAAGTAAGTCCGATGACAAATTCGCGGATTACCGCTAATACTTCCGGTCGAATTTCATGTCCCATGTCAAACTCCTGATATTGCACCGACATCCCTAACCCTTTTAAAGTGTCTCGTGCCGACTCAGCAGCCTTGAGCGGTACAATTGAATCTTGTCTACCATGCAAAATCAAAACTGGGGTAGAGGTATGCGCTACTGATCCAGCAAGAGGATGCAAATAGCCACTTAAAGCTATTAACCCTGCTAGCGGTAAACTTAAGCCGACATCTAGAGTCATAGCCGCGCCTTGGGAAAATCCGCTTAAAATTGTGCGTGACAACGGTACGCCAGTGGTACTTTCTAAAGAAAGTAACCAGTCCGTTAGTAATTTCCGACTCTCTGGTAATCCTTGCCCTTTGTTACCAGAAAGGTCATACCACGCCCTTCCTATAGACGAATAAGGATGGGGAAAAGGCGCATCCGGAAACATAAACTGGTATTCAGGTAGATTCAAAAGCGGTACTACAGAGGCAAGATTTTGAGCACTTGCCCCCCAGCCGTGTAACGACACAATTAACCCAGATGGCTTTTGAGAAGTTGCTGGTGGAACCGTAATGACTTGTAAAGACAGAGACTTGCTCCTATGATTAAACTCTCTTAATCTATCTTAATGATGTGATCACCCATTAGGTGTTCGGTTTACCAGCCAGAAACCTTAAGTTAGTGCCTAACATTAACTCAACGTTAAGCTGTGTTAGCTACTCTCGGTCTCTAAGTATTCGCACGGCTACAAAGCTTGCTATTGCTGATGTCTGCGTTCTTGACAGCAGAAAAACTTAAGTTAGCGATTAACGCCTTGATCTTTACTGGTTAAGACTTAGTTGCAGGTGCAAACTAAACTTAAGTTCGCAATCAGGAGGTCTACAACGACATTGAACTCGGTCAGTGCGTTAGCAAAGCTTTCTCAAGGAATCGCTACGTTCAAATAATAGCCGCAGCGCTAATTGAAGTAAATGAAATGCTTGCGTAAGTTGCTAAAACTTGCACCGAGCTAGGTCATTTTTGGGAAGATTTCATGTTTACCCAGAAAATCCTTTTGCTAGCGCCTGGATTTTCTAGAAATGAGTCACAAGACGAGCATCTCGTGTCCAACTAATAACTAATGGAGTAAATACTCATGGCAACTATCTTTGGTACTACAGGTCCTGATACTAGAAGTGGTAATTCGGAAGACGATACTATATTCGGTTGGGCTATAGGCGGTAATGCCAGCAGTCCGTCTGGCAACGACACCCTCAATGGCTTGGCTGGTAATGACCAACTGTTTGGGGGAACGGGCAACGATACTCTCAATGGTGGTGCTGACAATGACACCCTTGATGGAGGAACAGGCAACGACTCCCTGAGTGGAGGATCAGGTAATGACTCCTTGATTGGGGGAATAGGTAACGACATCTTAAACGGCGGCGGCGGCATCGACACCCTTGTTGGTGGCTTTGGCAATGATGTTTACTTTTTCACCGCAGGAGATACCCTGATTGAGAATTCACTTGAAGGCTTTGATACAGTGAATTCTTCTGTTAGCTACACTTTGACTGACAATTTTGAGGGGCTGACGCTTACAGGTAGCAGGAATATTGATGGCACAGGCAACGCTGTAAATAACACCATTATTGGGAATACAGGTAGTAACGATTTATTTGGTGAAGGCGGCAATGACTTTGTAGATGGCGGTGACGGCAATGACTTTATATATGGTGGCGACGGCGATGACGTTCTATCTGGCGGCTACTCATCTTACTACTATGGCACTGGTGGCAATGACTTTCTATCTGGCGGCGATGGTAATGACGAGCTAAGAGGCGGCGGCGGTGATGACGAGCTAGATGGCGGTGTTGGTAATGACTTTCTATCTGGTAGTAGTGGTAATGACTTTCTGTTTGGCGACTTAGGCGATGACAATCTATTTGGCGGCAGTGGCGATGACGAACTAGATGGCAGTGGTGGCAATGACTTTCTATCTGCTAACTCTGGTAATGACGTGCTATTTGGTGGCGACGGCGACGATATTCTAATCGGCGGTGATAGCTCATCTTACTATTACAGCTACGACGGCAATGATCTTCTCTTTGGTGGCGACGGCAATGACGATTTATCTGGTGGCGTTGGTGCAGATACACTCACTGGTGGTAGTGGGGCTGACTCCTTTACCTTCAATTCCCCATTCGATGGTATAGACATTATTACGGACTTCTCAGTTGCTGATGATACTATCAGAGTCTCTGTTTTTAATTTCAATGGTGGATTAACTGCAAATGCTGCGATTACGCCGGAGCAATTCGTACTTGGTTCAGTAGCGGTTGATGCTAGCGATCGCTTCATCTACAACCAGGGTACGGGGGCGCTGTTCTTTGATGCTGATGGTACGGGTGAGGCGGGACAAGTGCAGTTTGCCTTGCTATCCAACAGCCCCGCGCTAACTAATAATGACATTTTTGCCTTTGGCTAGGGACTGATTACCTAGTCTGAAGCAGCTTTGATAAATTGACAACATTGGGGCAATTTGACTGGGGTTGCCCCCAACACACTATAATCTCACGCTTATTTAGGCCCATTTACGTATTTCTGCAAAAGAGGCAATATAGTTATGGTTTCTGCTGCTAAATCGGCTAAAAAGTCGTCACCTAATCTGGAAATTAGTGCGTCGAGACAGTTTACTGCTTGGCTGGCAGAACAAAGCATTAGCCTTGCCGTTAGCACTTATCAAACAGGTAAGTTGTTTTTAATTGGCTTGGGAACTGATCGGCGGTTGTCCGTGTTCGACCGCACCTTTGAGCGCTGCATGGGTTTATGGACTAGCAGCGATCGCTTATACATGAGTTCAGTGTATCAACTGTGGCGCTTTGAAAATGCCTTGGAGCCTGGTGAGTTGCATAACGGTAGCTATGACCGACTTTATGTGCCGCAAGTTGGTTACACAACAGGCGACCTAGATATTCATGACATCGCTCTTACCAGTAGTGGTCAGGTGATTTTTGTCAATACTTTATTTAGCTGTTTAGCAACAGTTAGCGAGTCATACAGCTTTGTACCACTGTGGCAACCACCATTTATTTCCCGACTGGCGGCGGAAGATCGCTGCCACATGAATGGGCTAGCAATGGATAATGGTCAACCGAGGTATGTCACGGCAGCAAGCACTAGTGATGTTGCAGATGGCTGGCGCGATCGCCGTCGTTATGGCGGCTGTGTTGTTGATGTAGGAAGTAATGAAATTGTTGCATCGGGGTTGTCGATGCCTCACTCACCCCGATTGTACCGCGATCGCTTGTGGCTACTCAACTCCGGGACTGGCTATTTTGGTGCGGTTGATGTTAAAGATGGCACATTTACTCCGATAACTTTCTGTCCTGGTTATTTGCGCGGACTAGCTTTCGTTGGTGATTATGCAATAGTTGGCTTATCGAATATGCGGGGGAAGGCGTTTTCGGGTCTCGCTTTAGACGAAAACCTAGCCGCCCGCGATGTGGAAGCCCGTTGTGGTTTGCAAATAATTGATCTGCGTAGCGGTGATATTGTTCACTGGCTGCGGATATCAGGCACTGTGGAGGAGCTTTATGATGTGGCAGTGCTGCCAGGAGTACGCCAACCAATGGCTTTAGGCTTCAAGTCTGATGAAATCCGCCAGACTACCACTATTGATCCAAATCCGGCTCAGTTAAGCCCCAGAGGCAGGTAAATTAACGCTTATCTCACGTCTATTGTAGTTGATGCTAAATAGTTTCAGAGCGCTGTTTAGAAGTCACCTCGGGAAATATTTTTAGATTATAGGAAACACAGCGAGTTGTGCTTGAGAACGTTAATACTTCTCGGTTAAGCCTAGTGTCTGTAAATTTAATGTATCAAACCACCTTCAGGTAGTGTAGTAAGAGCGCATTTAAACACCGGAGCGATCGCGTGACCATCAGCCCGTTAGAACGCTCCTGTATTCTTAAATGTGCGTAAGTCTTATTAATCCTAAATTCATCTATTCATTTCATCATATTTCTGCCTGTACATCCTGATAATTTAAGAAAAATTTTGATTTTCAATAAAATATTATTCTGTTGACTACCAATGTTTCTTTTAATAAAAGTAGTATTTATTCTGTTAGCAATAGAATTGAGAAAAAAGCAGAGATAAGTTTCTCTAATATAACCTTTTGCCTGAGCTTTTAAAATAGCACATTCTATTATTGATGCAACTTTTTCAGTAGTCTTTTCTTCACAGATTTGCTCAATTAATTTCTCAGTCACATATTCTATGACAACAGGCTGTTGGGTAAATTTTGCACAATTCTGCCCAATTAGCGATCGCCGTTCCAGAGATTCTAGCGTCTCAAGTAATTTTGATTTAGGTATTTTTGCAAGATCATCTTGAAGTTCTAAGTATGAAAGCGGTTCTCGATTAATCGCTAGCCAGTACATAACCTGCTTTTCTAAAGCAGATAAACGTTCAAATTGCTGATCTAATAGCTCCCGAATATCTCCAAAAACTGCTGTATTGTGTGCCAAGAATTCAGCAACGTTACCATCAAATAACTCTTGAATAGTCGTAGCAACTATCTTCAAAGCTAGTGGATTACCTGCATAACAATGAATTAAATCTCTCGATTTATCCTCTGCTCCAGATAAACCCTTTGCTTTGAGAATGAACTGTCCTTCTACTTCCTGTAAACCAGTCAGTGAGAATGAGCGAATCGGTAGTATTTTACCTTCTAGTAAGGCAATTTCTTTAGGCTTTTCCCGACTTGTTAGCAGCAAGCAGCTTTGATGGCGTTCTTCTCCCACCCGTCTTAAGAACTCGCCATACCCCTCATATCCTTCTCGATAGTTCCCAGCGCGAACCTCCATTAAAGGAGCTATGCGAGCAGGTGCGTTAAGCGCGTCTATGCTAACGCGACTGCGGAGAATCGACTCAGTGTTATCCAATACGAGTAGACAGCGATACTTGCGTAAATACTCCATCAGTTGCGAAACTCTACCGTTTAAAGTTGCTGGTAAATTAGTTTCCGGTTCGGCAGATAAGCATTGGAGCATCTCTGTTATAGTGTCCTCGTAAGCTGGCGTATTACGTAGCGATCGCCAAATCAAATATTCAAACTGATCTTTAATTTGTTCTGCTAGCTTGACAGCCAAAGCAGTTTTACCAATCCCTCCCATACCCAGCAGCGCCACTAGTCGGCAGCGATCCTGCACGAGCCATTTTTCTAGCGTCGCCAGTTCTGCTGTGCGTCCATAGAAAACAGATACATCAACGGCTTCTCCCCAATAACACTGCGGGAGGTTCTGGGCAATTTTTTGCTCTTCAAAATTAGGGTTAGGTCTGTAATAATCGCTTGTACCCAGTTCTAAGTCAAACGTTCGGAAAAAGCGATCAAGTGTTTGCTTATCCACCCCTTCTTCACAGGCTAATATCTTCGCAACGGTAAAAGGAGCTAATAAGGAGCGATCGCTGAGTTCTTCAAGAGTATACTTAGAGCCAAAATTTTCTAGTTCTTCAGCGTAATGTTTTGCCAAGTGCAGCTTATGCAATCCTTCAGGAGTGAGAATAACGCCGCGCTGGCGTTTTAGGTTCTGCGGCTTCATGAGTGTCACGGAGGTTAGGGTTATGTTCCAAAAAAGTGTGGGATAAGTTCTAACTTTTTCTCCGAAGCCCTTAAACACCTGGTGTTCATCCTTTCCCAAGTTAAGTGGGTGAAGTTACTTGAACCCAGATTCAGTAGTTAGATATCCTCTAAACAGCTACCATTAGCTTTGTGCTATGACCACTCAGCTAGATAGAAGTCACACAATTACAGCAATCCGCATAAGTTTAAGTTGCCCACTATATTAGTTAGTGATTAAATACTTATCAGGGAATAGATAATACTGCTACTAGACGCAGCGTATTTTTACTCAATCTTTTAATTAGTCACTAGATATGTAAAGCTTGGGTAAAGATAACTCAATACTCTGCGCCAGGCTGTTGACATTTATCAGATTCTGCCCCTTTATTACCAGCATCTTTACCTGTTTTCAGGTATTGGTAACAAATTAATAAAGCGAAGGTCATGAAATACGGTAATACAAAGGGCAAGTAGCGATATAGTTGTGAAAACGCAATCAGCGCTAGACTTTATTACCTGGCACAATCAAGTTGCATGACATCAGCGCTCTCGAGCTTATGATTAAAGCTTATAAGTGATAAAAAATTTCTAAGTTATGGCACGTCTAGCACTGCTAAGTGTATCTGATAAAACGGGGTTAATTAACTTTGCCCGTAGTCTTGTTAATGAATTTGGATTTGATTTAATCAGCAGTGGTGGCACAGCCCAAGCCCTTAAAGAAGCAGAAATACCAGTGAAAAAAGTTGCTGATTACACTGGTTTTCCAGAAATATTAGGCGGTAGAGTTAAAACGCTGCATCCCCGAATTCATGGGGGAATTTTAGCACGTCGGGATGTGCCTCAAGATGTGGCAGATTTAGCAACTAACCAAATAGAACTCATAGATTTAGTCGTAGTAAATCTCTATCCTTTTGAGGAAACGATCGCCCTTCCCAGTGTCACCTTAGCTCAGGCAATCGAACAAATTGATATTGGTGGCCCTGCTTTAATCCGAGCAGCTGCCAAGAATTACGCACATCTAACAGTTTTGTGCGCTCCAACGCAGTATGACGCTTATCTAGGGCAGTTGCAAGGAGGTGAGGTATCGCTAGACTTTCGCCAAGCGTCGGCTTTAAAAGCGTTTTCGCATACATCGGAGTATGATCGCGCGATCGCTACTTATCTACTAAAGGTAAGAGGCGAGAGGCAAGAGGCGAGAGGGGAAGAATCGCCCCTACCACAAGAATTTACACTTTCTGGGCAATTAGTGCAATCGCTACGTTATGGCGAAAATCCGCATCAATCCGCCTCATGGTATCAAACAGGTAATACAACTGGCTGGGCGGCTGCTAACCAAATTCAGGGTAAAGAACTTAGTTACAACAATTTAGTTGATTTAGAAGCGGCACGCCGAATTATTGCTGAATTTGCCGATGATACTCCAGCTGCGGCAATTATTAAGCACACCAATCCTTGTGGTGTTGCCCTGGGAGGCAATATTTCCGAAGCTTATCAAAAAGCTTTTAATGCTGACTCTATTTCTGCTTTTGGCGGAATTGTCGCCCTCAACCGTCCTATTGATGCTGCTACTGCAACTGCTTTAACTAAAACTTTTTTAGAATGTGTAGTTGCACCAAGTTGTGAACCAGAGGCTGCGGAAATTCTCAGCACTAAATCTAAAGTAAGAGTTTTAACTTTGGCGAATTTAGCTGGTGGTGAGAAGTACACAGTTAGGACAATTGCTGGTGGTTTCCTAGTACAAGCCGCAGATGATATTGTTGCTGACACTCAGCAATGGCAAGTTGTTACTCAAAAACAACCAACAAAAAATCAACTAGCAGAATTACTATTTGCCTGGAAAGTTTGCAAGCACGTTAAATCTAATGCAATTGTAGTGACGCGCGATCGCACTAACCTGGGAGTAGGCGCAGGACAAATGAATCGTGTCGGTTCTGTCAAAATAGCCTTAGAACAAGCCGGAGAAATTAAAGACGCAGTTCTCGCCAGTGATGGGTTCTTTCCCTTCGATGACTCCGTAAAAATAGCGGCGGCGGCGGGAATTACAGCTATTGTCCAGCCAGGGGGTAGTCTTAGGGATCAAGATTCTATCAAAGCTGCAAATGAATTAAACTTAGTTATGGTTTTTACTGGTATCCGTCACTTTCTGCACTAAATTGACTGAATTAGATATTAGTCACTAGTCATCAGTTATTAGGGAAGAAAGACTATGCATACTTCAATTTGCGCGGTTGTAACGTGGACTATAAACTAATGACTAAGAACTAGTGACTAATGACTCTTTATAGGACAAGCACAGCTTTTAGCCCAACTTAAATTAAATTTAATCAGAAAAGTTGTTAGTTTTTGCTATTAAAGCAAAGCGACATTTTTTTAAATAAACTAACTCTTAGCTGTGTTGTAATTTATGGGGATCGCTAGCCTTACCTTGGCAAAGTCGCTCTTAAGCGAGACAATGATCTTAAATCCCCCTTTAGGTCTGACAGTGAATAACGCGCGTACAGTATCCGATACCAAACGAGCTTTCTACACCGCTCACACTCGTCCCATCAATACGATTTATCGTCGGGTGGTAGAAGAATTAATGGTAGAAATGCACTTGCTGTCAGTTAATGCTGATTTTAGCTACAACCCTATTTATGCGTTGGGCGTAGTTACTACGTTTGATCGGTTTATGCAGGGCTACGAACCAGAACGTGATAAAGAATCAATTTTTAATGCCCTATGTCAAGCTGTAGAGGACAATCCGCAACGATATCGGCAGGATGCTGAAAGACTAAGTGCTTTTGCTAAAAGCTTACCAGCAAATGATTTGATAGCTTGGTTAAGTGGTTCTCCCGTTGATGGGTCTGATGATTTGGCAGAACAAATCAAAGTAATCGCCAACAATCCTAACTTTAAATACAGCCGCTTATTTGCTATCGGTTTATTTACCTTACTAGAAACAGCAGACCCCGAACTAGTCAAAGACGAAAAGCAGCGCGTCGAAGCGCTTAAAACTATTTCTACCGCCTTAAATTTATCCGACGATAAACTTAACAAAGACTTAGAGCTATACCGCGCTAATTTAGAAAAAATGGCGCAAGCCCTGATAACTATGGCAGATATGCTCTCTGCGGAACGCAAGAAACGTCTACAGCGTGCTCAAGAACGCGGTGCAGTTGTTGCCCCAACTGGTAATGAATCTACCCCAGAACCTGGTACTACACCCCAAGATAAAGCTTCTTAAAAAAGGGGTCAGGGATTAGGGATCGGGGATCAGGGCAAGAAGATCGCACACAAAAAAGGGTCAGGGATCGGGGCAAGAAGACCTTATACGTAAAAAAGGCGTTTACTAGGGAGCTAGTTTTATGCTTTACTCCCTGACTCTTCTTAGTCCGATGTAGCCGCAGTCCAATTAGCCCAGTCTTGGGGCTTTAAAAAAGTCTCATACAACTGAGCTTCTGGGGTATTAGGTTCTGGCTGATATCCATATTCCCAGCGCACTAGAGGTGGTAGTGACATTAAAATCGACTCGGTGCGTCCGTTGGTTTGGAGTCCAAAAATTGTCCCTCGGTCATAAACCAAGTTAAATTCAACATATCGCCCCCGACGATACAACTGGAAGTTACGTTCGCGATCGCCATATTCCATCGCTCGTCGCTTTTCGGCAATTGGCACGTAGGAAGGTAAAAACGCCTCGGCACAGCTACTTACAAAAGCAAACACTTCTTCCCAACTACGCGGTTCTAAAGCGCCAATAGAGTTACTGTAAGCAGCAGCAGCCCCCTCTGGATCTGGTCCTCGATAGAGTTGACCTTGACCATCTTGGTAATCAAAGAATATCCCCCCAACGCCCCGCGTTTCCTGGCGATGCTTTAAATAGAAATATTCGTCACACCAGCGCTTAAAGACCGGATGATACTCTGGATGGTGAGCATCACAAGCTTGCTTCAATGTTGAGTGAAAATGAGCCGCGTCTTCTGCAAACCCATAATAAGGCGTTAAATCTGCACCACCGCCAAACCACCAAACAGGTCCGGCTTCAAAGTAACGGTAGTTGAGGTGAACAGTTGGTATATAGGGATTACGCGGATGTAATACCATCGAAGTGCCTGTAGCGAACCATCTATGTCCTTCGGCATCTGGGCGTTGCGCCAAAATTGAGGGCGGTAGATGAGAACCCCAAACCTCTGAAAAGCCGACCCCGCCTTGCTCAAATACAGCACCTTCACGCATAACGCGCGATCGCCCTCCACCCCCTTCTTCTCGTTCCCAAGCATCTTGCTTAAACTTGCCTACACCATCTAGCTGTTCTAGTCCTTGACAAATTTTATCTTGTATGCCTTGCATTAGTTGCCGGACTCTAGCCTTAGCATCATCTGGAGGTAACGTAGTTGAATTTAGTTGCGGAGTAGAAGCAGTCGTCATAATTCCAAATTTCTTAATTAAAGATTTAAAAATTGTTGTGCGGCACTGAATATTACATTGTCCTGGGGTTCAGTCAAAGAAGCAAACTTAGCATAAGTAAACATTTTTACTTGAATAACCCAATTAATTTTAAAATGTAATAATTCTTGTGGGACTAGCGCCAAACAATATCTATATATTAGTTTCGGGAAGTAGCAATAATATATTGTCTGTTAAATTTCACCTAACTGCTGTATTCGGGAAACCATAGTAGCGGTTGACTACTGTTTACAGTAGAACATTTTGGTTAAAATACTAGACTCTAGCGAAGTAGTCAAGCAGAAGTCCGCACTAGGGGTTTACATCCATCGCCATTGCCGACAGCAATATTCACTACACGCTAATAGCTGGAGGAGGATTAGGAAGATGCGAGGCTGCTTATCCAAATTCATCAGAAGCAAACGTCGCTCGTTCCGGTGTTCTCTAGCGCGGACGTATCGAGCAATTAGTTCTGCCTCCGTTGATGAGCTTTGGCAAAAGGTAGTAGATTTAGCAGATGTTTCCTGGCATCCGCTATTAGCAAGTACAAATGTTCCTTATGGACTAGTACCAAAACCCGGATTAATATTTCAGGCGGTGACGCGCTTAGGTCCGATTCCTGTTCGCATCTTCGTAGAGCGCGTACGACCTGGGGAATTGCTAAGTATTAGAGTGCTAGCAATTCCGGGCGTAGAGGAACGGGTAACTTACCAAGTCGAGTCTACAGTCTGTGGGAATTATGTTTCCTATTCTGTGACATTGCGTGGTTGGTTATCGCCGCTAATTTGGTCTTTGTCACGACCGTATGCTGCAAGGGTAGCAGAAGCGCTGGCTGCTGCGGCTGAACAAGCAGCGAATACAGCCGTGTCAGGAGAGCAGAAATCACTTAAAGATAGTTGTTTTGATTTTTAAACTAGTCTGAATAGGGTAGGACTTACGCACCAGTAACTCAGAAACGAACCGCCAAGACACAAAGTACACAAAGGAATAAGAGTTTGAGAGAGTTTTTGCGTAAGTCCTGTTGATTTTACAAAGATGCGGGATTATTGCTATTTTCCTTAGACTTTAGTGCAATTCATTCTAGTGTGGGAGTTGCGATCGCCTTAAATCTTTAACCTTACTAGCGCTCTGACCGCTAAGATGCATTTAGATAGCAATTCAATTAGCAGTAGTTGCGCTTTCAAGAGTGAAGAACACTATGTCAGACATCCTCAATTCCAGTGCTGTATTAGAAGTGTTGCGACCAGTGCAAGACCCAGAACTTCGGAAAAGTCTGGTAGAACTGAATATGATTCGCAACGTCAAAATTGATGATGGCAAAGTCAGCTTCACGCTTGTACTCACTACACCAGCTTGTCCGTTACGCGAATTTATTGTTCAAGATTGCCAAAAAGCTGTTAAAGAGTTACCAGGCGTAACAGATGTACTTGTGGATGTAACAGCCGAAACACCACAGCAAAAAGGCTTACCCGATCGCACTGGTATTGCTGGAGTCAAAAATATTCTGGCAATTTCTAGTGGTAAAGGCGGTGTAGGCAAAAGCACCGTTGCGGTAAATGTTGCCGTTGCCCTTGCTCAAACCGGAGCAAAAGTCGGTTTATTAGATGCTGATATTTACGGTCCAAATGCACCTACTATGCTGGGTCTAACAGAGGCTCAAATCACGGTACGCCAAGGTAAGCAGGGTGACATATTAGAACCAGCTTTTAATCATGGTGTCAAATTAGTTTCAATGGGCTTTTTGATTGACCGCGATCAGCCAGTAGTCTGGCGCGGACCGATGCTGAATGGTGTGATTCGTCAGTTTCTTTATCAGGTGCAGTGGGGAGAACTAGATTATTTAATTGTTGATATGCCACCAGGAACAGGCGATGCCCAGCTGACTCTCACGCAAGCAGTACCAATGGCAGGTGCAGTAATTGTGACTACACCCCAAAACGTGGCGCTGTTGGATTCCCGTAAGGGCTTAAGAATGTTCCAGCAGATGCAAGTTCCTGTATTGGGAATGGTAGAAAATATGAGTTACTTTATTCCCCCAGATATGCCAGATAAGCAATATGATATTTTTGGCTCTGGCGGCGGTGAAAAAACAGCTAAAGAACTAGGTGTGCCATTGCTAGGTTGTGTACCGTTAGAAATTTCCTTGCGGGAAGGCGGCGATGCTGGGGTTCCCATTGTAGTTGCCGATCCAGGTTCCGCATCCGCAAAAGCTCTCAACGCGATCGCCCTGACAATTGCTGGTAAAGTCTCTGTTGCTGCCTTAACTTAGGAGGTGTTAGATGTATGGTGTTGGGGAAGCTAGAACCTAAAACCCTAAGATGTTGCGCTCACTTACTCAAATTCGCTGGAAGTCCTTAATAGCACCTTGGCAACAAGTAGACTGGCTGCTGTTTGCCTTAAGCCTTGGTCTCACTATTTTTGGTGGTCTAATGATCCGCAGTGCAGAATTGAACCAAGGACTAACTGACTGGTGGCAACACTGGCTTGTTGGTGGCATTGGCGTAGGATTAGCGCTATTTATTGCCCGTTGCCGTTATGAGAATTTAATTCAGTGGCACTGGATTATTTACGGCATTACAAACCTTTCTTTGATTGCGGTAATGGTGACAGGCACTAGCGCTAAAGGCGCACAGCGATGGATTAGTATCGGCGGCTTTAACCTCCAACCCTCGGAATTTGCCAAGGTGGGGGTGATTATTACTCTAGCGGCACTGCTACACTCCAAAACAGCAGCCACGATTCCATCTGTATTAAAAGCCTTAGCAATTACTGGTGTACCTTGGGCATTAGTGTTTTTGCAGCCAGATTTAGGAACATCGCTTGTATTTGGCGCGATTACCTTGGGGATGCTTTATTGGGGTAATGCTAATCCGGGTTGGTTAATATTGCTAATTTCGCCAGTTATTGCCGCGATTCTATTTAATGTCTTTTTCCCAGGATGGATTTTTTGGACAGTCGCTATGAGTGTTATTGCTTGGATTACTCTACCTTGGCGGTGGCTGAGTGCAGGAGGAGCGATCGCAGTTAACTTTGTTGCCGGAGAACTAGGACACTTATTGTGGGGATTATTAAAAGACTATCAAAAGGACAGACTTATTTTATTCCTCGATCCCTATAAAGATCCCCTCGGCGGTGGCTACCATCTAATTCAATCTCGAATAGCAATTGGTGCTGGTGAATTATGGGGACAGGGACTTAACAAAGGTACTCAAACTCAACTTAATTTTGTTCCAGAGCAGCATACAGATTTTATATTCTCTGCTATTGGCGAAGAATTAGGCTTTGTTGGCTGTTTAGCTGTGCTGTTTGCCTTTTGGTTAGTATGCCTCCGCTTGCTGAGTATTGCCCAAAATGCCAAAGACAACTTTGGCTCTTTACTAGCAATTGGGGTGTTATCAATGCTGGTATTTGAGGTAATAGTTAACATTGGCATGACAATAGGACTTGCACCTGTAACCGGAATTCCTCTACCTTGGATTAGTTACGGTCGCTCGGCAATGTTAACTAACTTCCTAGCGATTGGCATTGTTGAATCAGTAGTAAATTATCGCCAAAAACTGAAGTTTTAGAAGCTAGGTAATAGTCTAAGCTGATAAATACCAAGAATTATTTAGTAGTTACGAGGGACAACATGATTCTGCCAGGAACAGCTGTTAGGGTAAGCAATGCCAATGATACTTACTACGGTTATCAAGGTTTAGTTCAACGCATCACTGACGGTAAAGCAGCCGTATTATTTGAAGGCGGCAATTGGGATAAATTAATTACCTTTCGGCTGTCAGAGTTGGAAGCAGTGGAAGTAAGTCGCAAAAAAGCAAAATAAAGGATGAGTTCTGAGTTTCTTTAACTCAAAACTCAAAACTCAAAACTCAAAACTATTTATTAATGCGCCTTCCTTTACCCCAATTTGCAATCGGCGATCGCCCTGCCAACCACATCGCGGAAGTAATTGAAACTGCCACGACTGAGTTTTTGGCTCAGTGTCTCGATCCAGAAGACCTGAGCTTCCCAGTTATGCCACCTTTTGGCAGTTGGGTCAAATCTGGAGATGAAGAGTCGGGCAATCAAGTCTACGCCATTGTCTATCATGCCACTACTATGCCCATCGACTCGATCCATCGGGCAAGAGCATTAGGATTATCACTACAGGATTTACGAGAGCAACAACCCCAGATTTTTGCAATGCTCAAAACCGAGTTTCGAGCTGCGATCGTTGGATTTGTCCCAGGGAATGCTATCTCTAACCAAACGTACCAGTATCTGCCACCGCGTCCTCCACAAATTCATCAAGCAGTTTACGCTTGCGAACCACAAGAAATTATTAACTTTAGTGAGCAGCTAGATTTTTTGCGAACCCTCTTAGAAGTCAACGGTGCGCCAGTAGAAGCATTAACTGCTGCTGCGATTCGAGAAGTCTATCAATTACGCAAAGCTGACAGAGATTGGCTAGTCAAAGCAGGACGTTCTTTAAGTGTGCTACTGAAGGACGATTACGATCGCTTGAAAATCATTTTGAGTCAAATCCACCCCTAAAGAGATACGTTCTTTTGAATGGTGCGGTTAACGTAATAGTTTTTAATGTGTCAATGTGGCAATAGAGGTGATAACTCTGTTGTCGATTCTGTCCCGCCTTTATATTGCTCTAGAGTGCTACCTATGCAATTTGTCTCACTGCTTGCTGTTGAATCAACTGCACAAGTTCTTCAGGAACCGATTGTTCCCTTTGCGATTCTCCTCGTCGTTATCTTAGTCGTACCTATCCTGTTTGAACGGCTGCGGCTACCAGGATTAGTAGGTTTACTAGCGGCAGGGGTAGTGCTAGGTTCCAATGGGTTGCAGATTCTAGAGAATGAATCCGAGACAATGAAGCTGTTATCAGACATTGGGTTAGTCTACCTCATGTTTGTAGCAGGGCTAGAAGTTGACATGGAGCAGTTTCGGCGGACAAGGAATCGCTCGATTGGATTTGGAACCTTTACCTTTTTAGTACCTCTAATTTTTGGCACATTAGTAGGGCGTGTTTTTGACTTTGACTGGAACGCCTCAATTTTGATTGGTTCTCTGTTTGCTTCCCATACGCTCTTGGCATATCCGATCATCAGTCGCTTGGGAGTAATTGGCAATGAAGCGGTAATCGTCACAATTGGAGCCACGATCTTCACCGATGTTGGGGCGCTGTTGGTATTAGCTATTTGTGTAGCGATTCATGCCGGGGACTTCACGATTTTTCGGCTGCTGACTTTATTGGGTTCATTGATTATTTACTCAGCTGTTGTGCTGTTTGGCTTTGATTGGGCGGGTAAACAATTTTTCCGTCGCTCTGGAGACGAGCAGGGGAACCAGTTTTTGTTCGTCCTCCTGGCTTTATTTCTCGCTTCTGTAGGCGCTCAATTAATTGGTGTAGAAAAGATTGTCGGAGCCTTCCTTGCTGGTATAGCGGTAAATGATGCCGTAGGCGAAGGACCTGTGAAGGAAAAGGTTGTGTTTGTGGGAAGTGTGCTGTTTATTCCCATTTTCTTTGTTGACTTGGGTTTGCTAATTGATATTCCGGCATTTATTAGCAGCATCAGCACTATCTGGCTAACGTTAGCGATTGTAATCGGTTTAATTGCTAGCAAATTTATCGCCGCATTACTAGCAAAACTCGTCTATCGCTACAACTGGCAGGAAATGCTAACTATGTGGTCGCTGTCGATGCCCCAAGTAGGTGCAACGTTAGCAGCAACACTGGTAGGCTACCGAGCTGGTTTGCTGACTGAAGGAGTATTAAATAGTGTAATTGTATTAATGCTGGTAACGGCAACATTGGGACCGCTAATTACGAGTCGTGTAGCAGTAGGATTGACCAGTACGGCTAACCTAGAACCAGAGATTACACCGTTGCCTTATTGGGAAACTCAGACGGCAGATAGTCGCTATACCCTAGTAGTTCCTGTTTATAATCCGCAAACAGAGCAGTATTTAATTGAAATGGCAGCGATCCTAGCACGCGGGACAGGAGGACGACTTGTGCCATTAGCGATCGCTACGCCTCCGGCTCACATGAATGCACCCCAAATGGCAGAACGCCTGGAACAGAGTCAAACGCTCCTAGACAACGCAGTTGCCCTTAGTCAAGAATTAGGAGTTGAAGCAGAACCACTACTGCGAATTGATGATGCGATCGCTCCAGGAATTACCAGGGCAAGTAAAGAGCAAAATGCCAGTTTAATTGTTATGGGTTGGGGTAGACGTACTGGCTTACGCGCTCGCTTGTTCGGCAATGTCATTGATAGTGTGCTGTTTGCTTCCCATTGTCCAGTTGCTGTAGCCCGCCTTTTAGATTCGCCAACAAAAATTGGGCGGATTCTTGTACCAGTGGAAAACTTAACCAAGCAGGCGATGCGACCAATACGCTTTGCTTTGAGCATAGCAGCAGTCAATGAAGCTGAAGTCACACTATTCCATGTATGTGAGCGCCGCGCTACTGAGAGTAAAATTGCTTGGACGCGATCGCAACTTGCTCTACTAATTTCTAAAATGAATTTGCCCTCGTCACCCCAAATTCAAATAACACCCCATGACAATATCGCCAGAGCGATTTTACAGGCTGCTAAAGACTATGATTTGGTTGTATTGCGATCGCCAAATCGCGTCTTTGCTGGAGAATCACTAAGACAGCGAAACCAGGGCGGAGCTTTACCCCTTAGCGATGTAACTACTCAACTAATCGAGCAACTAACTGGTTCTCTGGTGATGATCAATGAACCCCAACAACAAACTAGCACGGCAGTACCAACTGATCCCCATCAGGATCTGCTAGCTAAGGCACGTAAGTCACTTTAAAATTGTTCAGCGTTATTGAAGATTTAGTGAACTAGAAGCTAGAAAGCTGTATTTTGGGGGCAATGTTTGTTACTTTGCTAGTTAACTTGGATAAAAATCAGGTAAAACATAGAAGATAAATCCCAAGGAGAATTGACAATTGTTCTTTGGATACCTCTATAATGTGCGTTTTTGTGTCGCTCCTGCTGTCAGGCAAGATTTAAACATAAGCGCGCTAACAACTTAAGATACCTGTAGTTAATTGGCAAACTATGAGAATTTTGGTAACGGGTGGTGCTGGATTTATTGGTTCTCATCTGATTGATCGCTTGATGGCAGATGGCAACGAAGTAATTTGTTTAGATAATTTTTACACTGGTCACAAACGTAACATTTTGAAGTGGTTGGATCATCCATATTTTGAACTCATCCGCCATGACATTACCGAACCAATTCGCTTAGAAGTTGAGCAGATATATCATCTGGCTTGTCCCGCTTCCCCTGTACATTACCAGTACAACCCAGTCAAAACCGTCAAAACTAACGTGATGGGAACAATGAATATGCTGGGGTTGGCAAAGCGTGTAAAAGCTCGATTTTTACTAGCTTCAACATCGGAAGTGTACGGAGATCCAGAGGTTCATCCCCAGGTGGAAGAATATCGGGGTAACGTCAACCCGATTGGTATTCGCTCCTGTTACGACGAAGGCAAGCGGATCGCTGAAACTCTCGCCTTTGATTATCATCGCCAAAATGATGTAGACATTCGGGTTGCCCGCATCTTTAACACCTATGGTCCTCGGATGTTAGAAAACGATGGGCGCGTAGTCAGCAACCTAGTTGTGCAAGCTCTACGGGATATTCCTTTAACAGTATATGGCGACGGTTCCCAAACAAGGAGCTTTTGCTATGTCTTTGATCTCGTGGAAGGATTAATGCGACTGATGAACGGTGATCACATTGGTCCCGTTAATCTAGGGAATCCAGATGAATACACAATTTTAGAACTAGCTACTGCCGTCCAGCAGCTGGTTAACCCCAAGGCGGAGGTGAAGTTTGAGCCACTGCCTCAAGACGATCCGCGTCGCCGCCGTCCAGATATTACCCGGGCGAAAAGCTGGCTAAACTGGCAGCCAACTATTCCTTTACAAGAGGGATTGCAACTGACAGTAGAAGACTTCCGCAGTCGGATCAACCAGCGACCAACAGTTAGTGAGATTGCTTAAGCAGCAATTCTTGACTGCAACAGCAGTAATCCAGAAGCAATTTCTGATTTTTTGTCCAACTTGTAACATTTAACTATTGAGGATTGAAATAATATGCGTGTTTGCGTAATTGGTACCGGATATGTTGGCTTAGTTACTGGCGCTTGCCTTGCCCATATCGGGCATCACGTAATTTGCGTGGATAACAATGAAGAAAAAGTAAAGTTAATGAAAGCTGGACAGTCGCCAATTTTCGAGCCGGGACTTTCGGAAATTATGCAGTCAGCGATTGAGACTGGAAATATTGAATTCACGACAGATTTAGGCGCAGGCGTTACTCATGGTGAAATTTTGTTTATTGCCGTAGGTACACCACCTTTGCCCACTGGCGAAAGTGACACCCGCTACGTCGAAGCCGTTGCGAGAGGAATTGGTTCCCATCTCAACGGTGGCTACAAAGTGATTGTAAATAAATCAACAGTGCCAATCGGTTCTGGTGACTGGGTGCGAATGATTGTGCTGGATGGCATCGCGGAACGCCAAAAAGTTTTGGTCGGCGCTGGTAATGTCAAGAGTGAAGAAGCGGCACTAGATAACATAGCTGGATTTGATATCGTCAGCAATCCAGAGTTCTTACGTGAAGGATCGGCTGTTTATGACACATTTAACCCAGATCGCATTGTTTTAGGCAGCAATAATCCGAGAGCGATCGCCTTAATGCAAGAACTGTATGCCCCGATCGTAGCTCGCAAGTACGCCGAAGATTCATCTTTACCGGAAGTACCCGTTGTTGTTACTGACATCAACTCCGCCGAGATGATTAAATACGCGGCAAATGCCTTTTTGGCGACCAAGATCAGCTTTATTAATGAAGTTGCGAATATCTGCGATCGCGTTGGTGCTGACGTTACTCAAGTCGCCAAAGGAATTGGTCTAGACTCGCGTATTGGTAACAAATTCTTGCAAGCTGGCATCGGCTGGGGTGGTTCCTGCTTCCCGAAAGATGTCTCGGCGCTGATTCACACTGCTGATGACTATGGCTATGAAGCCCACCTGATGAAAGCTGCCGTCAGCGTTAATCAACGCCAGCGCTTAATTGCTGTGGAGAAACTCCAGCAGGTACTCAAGATCCTCAAAGGCAAAACAGTAGGACTACTTGGTCTGACATTCAAGCCAGACACCGATGATATGCGCGACGCTCCCGCTCTTAATTTAATTGAGCATCTCAATCGTCTAGGAACGAAAGTTAAAGCATACGACCCGATTGTTTCGCAAACTGGGATGCGTCACGGTCTTTCTGGTGTACAAGTAGAAACCGATCCAGAGCGACTTGCTGACGGCTGCGATGCTTTAGTGCTAGTGACCGATTGGCAGCAGTTCCTGAATTTGGATTACGGTAAGATGGCGACTTTGATGAACAACGCCGTGATGATTGATGGTCGCAACTTCCTTGATCGGGAAGAATTGCAACGAGCTGGCTTCTACTACGTAGGAGTTGGACACTAAGGTAAGAAGGCAAAAGTAAATTAAACTAAAAAGGCAGAAAAGGGATTTCTCTTTTTTGCCTTTTCTCTTGGCAATAGTTTCTTAAATATATTTCTTTAAACGAACCGCCGAGACGCAAAGTACACAAAGAAAAGATGTAGATAGAGATCACCTATTAATTATGATTGTTATATTAGTTACGCATGAAAAACTTTAGACCTCGATCTTCTTTGTTGGCGAAATTTTTAGGTAATCCTAAAAGTTATATGGCGCTATAAAATTTAGGATATGAAGCTACAGCGAACAACTTTAATTTTGCTCCTCTTAGCACTGGGATTAGGGGGCTTTGTTTACTTTTATGAAATTCAGGGTGCTACCCAGCGACAGGAAGCGAAAGTAAAGGACCAGCAGATTTTCTCCTTTGAGAAAGAAGAGGTGCAAGCTTTTAAAATAAAAACTCCTAAACAAATTCTAGAGTTTGAGCGCGCTGACGAAGCTGGCAAACCTATTTGGCGAATGAAGTCACCAAGTAATACTTTAGCGAGTGATGCATCGATATCATATTTAATGGATTTACTAGTGCAGGGGAAGAGCGATCGCACGATTACAGTTGTAGCTAATCAGCTTTCAGAATATGGTTTAGCGCCACCCCAAGCAATTATTGAAGTCAAGCTGAAGAATCAGCAAGCTCAGCAGCTAATTTTAGGCAAGCCTGACTTTAATCGCAATTTCTTGTATGCTCAAGCCGCCCCTGCTACTAATGAGAAGGTGGATGTGCTATTAGTGTCTACAGATTTCGAGAATGCAACTAATCGCGAATTATCTGAGTGGAAACAGACTAGTGATACGGATACACTGAAAAAAGGCGATCGCGCTATCTCTGCACCATGAACAGTCCTACAGCTATACTACTTGTTTCCTGTCCAGATCAACGGGGACTGGTGGCGAAAATTGCTAACTTTATTTATGCCAATGGCGGCAATATTATTCACGCAGATCAGCATACGGACTTTGCGGCTGGCTTATTTTTGACTCGGATTGAATGGCAACTGAATGAATTTAATTTACCGCGTGATTTAATTGCACCAGCATTTAATGCAATTGCTCAACCAATACAAGCTAGCTGGCAACTGCATTTTTCCGATACTATACCGCGTATTGCTCTTTGGGTAAGTCGCCAAGATCATTGTTTATTCGATTTAATACTACGGCAGCAAGCAAAAGAATTTGCAGCTGAAATTGCCTTAATTATTAGCAACCATCCCGATTTGAAGGTAGTAGCAGAGCAATTTGGTATTGGATATCATCACATTCCCATTACTAAAGAAAATAGACACGAACAAGAAGCTAAACAATTAACATTATTGCAACAATACAATATTGATTTAGTTGTTTTGGCAAAGTATATGCAAATTTTAAGCCCTGAATTTATTATTCAATTTCCAAATATTATTAATATTCATCATTCATTCTTACCTGCTTTTGTAGGTGCTAACCCATACCACAAAGCTTACGAACGGGGTGTGAAAATTATCGGTGCTACGGCTCATTATGTTACAGCTAATTTAGATGCCGGACCAATTATTGAGCAGGATGTAGTGCGAGTTAGCCACCGAGATGATGTTAGTGATTTAATTCGTAAAGGCAAAGATTTAGAGCGAATTGTGTTAGCTAGGGCAGTGCGATCGCACTTGCTAAATCGAGTATTAGTCTATGGCAATCGTACAGTAGTTTTTGAGTAGGGCGTTAGACTTTGTTGGCAATTTATCTTTGATCCCTGAATAGTTAATCTGCTAAAAGCAGTTATTGCAAATACTTAAAATTGATATTAATAAGCAAAAAGATCAGATATCACGTCATTAACCCCTACTTACAATTGTCTATTCTATATAAATCTGTTAGACTTTGCTACATTTATTAGTAAAAACAATAAGAAAGCAAATTGAGCTAGACTAATGCTTTATTAATGGTATTGAGGATCTCATCAGGATAAAGCGGCTTAGTAATATAGTCATAAGCACCCATCTTAATGAGTTCTAC
>ERZ501023.102-NODE-102-length-21881-cov-6.851370_pt1 | contig 21881 bp, 23 predicted proteins | sample MGYA00248839_ERZ501023 | MGnify/ENA primary metagenome ERZ501023 (study PRJEB25958, sample SAMN03398596) | human skin metagenome | study: EMG produced TPA metagenomics assembly of the Human Skin Microbiome Metagenome (human skin metagenome) data set.
CTTTACTTTAATTACTTAAAACACAACCTTTATTATTAACAAAATGGTAAATATTAGAAATAAAGAAGCGCTGAATGGTTATATTTTTATGGCTCCTACAATTATCATCTTAGGAGCATTTGTAATTTTACCAATTGTGTTTGCAATTCTTCTTGCCTTTCATAAAGTTCAGCCGCTTGGTGAAGTTAGTTACTCTTTTAGAGGTTGGCGAAACTTTCTCCGCATCACCAATGATGAAAGAGTTTGGATCGCTTTAAAAAATACAATTGAGTATGTAGCGATCGTTGTTCCTGTTCAAACTATACTTGCTCTTAGTTTAGCTTTAATATTAAATACACAATTAAGAGGGAAAAATTTGTTTCGGGTTATCTTTTTTATGCCAACTATTACATCATCTGCTGTCCTAACACTAATTTTTATGTGGATTTGTAATAGTAATGGTTTGTTAAATAATTTTCTTACCCTCTTAAAGCTACCTACTTATAACTGGTTAGGCGATCCTAATGTTGCCTTAAAAGCAATTATGTTAATGAATATTTGGTCAACTGCTCCTTTATTTATGGTTATATATTTAGCAGCCCTGCAAGATATCCCAGAAACACTTTATGAAGCAGCAACAATTGATGGTGCTAGTTGGTGGGATAAGTTTATTTGGATTACGCTACCCTTCTTACAGCCTGTAACATTTTTCATTATTGTGATGGGCATTATTGGCACATTTCAGTTATTTGACCAATCTTATATATTTTCAAGTGGTTCTGGTGGTCCGAATAATTCAACTTTGACAGTTGTACTTCTAATTTATCAATATGCTTTTAAAAATCTTGATATGGGTTATGCAGCAGCATTAGCTTTAATGCTGGCGTTGCTAATTATGGTTGTCACATTTATTCAGCGTTACTGGTTTAAAGAAGAATTAAGTTAGAGGATTTGCTGTGAATTTTAAATGGGTAAAAGGACTGCTATATGCAATTTTAGTATTATACGCAATTATTACTTTTACACCTTTTGCTTGGGCGCTTTCTGCCTCTTTTAAACCACTATCAGAAATTATTGCAGGCGGTAGTAACTTTATTCCTCAACAATTTACTTTAGAAAATTACACGCGAATTTTTAGCCAAGAACCGTTATTTGGGCGTTGGTTATTTAATAGTGTGTTAGTTGCTCTTTGTGTTACTGGGTTCAATTTAATATTTAACTCAATGGCTGGTTATGCTTTGGCACGAATTAATTTTCCAGGTAATCAAATTTGGTTTTTTATTGTTTTGGCTGTTTTAATGATTCCGGCACAAGTTACGCTAATTCCTACTTTTTTAATTTTAAAAGCATTAGGTTGGCTGAATTCTTATCAAGGTTTAATTGTACCGAGTCTTGTAAATGCAACGTTTATATTTATGATGCGGCAATTTTTTGTAAGTTTTCCCAAGGATTTAGAAGAAGCAGCAGCACTGGATGGCTTGGGTTACTTAGAAACGTTCTTTCAGATTGTATTACCTTTAGCTAAACCCGCATTGGCTGCACAGGCGATATTTATTTTTATGGGTTCATGGAATAATTTTTTAACTCCATTGTTAATTATATCTGATGCCGAAATGTTTACTTTACCTCTTGGTTTGAATACATTTAAGGGGCAATATATCAGTTATTGGAACTATATTATGGCTGCGTCAATGATATTTACATTACCAGTATTAGCTATTTATGCTTTTTTCAATCGCTACTTTATTCAAGGGGTTACATATACAGGGAGTAAATAGTATTAAGTGAATTATTACTGTTTAACCATAATTATTTTTACTAGTAGTTTAATAGAATGTATCTAAAGTTACTTGTTTAAGGTATACCAGGTAACTACTTCCTTAGAATTCTTCTAACTAATCACTAAATTACCTAATAGTTATACACAAGTCACGCATAGCTTAGACACAGTATGTATGACAAGTTGTCAAACTAGATAAGTGGACTTAAATAAATATTAATTAAATCTAATCACTTAGTAAGCAAGTCAGATCAATAGCATTTTCTGCCCAAAGGACACTGGTATGAACATTGGCGGTCAAAGAATCAGCAGACGCAAAGCACTGAAGTTGGGAGCGATCGCGGGCGGTTCACTTCTACTACCTATAGGACTTGAGCGGCGTGGCTATGCAGGCACTGCTGGCAGCCCAGTAACAAAACCTTTTACACTTGACTTTAAAAGACTGCCCGTACTTCAGCCCGTTGCCTCGGATAATGCTGCGGGAACAAACGGCGAACAAAGCTTCGAGGGTACTGACTACTACATTATTAACCAAAAACCTGGTCAGGAAGTAATAATACCAGGTTACACAAGTAATATTCGGGGATACAACGGTGCATTTCCGGGACCCACAATTAGACAGCGCAAAGGGCGGCAATCAGTTGTGCGGCACATTAATAATTTGCCCCCAGGTATAAGAACTACAACTCACTTACACGGCATGGCAGCGCTGCCAGAGTACGATGGCTACGCTGAAGATTTAACCGCACCAGGTGAGTACAAAGATTACTACTATCCCAACGATCGCGCCGCAACATTGTGGTATCACGACCACGCAGTTGGTAGCACTGCATTTAACGTCTATAGTGGATTAGCTGCTTTTTACCTTGTTCAAGACGACTACGAGCTTAGTTTACCTCTGCCTAAGGGCGATCGCGATGTAACGCTGTTCCTGCACGACAAAGCGTTCGATAAAACTGGTCAGCCTGTCTTTAACGATCTCGGTCACACTCACATTATGGGCGACGTGATCACAATCAACGGTGTAGCGTGGCCAAAAATGAAGGTGGCGCAAGGTCGCTATCGCTTCCGCATGGTAAACGGGTCAGTTTCGCGCTCTTACAGCCTAGCGCTCTCTACAGGCGACCCGATTTATGTAATTGGCACAGATGCAGGACTAAAGGAAAAAGCAGCGCCAGTTAAAAATTTTCGCATCGGCATGGCAGAGCGTTATGAATTTATCATTGACTTTTCTAAATACAAAGACGGCACGCAAATAATTCTCCAAAACCTCGATCTACCAGTCAATATTAAATACGACAACACCAACGTAGTCATGCGGTTTGATGTAGATGCATCTTTAAATACTGCATCTCCCGCAGAGTCAGATCCCACAAGGCTGACAAATATGCTTGCAGGCAACGAGATCATCCGTGCTGTAACACCAATCCAAGATTTAATCTCAAAAGCAGGCGGCAAAACTACTAGAACCTGGCAATTTGCCCGCAACAATGGTGAGTGGACGGTCAACGGTAAGATTTGGGACAAAGACCGCGTTGATGCCAATCCTGGCTTTGGTGCATACGAAATTTGGGAACTGCAAAATACAGGTGGTGGTTGGTTCCACCCAGTACACATTCACCTGCTCGATCAACAGATCATTGACCGTAATGGTAAACCGCCGTTTGAGTATGAGAAAGGCTGGAAAGATGTATTCTATCTTGGACCTAATGAAAGGGTACGAGTGGTTGGTAAGTATGGACCGCATACAGGTAGGTACATGATGCACTGCCACAATACAGTGCATGAGGACTTCGATATGATGACGCAGTTTGAAGTTGGTCAAGGTGGAGATGATCCGATAAATGCTGCTAAACCGAAGCCGATCCCCGCAGGCGTTAGCGATCCTACAAAATACGAGCCACCGTTTCCAGCTTAGTAATTATTAGCTGGTAGCCGACATCAATAGAAAGTAGGGGAAGAACTTTCTTCCCCATCCTAATTTCTGACTCTGCTTGATCTAGGTAATCGACAAGCTAATAAAACTACAAGCGTTAGTCATGCACACTTTTTACAAAATTATTACAACTATAGGAATAGTGGCTACTTTAGGTAGCATAGTCTTTATCGGACGTGAAATCCCTGCCGCCGCCCAAAGTGACCACCCGATGCGGATGGAAGTACCGCATAAAAACATGGGTTCTAGGGGTACACCTCCAGGTGAATTTCGCTCTCTTACATCTGATGAACGCCAGGCTTTACAGTTCTACAATCAAGGAATAGAAAAGCTTGCGGAAAATAACTATAAGGGAGCGATCGCCGCATTTACTCAAGTGCTGAAGTTAACTCCTGATTACGATATGGCATACTACAACCGAGGTAATGCCCATCGGGAATTGGGAGCATATCAGGCAGCTATAGCTGATTACTCTAAAGCGCTAGAAACAAACCCCACCTTTACTTATTTACTTTACAATCGAGGCAATCTGCGTGAATCTTTAGGAGATATTAAAGGCGCAATTGAGGACTACACTGCGGCAATTGAAAGCTACCCTGAAGAAGGTAGAGGTTATAGCGATCGCGGTGCTGCTCGTTACAAACTTGGAGATATTCAAGCAGCAATGGAAGACTTAAACGCAGCGATTCGGATCAATCCTGGCTATGCTGGTGGATACGCTAACCGAGCAAATGTGTATGCTAAGTTAGGCAAACGCCAAGCAGCAATTGCAGATTATCAAAAAGCTCAAGCACTTTATCAAGAGCAAGGAATAATAGGTAAATATTTAAAAATAACTCTTGCCATGAAAGAAATTCAACAGTTAACAAATTCCACAGTATCTACAAAATAGTATTAACCGCTTGTTAGTTGTTGTGAGGGTGTAAAGCAAATCACTTCAATTCCTATCACCGTTTCTATTCATTAATTCGTCGCTCTATTTCCGCTATAAAAACGAGTAGGTGCTGAAAATTTTAAGCAATCTTCTCAAATATCATCAGATGTTGATTTGGTAAAAAACTTTGCGTTTCGCTCCACTGCAATCCTACCGCCGCCATTTCCTTTTGTACTTGTTTCTGAGTCATTTTGTGCAATGCTTTAATTGGTATAAAGGGGTTTTCTCTTCTGTATTCAACAAGTACCACTCTGCCACTGAGTTTAAGCGCTTTCACAACTTCTTGCATCATCTCATAAGGATTGGATAACTCATGGTAGGTATCCACCATCAGCACCAAATCAACGCTATTTAATGGCAGTTTAGGAGTAGCAATATCTCCTAATATCGGCTCTACGTTAGTAATATTATTCTCTTTTTTGAGGAAGTTAATAATATCCAGCATTTCTGGCTGAATATCTACAGCTAGCACTTTTCCTAAAGGTACTTTTTGAGCAATCCGAAAGCTGAGATAGCCTGTACCTGCACCGATATCTGCTATAACATCAGTAGGTTTGAGGTTAAAAGCATCTATAAGTTTAGTTGGCTGCTCTTCAAATTCTCTACTAGGGCGCTCTAGCCAAAGGGCTTCTGTATGCCCCATAACTTTAGCAATTTCTCTACCTAAATACAACTTACCGATGCCATCTGCACTATGGATAGCGCGTGATTGATAAATACCATTACTATCAACATTACTAGCTACCAGGGTTTGACAGCCATTCAGTATTAGACAGCAGAAGACAACACAAAGGCTTAGGGTTATACGCAGCAATTGTAAGGAAGTATGCTTTTTAAAATTCATTAATTCCAGCCTTGATCAGCTTGATTCAATACATACGCTGATACATCTAGAATTTGCTGATTAGTGAGGCGATCTTTATATGCTGGCATAGCATTTTTACCGTTTTCAATCAGATCAGCGATCGCATCTATTGAGTCCATGTGGTATTTCTTAAGTGCTTTTTGTCTCAAATTCTTACCACGTCTGACAATATTACCCCCGCCTAGATGACAGCCTGCACAGTTAGTGCTAAAAACTTGAGCCGTATCATTTGTTTCTGCCGCCACGTTAGGAGTAAGGGCAATAATCAGAGTAAATATCAAAAGTACAAGTGTCAGTAATTTCCGCAATCGAATTGTCCAAATATTAATAGTAACCGGAGACTTTAAACTTACTGCTTCATAACTAATACTAAACATTATTTGAAACAGTATTCAATCATGAACTAAATTAAGCATTAGAATTTCTCAATTCTATCAGCCAACAGCACTTGGATTTAGTTGCATTAAAATCCAAGTAAGATAAGTGCCAATAGGTCCCCAAATTAGATAAGGTAGTAGCAGCCATGCAGCTTTATGAGAAATTGGTCTAGTTAAAACAGCTAAGATATAAGCAATTAGCGTTGCTGCACCGCCGACAATAAGCCCACCAAAGAGAGTTTTTAGCTCTACCACAACGGGACTATAGAGAGATGTCAATAAAGCAAGTGCCGCATATAAACCTATTAGTAACCAAGGGCGTTGTGTCTTCTCCCACACTAAAATTGCGGAAGTAGTAGCACAAGCCCAAATGAATAACCAGATGAAGGGAATTAAGAATTCAAACGTTAGCCAATTTGGACGTAATAAACTTTGAAACCAAGGATTTCGCAGGGAAGTTAGGAGACTTCCACCAAAAAAGATAGCTGCTGAAATTGCTGTAATTATCCACCTAGCTTTCATGATGTTCTTTCTTAGCGTCACCGCTAATAAGTATTTGCACTAGTGTTGAGATTGTCGAGAACAACGCAGCTACCAAGACGACAAGCATCAAACTAGCAAGCCCAGCAAAAGGTGAGAGGATAAACAGGATTAACCCTGCAAACAGTAAAATTGTTACCAGTGTCTTGTTCATAGCAGTTATTAATAATTTACACTCTGAGCCTATCAAGATAGAACTCAGTTCTGCCCCATACTTGAGACTGAAAGCATAGTAGATTGCGATCAATTACTAGACTTCTAGAAACCAATATCACAAAATGCCAGAGTGTGATATACGTGGCTGATACCTATGAAACATTACGCTACTCAGCGAAAGAGCGATCGCAGATAAGCATTCTGCCGTTTCAGCATCTTCTAAAAAAATTCCCGACGATCAGCAAACTATGAAAGTACAAGATTGAAGTAAGCGATGCGACAGCCGAATGTCAACAGCTTGCAAGGTTGACGACGGCTTTTGTTGATTGCTTTGAAATAATGTTAATTATCTAAGGTTATGGCTGGACATAGTAAATGGGCGAATATTAAACGCCAAAAGGCGCGAGTCGATGCAGTTAAAGGTAAGACGTTTACGCAACTGTCTCGCGCGATTATTGTTGCAGCTCGCAATGGCGTAAGCGATCCAGCAGGTAACTTTCAGCTGCGAACTGCGATTGAAAAAGCAAAGGCGGCGGGAATTCCCCAAGAAAATATTGAAAGAGCGATCGCTAAAGGTGCTGGGACATTCGACGGGGGTAAACCTCTTGAGGCTGTGCGTTACGAAGGTTACGGTTCTGGAGGTGTCGCTATCTTAATTGAAGCACTTACAGACAATCGCAATCGTACCGCCGCCGATCTAAGAATGGCTTTTAGTAAAAACGGCGGTAATCTCGGTGAAACTGGCTGTGTTGGCTGGATGTTCGTCCACAAAGGCGTAGTGCTGCTTGCTCCTCCTGTGGATGAAGAACAGCTATTAGAAGCATTGTTAGAAGGCGGTGCTGAGTCTTACGAGTTGATTGAGGATGATGGTACGTTAGTCGAAGTGTTTACAGATGTGGGGAATTTAGAAGCACTTAGCCAGATGTTGAAAGAAACAGGGTTTACTGTAAGTGATGTAGAACTGCGTTGGGTTGCGAGTAATACAGTTGAAGTTAATAATCCAGAACAAGCGCGATTACTTCTGAAGTTAATTGATACTCTAGAAGCCCTAGATGACGTACAAAACATTACTGCCAACTTCGAGATCGCAGATCAACTGATGGATCTGAGTATTGTGTAATCCAAAAGGTAATACTAATTACAGCTATCTAAAGCTCATTAGGATCAATTCCGCGTTCTTGTAACTTAGCGATTAAGTCTGCTAGTTGCTGTTGCGCCTGTTCAGCACGTTGGCGTTCTTGTTCAGCGCGTTGGCGTTCTTGTTCAGCGCGTTGGCGTTCTTGTTCAATAATATTTTCTGGAGCTGGAAATTGATTCCCGTTCTCGTCATACCAGTACAACCACTCCTGCGTCCAGCCGTCATGTGTTCCCTGCTCACATCCAATTCCTAAGCTTATTTCTGGCATCCAAACTGGATTACCAAATTGTTGCACATAAACCCCATTCACTAAGCGATAAACTTCAAAAGATTCATGCTTGTCTCGGCGACTGTAGTCAGGGTTGTAGATGACGTAGTACAAAACTCCGATAGCAGCATACTTATTTATCTTGTCGCTGTATTCCCCGCCTGGAGTTTGCGAGACAATTTCCAAAACTAGCTGCGGTACAACTTGCTCTTGCCAAATTACATAGCTAAGTCGCCCTCGACTTCTTTTACGTCGCGGAACCCCTAAACTCAAAAAGCCATCTGGGACAATTGCCGGGTTGCCAACTTCATAGTAAACCCCCATATTTACCCCTAGAAACCAGTCCATACGCTCCGCCCACAGCAGCGACAGGATGCTACGTAGTAAAGCAGGAAGCAGGTTTTGCAGTTCGTTATCCACTGGAGTATCGTCAGAGTCGGGCAGATCCTCCTCTGTAGGAAGGTACTGCAACGGGTTGTACTGTACCATAGTGACTTCTATCGAGCGTCTGATTGCTTGCATCTTAGCAAAGGAATAACAAGGCAACTTGATTGCCTTCGTTGTTTGGGTAACAATGAAGAAGAGTAAATATTCCTATCGTTTTTGACATATTTAAAATGGCGCTGGAGCAGCGAAATCAAAATATCTCACTTCCACAAACCACCAGAAATAAAAGCGAGTTTGACTACGATTTAGCGATCGCTGGTGGTGGTATTGTTGGTTTAACTCTAGCCTGTGCTTTAAAAGATTCTGGGCTAAGTGTAGTGCTGATTGAAGCTAAACCTACTTCAGTTGCAGCAGCAAAAGGGCAAGCTTACGCAGTTTCTCTATTATCAAGTCGCATTTTTAAGGGAATAGGAGTTTGGGATAAAATTCTGCCTCAAATTGCTACATTTAACCACATTAATTTATCTGATGCTGATCATCCTCATGTAGTCCAGTTTCAACCAGCAGATTTAGGGACAGATGCTTTAGGTTATGTAGCTGAACATCAGGCACTACTAAAACCTTTGCAAGAATTTTTGCAAGGATGTCCCAATATAGACTATCTATGTCCCGCCCAAGTGGTAAAAACTGATTATCAGCTCAATGGGGTAGAAATTGAACTAAAAGTCAACGGTGAATCTCGGAAAATCTGCACTCGCTTAATTGTTGCCGCAGATGGAGCGCGATCGCGTATCCGTGAGGCAGCTGGGATCAAAACTCACGGTTGGCAATATTGGCAGTCATGTATTGTTGCGTTTGTCAAGCCGGAAAAATCACACAACAATACTGCTTACGAACGCTTTTGGTCTAGTGGTCCGTTTGCAATTTTACCTTTACCAGGGAACCGTTGCCGCATTGTTTGGACAGCACCCCACGCAGAAGCAAAAGCTTTACTTGCTTTAGATGACGAGCAATTTTTAGCACAATTAAGCCGCCGCTACGGGAATCACATGGGGCGATTGCAACTAGAAGGCGATCGCTTTATGTTTCCAGTACAGTTAATGCAGAGCGATCGCTATGTATTACCGCGCCTAGCTTTAATTGGTGATGCTGCTCACTGTTGTCATCCCGTTGGCGGACAAGGTTTAAATATGGGTATCCGCGATGCTGCTGCTTTGGCACAAGTTTTGCAATTTGCCTATAAGCAAGGCGAAGATATTGGTAATTTGCAGATTCTCAAACGCTATGAAATTTGGCGCAAGCAAGAAAATCTCACAATTTTAGGTTTTACCGATATTCTTGATCGCGTATTTTCTAACAACTGGTTGCCAATAGTTGTAATTCGCAGAGTCGGGTTATGGATGTTACAAACAGTTAGTCCAGTAAAAATTTATGCTTTGCAGTTGATGACTGGATTAAGGGGACGTACTCCTGAAATAGCTCGACTGAGTACTTATCAGTGAATGATGTTGCAAAGTTTTCAATCTCAATTCTTGATCAAGAGAAAGTTCATTTAATTGCAGACAAGGTAAAATAGGCAATTCTTAGGCGTGAGCTATCTAAACAACTACTGGAGAGCGCTAAAACAGGAGTAGAACGGGCGATCGCAACCAATGAAGCGACAGCAACCGCTTGGATGAATTAGCAACTTGAAGCTTTAGAGGTTAATTGAGGATGAAACTCAAAAATATTAAAGTTCCTACGGATGAAATATCAGCGCTTTGTCAGCAGTGGCATATCTATAAACTTTCCTTATTTGGCTCAGTCTTACGAGATGACTTTACAGCAGACAGCGATATTGACGTTTTAGTTGAGTTTGAGTCTGGATTCACCCCTGGTTTTTTGAAACTTCATCAGATCAAAGAAGAACTATCAGACTTATTTGAACACAGGACAATTGATTTAGTGACTCTTAAGTTTCTCAATCATCGAATGCGCGATCACGTTCTAGCTACAGCCGAAGTTTGTTATATCGCAGAGAGATAATCGAGTATATGTTGGGCATATGCTCGACACTGCCAATAAGGCAATCGGCTTTATTGAAGGCTTGAGTAGACAAGATTTCGACAACAATGAACTATTACGGTTATCTCTCACACATCTATTGCAGATTATTGGTGAAGCTGCTCGTCGAGTATCCCCCGATTTTCGCTCTGCTTATCCAGCAATTCCCTGGAACGCTGTAGTTGGAATGCGAAGCAGAGTTGTGCATGACTATTTAGATGTTGATGAAGATGTCGTCTGGAATACTGTAAAAAATGACTTACCACTCCTAATTTTAGAGTTGGAGAAGATTGTAAATAATTTAGAGCAGTCATAACTATAATTTTCGAGCGTGGTGATTTCTGGAAATTGCTAAAACAAGAGTAGAACAAGCGATCACAACCGATGAATCAGTAACTTGAAGCCTTGGGGGTAACACTAACATGACTATTACCGCGATAGATTTACCAATGGAAAAAATTGCTGAGTTTTGCGATCGCTGGCAAGTCACCGAGTTTGCCCTATTTGGTTCTGTTTTGCGCGACGACTTTCGCCCCGACAGCGACATCGATGTAATGGTGCAATTTCATCCAGAGGCTCACCCCACCTTCAGTAGCCTAGACAAAATGGAAGCCCAGTTAAAGACTATTTTTCACAGAGACATTGATTTGATCACCCGTCAAGGAATTGAAACTAGCCGTAATTATCTACGCCGTCAAGAAATCCTTTCCTCCGCTCAGGTAATCTATGCAACGGGATCTTCAATTTCTGCTTGATATGTTGCAATCGGCGGAACTCCTACATGAATTACACCGCTCAATGCTCAAAAGACAAATTTGTTGAAAATGTGCAGCTTCAAGATGCAGTGATTAGGCGATTATTAGTAATTGCCGAAGCCGTAAGACGAGTCTCACCAGACAACCCGCCAAACCTTACCAAACATTTCATGGCAAGAGATCAATGGAATGCGAAATCGATTAGTTCATGAGTACGATGGTGTGAACCTCAATATCGTTTGGGATGTTGTCCAAACTGAGATCCCAACTCTGATAGCAGAATTGAAGTTAAGGATTCCTCCTGAAAGTTGAAGGGGGACAAACAGCGTAGGCGATCGCTCAACTGCCTCTATCCTGGCTTTCAATTTAGAACTGTAAGCTATGGCTTAAAAAACGCTATTAAAAAGTGTTAGGTTTTTTGTTTTAACTTCTAAAATCTGATCTGCTAATTGTTTTTTTGCTTTGATTTGCCTTGCTTCTTCATAGTGTGTAAACCCATTTGTCCGCGCAGACGATTAAGTTCTACATCTATATCATCACTAGTAGTATTTTTATATCGCATACTTCTGGTAGAGCGATTGGTAGAAGTTTTAGAATTAACACGAAGTCGATGTTTTAGCAGGTATTCAGCTTGGTAAAGATAAGCAGCAGTAATTAGCCAAATTACACTTAACCAAGTCGCCTCTGTCTCTGTAAAACTGTAATTAGGTGATTGTAAGGAGCTATATCTATCAACGAAGGGTATAACAAGAATGAAGCTGAAAACTGTAGATAAAATAATCACAACCCAGCAATAAAATCCCACCCATAAGCTTTTAGCTGTTGGCAACCAATAATGCCAGCGAGAGTGATACTCACCAAAGGTAATGTGGTGAACATAAGAAATTAAAATGGTTGGTAGTATAAAACCCACGCTAACTAGAAAGGTGATTACTGGTGTTGGATCTTCTTGAACATCAGATAAAATCCGTGCTACTGGAAAACCCCAGTAAACCATAATTCGTACAATAGCGGTAACGCCAAGTAACAATAGAATTGAAGCACATGACTTCAGCCACGAGCTAGGGTAAGGAAACCATGCAGTCCATCGGGATTTTGTTGAGGAACTTGGCTGTTTCATCACTGGCACTACTTTTTAATAAAGCTCAAGAGGATTACTTTATTTAGAATGCCCAGCTCAAAAGAGCCAATTACTAAAAGCAAACAAAAAGCGCCTAATTTTTCCAGAGGCGCAGTTTTTAATGAAAGTACGAGCGCACTTTAAAACTAAATAGCAGCTTGAATTGAGTTGCTGTCAATATCAAATTTATTGGCGATCGCGTCTATCACCCTCCTCTCAGTAGGTGTAGTACCACCTTCGCTTTGAGCAATGCGGTAACATTGCGCTAATAAGGGAATGGCAAAATCACGATTAAGTTGATTTAGCAGCGTATCTAGAGGTTGGGGTGATTGCATATTTTTGGCGATCGCCTCTAGAGAAACAGGACTTAAATTTAATGCTTTTAACTGGAGTTGAATTTCCTCCCAAGACTTCTCTGGATGACTAGCGAGAATCATATGAACCAAAATTTGATCCATTACGGTTTGTTGAGCGATCGCTGTTTCCAGATATTTATCGCTTTGTTGTTTTAAAGTTTCTAGTGTCTCCTCTGAAGTCACGGAAGCGGGCGAATTAATCTTAGTTTCATAAAACCTACAAGCTGCATAACCCAAAGAATAGAGCATCGTAGCATTTGTACTTGCACCAATCATTGCCCCTGCAAAAGGCACATTTCGCAATAACCCTAAGCCCGCCGCCCGCAGCGCCCGACTACCACCTAGCCCTAAACCAAAGATTCCTAAAACTTCACCTTTACGCGCTGGATCTTTTAAATCTAGTCCATAAGCAGCTGCAATTTGATAAACCATTTCTGCTTGCAATTTTGTTGTAGCTGCAAAGTCAACTGCTAATAGCGCTAGGGCAACTCCTGGCAAAACACTACTAGCTAAACCCACTCCACCTGCATAAGTTGCTTTCTCAACCATAATTCGGTGAGCAATTTGGCTGGGTGATTCCTGGGGATATTCTTGCTTTAGCTTTCTTACTGCCGCTTCTGCTCGTGCCAAATCAACGCTATCAGTCGCCCCAACCAACCAATCTAAATTTAAGAAGCGAGATAGCTTCCGTACTAGCCAAATATTACCGACAGAATTAACTGCCTGTCCTGCTTCTTGGGTGGCGGTGGAAATTAAATCATGTGCTTGTTTCGCTGCTGCTTCTCCTAAGTCAACAGCTGTATCCGCGATCGCCATCCCTGTATGCGCGATTGTTACTGCTGCTCCGCCTAGTGTCTTGGCAAAGGAGTCAAAAAAAGATGATTCATTTTTTTTGGAATCTGAGATATTGCTTTGCTTATTGTTAGCCGTTGGGAGAATTGTTACTTCTACTTCCGACTCAGACTCTGGTAGTTTAACTGCTTTTGGTGGCTGTTGCGTCTCGTCCATTGCGGGGTATTGTCCTCACAGTTCTATGCCATTTGTAGCGTAATAGCGATCGCTTACACCTCTATCTGGAAATGCAACTTTGGTTTAGCTGGGTTAGATATTTGCTTAATACAACAAAGTTAATGGATATACGTCGCAAGTTCTGGTTAGCGATTATTAGCAGCCGCAGAAGATTGCCGAATGCGATTATCTAACTTAGTAGCAACATCTTTTATCGGCACTACAGGCTTGCTGCCATCCAGATAAAAAACAGCTGTCAGCGAACCAACTTGGTTGCGACGAAACGCTGCTATATCTGTACGTAGTGGCGGTAAATTTTGCATTTGTAAGGCTAGGGTCATTCCTGCTGATGAATTAGCCAGATTATTTAATTCAGGTAGAGCTGCTTGTTCTACAACATTAATACCTAAAGGAGAAGCTTTCAGTCCTTGTTCAACTTGATCCACCAATTGTTGCCGCATCTTTGTTTGTTGCAACTGCCGCAAACTAGCATCAAATCTCAACAACGCAAGCGGTTGATTTGGTAGGATAGTGCTGAAACCCAAAACTACCTGTAATTGCTGTGGGTTGATAAACGCGAAGTAGTTATCTAATAACAAGTTTTGCTGACCTAAAACTCGCTTAATAGTGTCTAATTGGGCAGCAATTGCTGGTCTAATCTCTGGTGGCAGTTCTTGAAATCCAGCTGGTAAGTCTTTAAGGGTGAGGCTAGCGGCTACGGCTGTTTCAGCAGGTGGTTTAGAGGTTTGCGCTACCGCAACTACTGGAACTGGGGCAGTTACAAAAACACTGGTAAATATTAATAGCAAGGACGTAGCACTGAGTTTTTGCCACAAAAATCGCTGATTCATTTTCAATTTTCTCGACAAACAAATACCGTTTTATTTCGATGATTGCTATATTTAACTGTCTATGACTTTTTCTAAGTCAAGCTTCGGCAATTCAAAATTTAATATCACAAATCCCAAATAATCTGACTCCAGCATAGGCAAACTTTTGAGGTAATTAGTAGTCCGCTAGTTGAGGTTTCCTTTAGGAATTGCTATTTTGTGTTATCCTGCTACCCCTTTCGGCATAAAATTCTGAAGATATATTGACGTTTTTTCCGGCTAGCGTCCGTTACCCCTTCACTTTAACCCTAAATTCCTATGGCTATTGGCTACGTCGCCCTTGTACTCCACGCCCACCTGCCCTTCGTGCGTCACCCCGAAAGTGACTACGTGCTGGAGGAAGAATGGCTCTATGAAGCGATCACCGAAACATACATCCCCTTATTGCGAGTATTTGAAGGATTAAAGCAAGACGGTGTAGACTTCAAAATCACGATGAGCATGACACCACCTTTAGTGTCGATGCTTCGCGATCCGCTATTGCAAGAGCGCTATGACGAACACTTAGCTAAACTGGAAGAACTAACTGAACTAGAAATTGAACACAATGCCAGTAACGGTCATATCCGCTATCTAGCTGAACATTACGCTACTGAATTTAATTCGGCGCGTGAACTCTGGGAACGCTACAACGGAGATTTAATCACAGCCTTTAAGCAATTCCAAGATAGTAATAACCTGGAAATTATTACCTGCGGCGCAACTCACGGCTACTTGCCTTTAATGAAGATGTATCCCCAGGCAGTTTGGGCGCAAATACAGGTAGCGTGCGAACACTACGAGCAAACTTTTGGTCGTCCGCCTAAAGGAATTTGGTTGCCGGAATGCGCTTACTACGAAGGCGTAGAACGGATGTTAGCCGATGCCGGACTACACTACTTCCTCACCGATGGGCATGGCATTCTCTACGCGCGTCCGCGTCCCCGCTTTGGCAGCTATGCCCCGATTTTTACTGAAACTGGTGTTGCTGCTTTTGGTCGAGATCATGAATCTTCGCAACAAGTTTGGTCTTCGGAAGTGGGTTATCCGGGTGCGGCGGAATATCGAGAGTTTTACAAGGACTTGGGCTGGGAAGCGGAATATGAGTATATTAAGCCCTACATCATGCCCAATGGTCAGCGCAAAAATACGGGTATTAAGTATCACAAAATTACTGGTCGCGGTTTAGGCCTGGGAGACAAAGCACTTTACGATCCTTACTGGGCGCGGGAAAAAACAACTGAACACGCGGGAAACTTTATGTACAACCGTGAGCGGCAAGTTGAGCATTTGTATAATATAATGCAGCGCCCACCAATTATAGTCTCACCCTACGATGCTGAGTTATTCGGTCACTGGTGGTATGAAGGTCCTTGGTTTATCGATTATTTGTTCCGTAAGTCTTGGTATGACCAGAAAACTTACCAAATGACTCACTTGGCAGATTATCTGCGAGAAAATCCGACACAGCAAGTGTGTCGTCCTTCTCAGTCTAGTTGGGGTTTTAAGGGCTTCCATGAGTATTGGCTTAATGACACTAATGCCTGGATATATCCCCACTTGCACAAAGCCGCAGAAAGGATGATTGAACTAGGGCGACGTGAACCAGCTGATGAATTGGAGTGGAAAGCACTTAACCAAGCAGCACGGGAATTGTTGTTAGCGCAGTCGTCTGATTGGGCATTTATTATGCGAACAGGAACGATGGTTCCTTATGCAGTACGACGGACGCGATCGCATCTAATGCGCTTTAATAAACTCTACGATGAAATTAATTTAGGCAAGATTGATAGTGGTTGGCTAGAAAAAGTCGAGCAGATGGACAATATTTTTCCTAACATTAACTATCGTGTCTATCGTCCTTTGTAGCAATGTGTATTAGCCAGAATTCACAATAATATTCTGGCTTTTATTTACTTTTAGCTAGGTACTACCAAACTAGGGATTGAGCAGACCATAATAAAGCGCTGCCACAATTAAGCCAATAGCTAACAAGACTATTGATATAGTAAGACCAGAGACAAAAGAAGGCTTCTGGTCAGGGGTGAGAACATTATCCTGCGGTTTGTTTTGTTTATCTTGTCTAGATTCAGTCATAATTCAATTTTTTTATTTAGTAGCTTTATTAACTAAATACCAAACAGAGCTACCTTTAACATTAGCTTATAGAAAGAGGTTGCTTGTATCTAAAGTTTGATTAGTCCATAGTCCCTAGCTAACAGTCATTATATGCTCCTCTTACCTAAATCGCACATAAAAGAGGTATTAGGTTTAACTAATGAGTATAACGTTATACAAAAAATTAAAGATACTCTAATGCTGCTCATTTGTTCCTCAGAATTAATCAAAGGCACACTTTGAGCAGCACTAAAGTTAATCAACTTTTTGAGCCAACTAAATGGTAATTAAGGATTAACTATGTGGAAGTAAATCGCTGCAACTAAAAAATTGCCTGCTAGTAGCAGCAGACTAATACCTGTGCGAAACGGGTAAGGGGGGTTGCCGTTAGTTTTGGCAACATTTTCTGTTGGGTTGCTACGCGATGATTGATTGGCTTGAGCAGCCATAGGCTTTACTCCTAACTTGATAACCTATTAAGAAATACCAAACAGATGTGACAATTATTCAAATTCGTTAAAAATATTTGTATGTATCTGGGGATCGGGTATTAGGTATTGGGTATTGGGTATTGGGGTGAAAGAAGTTATTTGACACTCCCCTATCTAAAGATGAGGGGATTCTTCATTCAACGAGTCCACTTAACAGAGACGACCTTGCGGTATCCAAGCCAGAGGTGGTTCTCTCCTGAAGCTTTAACTTTCGGTTTGCCCGACCGTAGTTGACTAAAAGCCAAAATTTGTTTGAGTTAAATGCTAGTCGTCTAGTTCCTGTGAATCTTTTACCTACTTTCAGGTTGTGTGCCAATTAAGACAAACTACTAGAACAACAAAGTAGAACCCATGATTCAGTTGTCAAGGTACGGCGTTACCGTAATGGTACTAGGTTTTTTAAGTGGTTGATTACCGATCCACTGTCTAAAATAGTACAATTATTTAGAGGTGGAGTCAAGTCTTTTCAAAGTAGACTAAAGTCTACAGCGCCGCGCTATAGACACGGAGTTTTCATCATTTTTCTTATAAATACCGTCTCTATGTATCTTCTCATCTCCCCTTCTCCCTTACTGTCCTGCGTGGTAGGAACTGCGAACCAAGGGACCAGAACGGACGTGGCTAAAGCCCATTTCCCGCGCGAGCGCTCCTAAATGCTCAAATTCTGCTGGTGTCCAATATTTCTGCACTGGTAGGTGTGCAAGGCTAGGACGCATATATTGTCCTAGCGTCAGGCGATCGCATCCCACCGCGCGTAAATCTGCGATCGCCTCAATTACTTCGGCTTCAGTTTCACCGTGTCCCAGCATCAACCCAGATTTAGTTGGAATGCTGCTATCTAGTTCTTTGACAACTCGGAGAACTTGTAGCGACCTTTCATACTTGGCTCCGCGTCGCACCGGAGCTTGCAAGCGCTTCACTGTTTCAATATTATGGTTATAACAAGCTGGTTTTGCCTTAACGACTGTAGAGATGCGATCGCGTTGACCTTGCGCCCCCGATCCACCACCCCAAAAATCCGCAGTCAGTACCTCAATTTGAGTCTCTGGGTTTAACTGACGAATCGCCGTCATTGTATTTACAAACCAGCTAGCTCCCTGATCCGCCAAATCATCACGCGCTACCGAAGTCAGCACTACATAGCGCAACCCCAACAACTGCACTGACTGAGCTACCTTTTGCGGTTCTTGGGGGTCTAAAGGCACTGGTGCATGACCTTTATCTACTTGACAAAATGCACAAGCTCTGGTACAAATCTGACCCATTAACAAAAAAGTTGCTGTTTTCTGGGCATAGCATTCTCCCCGATTTGGGCAGCGTCCTTCTTCGCAAATTGTATGAATTTGGCGTTGTTTAATAATCTTTTGGACTGTCGAAAGTTCGCTAGCTTTACCAATAGGGCGACGTAACCACGCTGGCAGCGCCTCAATCTCAGATGCCGCAGTTTCCTTGCGGTCTGCGGTGGGAGCAGCCTTCATTTTGGAATCTGATTGAGTCATAATTTAGGCAATTTCCGCAGAGTGAGTATTAAGTCTTTCAAGCTAAGTGGAGCAATCAAGATTACTATGACATCAATCTTAAAGTAGATAACTAGTAAAATAGCTATTTTTTCCTACAATTGCCGCTAGTTCGCCACACTTTATTTCGCTTTGGGTTATGAGTAGCTAAGGCAATTTGACTCTGGTAATGACAAATATACAATCAGTATTACTAACTTGAATCGATGAACAAGTGTAATGTCTAGCTAAGGCACGAGTAGAAAAAGCAAATACGTTATTCATCTGCGTTGGCGCATATAAGCAAGATATATCCAAGCTTAATTTATAAATCTTCAGGAATATTACCTAATTTTCTTAGCTAGCGTAATCGGTACTCAGTTATATTTACGGTTTTCATAAAGTTTATATCAAGTTTTCCTGGATCTATGGATAATAACTACTGAAGATAGAGGAATCAATGGCGTAGATGGCGATTGACTGAAGTAGGAACATATTAATCAAAGCGCTACTTTAGCTAAAAATAAAGCAGCAACTTGAGAGTTTTAGGGTATTCATCTTTGGAACATTATTACTCCAACAAATTTAAGTAATATTGCTAGATTAGACTTTGAGCGCTAGCAGTTTTAGTTGTAACTCAGCCTTGTATTCCTAGATAGATTTCTACCCTTTTAAAGTTTGATTTTATCTAAATATTTCGTGTCAAGATGTCTAAATCAACTCAAGCTGTGTCACGGCACAACCAGCGCCGGAAACTCAACTTGTCCTTGTTACAACCACGTCGCCAGTGGATTCCTTATTTCGTCTTAGTGGTGACGCTGCTACTCACCATTTTTGCCACTTACTACAGCGCGATCGCTACTAAAGAACAAGATAGATTACAGTTCGAGAATACAGCCCAGCGTACACAATACGACATTCAAAATCGGCTAGAAACTTATATTGCCCTACTACGCGCAGGTAGTGGATTATTTGCTGCCAATGAGCAAATTAGCCGTGATGAATTTCGTGCCTTCGTTGACCGCCTTGACCTCCAAAACCGCTACCCAGGAATCCAAGGCATAGGTTTTTCTGTAAGAGTAATGCCTCAAGAAAAAGCTGCGCTTGTCGCCCGGATGCAAAACCAAGGCGTAGAAAATTTTACAATTAAACCAGAATTTAAACGTGCCGAGTATCACTCGATCATTTACCTCGAACCTTTGAATGAGCGCAACAAAGTCGCCATCGGTTTCGATATGTCTATAGAACAGGTGCGCCGCGCAGCAATGGAACGCGCCCGTGATACTGGCACAGCCGCAGCTTCAGGTCGCGTCACTTTGCTACAGGAAATTGACAAGCAGAAGCAGGCTGGCTTCCTGATTTATGTTCCCGTTTACCGTAACGGTACGACACCTCATACACTCAACGAGCGCAGAGCAGCCTTGACGGGCTTTGTCTATAGCCCTTTTCGTACCAATGACTTTCTGCACGGCATCTTCGGCGAGAACCAGCCAGCTATTGAATTTCAGATTTACGACGGCACTGATCTGAGTCCCAAAAATCTGTTGTACAGCTTCCAGTACAGCCAAAGTGGTGCGGCTGATCAACACTCATTTACAACCATCAAGACTATTAATATTGCGGGACGAACTTGGAGCATTTATTTTGCTTCTCGCTCAGATCAGCTAGCGTTAGGTAGTAGCCTAGTGCCTTACATCTTGGTTGGCGGACTAGTAATCAGTTTTGTGTTATTTAGGGTTACGCGATCGCAAGTTAATGCCGAACACCAGGTACAAAAGCTCAATACCAGCTTAGAGCGTCAAGTCAAAGAGCGCACTGCTCAACTGCAACAAGCGTTAGATTTTGAAGCAACGCTCAAAAAGCTTACCGACAAAGTTCGTGACAGCCTTGATGAACATTATATTTTGCAAACTGCTGTACAGGAATTAACCTTGGTACTTGGTATCATCTGTTGTGATGCTGCGGTGTACGACCTCGATGCAGGCACTTCTACCATTCGCTATGCATACACAGTCTATAGCTATGAAGGAACGCTGACGACACCTTCTTCCAAAGGAAGCGTTGTGCAAATGGCAGATATTCCGGAGATTTACAGTCAGCTTTGCGGCGGTCAGTATTTTCAATTCTGCGATCTAACCTCCGATCCAATCCGCAGTCAAGTTGCAGTCTTGTCTTGTCCGATTGTTGATGACCAAGGAGCGCTGGGAGACTTATGGTTGTTTGATCACAAAAACAATGCCTTTGATCAGCTAGAGATTCGCTTAGTGCAGCAAGTGGCAAATCAATGTGCGTTAGCGCAAGCGGGGGCTTGTCCCCCATCGCCATGCGCCAAGCTCGACTTTACCAAGCTGCTACTACCCAAGTTGAGGAACTAGAAAAACTCAATTCTCTTAAAGACGACTTTCTCAGTACCGTTTCCCATGAATTGCGGACTCCGATAGCTAATATGAAGATGGCGATCCAAATGCTGAAAATTTCCGGCGGTTCACACGAACGACGAGAGCGCTATCTAGATATTTTGCAAACTGAGTGTAACCGTGAGAGCGAGCTGATCAACGACCTGCTAGACTTGCAGCGACTGGAAGCCGGATCTTATCCCAGCTTACTTATGGAGGCTATAAACCTTCAAGATTGGTTGCCTAGCATCATTGAGCCGTTTCACATCCGTACTAAGCAACGTCAGCAAACTTTAAGCTTATCGCTACCTAGTAATCTACCTGTAATAATTTCCTACCGCGCTAGCTTAGAGCGAATTTTAGCGGAACTTCTGAACAATGCTTGCAAATACACTCCTGCTGGTGGTGATATTGTTCTCAGCGTTTGCTACAAATCTACTGAAACACTAAATATTAGTATCAGTAATCCCCTAGAGATTCCCGCCGCAGAGCTACCACATATATTTGATAAATTTTATCGTGTTCCTAATAGTGATCCTTGGAAACAAGGAGGTACTGGGTTAGGACTAGCTCTAGTACAAAAGTTGATTGAGCAATTACAAGGAAGTATTTCTGTTGAAAGCGCTCAAGGATGGACTACTTTTACCGTACAGTTACCTAATCAAAGCGCGCAAGGTGCGAGGTATTAGTCATCAGTCCTTGGTCATTGCTAATGCATTAACTTCTTAACTATTCTACCGTATATTTACTGAAATAAAATAAAAGAATATGATTCGCCTTAAGTTTATCAGTAAAAATTCCCTTGGATACAAAGCAAAGGAAACGTTAGATTTATTTTGTAGTTTTGTTATGCAAGATTTATTGCTTAG
>ERZ501023.103-NODE-103-length-21683-cov-7.154244_pt1 | contig 21683 bp, 12 predicted proteins | sample MGYA00248839_ERZ501023 | MGnify/ENA primary metagenome ERZ501023 (study PRJEB25958, sample SAMN03398596) | human skin metagenome | study: EMG produced TPA metagenomics assembly of the Human Skin Microbiome Metagenome (human skin metagenome) data set.
GTTCCAACAGAACTGATAACTTTATCTATCAATAGTTCGGTTAAGAGCCGTAATTTCCTACAATATTTCCAGAGAACTTTATTTTATAGATAGCAGCGAATAAATGCCTAAAATTGTTAGCGACGCTATGACTCGTGATCCGATTGTTGTGCGTCCTGAAACACCTTTAAATGAAGCTATCCAAACTCTGGCAGAGCGCCGGATCAGTGGTTTACCTGTTGTAGACGATCAAGGACAATTGGTGGGCATTATCTCGGAAACAGACTTAATGTGGCAGGAAACTGGTGTAACACCTCCGGCATACATTATGTTTCTCGATAGTGTAATTTTTTTGAAAAATCCTGCCCAATACGAGCGCGACTTGCATAAAGCGTTGGGGCAAACTGTTGGGGAAGTGATGACTAGTGACCCAATTTCTGTCTCCCCTGAGAAACCTTTAAAAGAAGCTGCTCAAATAATGCACGAACGAGAAGTTCGCCGCTTGCCAGTAGTTGACGATGGTGGACAAGTTATCGGCATTCTGACTCGTGGTGATATTGTGCGGGCTATGGCAGCAAGTGAATAGGTAGGGAATAAAGTAACATTAGTTACAGATAATTTAAAAATAACAACAATTAAAAATGAGTATTACACCAGAGTCTGTTAAAGAAATGCTCAGTTCCGAAGATTTGGGCGATCGCTTACGTGCCGTTAATCAAATTCGTGATTTAGAAGATCCAAAAGCCGCGTTTGATCTTATCCAATCAGCTGTTAATGACCGCAATGCGCGTGTTCGCTACTCTGCTATTAGCCAAATGGATACACTAGGCGGACAAGATCTACAAACTGCATTAACTGTATTGCGCGATCGCCTACTTAATGATCCAGAACCGGATGTCCAAGCGGCGGCGGCAGATTCTTTAGGCGCTTTAAAATTAACTGAAGCTTATGATGACTTGCAGCAACTTTATCACAATACTCCGGAGTGGCTGGTTAAATTTAGCATAATTGCGACGTTAGGAGAATTGGGTGAGCCGCGATCGTTTGAGCTACTTAAAGAAGCCCTCGCCTCTGATAATGGTTTAGTTCAAACTGCTGCTGTTAGTTCCCTGGGTGACTTAGGAGATCCGCAAGCAGTTGCACTTTTAGTTCCTTATGCAACAAATCCAGATTGGCAAATCCGCTATCGAGTTGTACAAGCTCTGAATAAATTAGGTGGTGCAGAGGCTCATTCTACATTAGAAGCTCTAACGCATGATCAAGTAGAAGCAGTTGCTCAAGAAGCTAAAAACTGTTTATCAGCAGGTTAAAAATATTATGGTTTAAGCTGTGAAGCTCTTATAAGCAGCACAAATATACTTACGCATCTTTAAGGATAACCTCAAGATGCGATCAGCTTTGAATTAATTCTCTTAACTAATAGTACACTTGTTCTATACTTAGGTAAAAGCAAGTGTCAATGCTTACAATCGAAGTTCGGAGCCAAACTTTTGGCGGGTTTCAGGATTTATCAGCGCTAGTACCAGTCTTTGTACTACTCAAACAACACCTGACCGTAGCTGAGTTGATTCAACGCACTGTAGAGGAGCAGGTACGCGAGTTGGTTGTCGAGCGCCAACTGAATGCACAGCAAGTTCGCCGCGCTTTAGATCGTCATTATTTAACAGACTCAGAAATAGCATCTCAAGCCCAGCATGGGGCAGTACGCTATCCTTCAGACCGAGCCGCCAAGATACCTCAGATTGACTTCAAAACAGAGGTAAAGAAAGCCATAAGCGCTTTTGAAGTTGGGAGCTACATCATTATAGTCAACGGTCAGCAGGTGCAGCACCTGGAGGAAGAATTGACTTTAAGCCCGAATACCAAGGTCACTTTCCTGCGGCTGATGCCATTGGTAGGAGGTTAAGCGATGGAACTACCAACTGCACTTGAGCAACGAATTGTCTTATTGGAACAGGAAATTTCGGGTTTAGTAGCACAAGTATGGAACCTGGATAGGAGTTATCCGCCTGGTTGGACGCTACTGCACCAGATTGATCATCCTCTACAGCCTTGGCTAGAAGAGAGTTTACAGCAACTTAGGAAAAGGTGGTCTGAAGCTGAGTTGGGTAAATTGGCAGCTGAAATGTATTTCAATCCATTGCACTGGCAAGATGGCTATACTGCTGGCTTTCAACCCTACGAAGCAGTGATGCGGATATTGACTGCCTGCCTTGTAAAGTTTGCGCCACCTGATATAGGCGATCGCCTTGCTGCCCGTTTCCAAGAGATCCTGGCACATCCTTTTTATACCGACGAAGTGCTACTAAAACAACGTTGGTTCATCTGTGGCGTGCCACACCTGCACCTAGCTCCTGCTTTAGAGGACTGTCTAGAATTGCTGCTGGCGTTGCCTCCATCCTCTGAGAACTTAGACTTGATGGAGCAGTTGGTACTTGGTGAGATGAATTTTGGTCCTTTCGATCCCTCTCGCTACTTTGGAAAAATGATTTTTCCTACCCTAACTTTTACCTTATACGAACAAAGCACTTGGCAGAATCACTTCGACCCCTTTGTGTACTCTCGCAAATTCAATAGTTGCAAATCGATTTGGGCTTATCAAATCTACGGACATCGTTTTTGCCACTACTCACCTCCAGGATTATGCGAATACTTTCCGCGTCTAATGGAGCGGCTGTTTGAACATGGGCGTTTTAGTTATGCAGCGTTTTATCAATCTGTGCAACACCTGCCTGTTATCCTTAGTTCTGCCTCTAATCGCGTCTTCGATAATTTTGCTAATCAAAACAGTTCCACAGTCAGCCCAGCGTTACAAGAATATAGTAATTGGCATACCTGGAAAACAGCAGCCCAGAATATTTTTCACAATCAGGTTAGTCCAGTATTCAGTCGCGTGATCCTAGAATACTGTGACAGGCTGGGATGGGAAACAGCCCAAAACCTCTCTCCAGATAATTACAACATCCTCACGCAGATTAAGGGACTACGTGGTAGCCGCTACTTATTACAGGCAGCGCGACAGCATAGTATTAACAAGTTAGGGAAATTATTATATCCTCATCAGCCAGCGGAATATGACTATCGACTTCAGGCAAAGCAAATTAAATTGCGCGATCGTCTTACATCTGCTGTGATTCACTTAGCACTTGCCTCTGACACTGAACCCCAGTTAGCTACAGAACGTCAGGCACTGATCACTCAACTTAAAACTTTTCCCAGTGCCACACTGAAATACTTACTTCCTGTTGCCATACATAGCCAACATATTCTCTGCGAAGCTCTAGGTTGGCAGCAGGCATTGCCACTAATAGAATCGCTCAATAGCATCACCAGTCGAAACAACACAAGTTTTGATCCTAGGAGAACTACGGATTTAGAGCTAATGGAAGTTTCAGATCTCCGCAGCGCTTTAGAACAGGCTGGTGAGGTATTGGCAGGCGAAGTTTGGATACTCTGGCGTGAGGCTAAAGTTACCACTAATAGTATTGCATTGCTGATAGAAGCGATCGCTGGATGGAACCGTGCAGAAATAGAAAAGTCTTTACCTAAACGTAAACAGCTTGCCGTCAAAGCTTATGGATTACTTCCTCTAGAACGAGGACAAGATGAAGTTCTTGAGCGCTACTTGTTTTTGAAGCAGTTTGCTCAGGAAAGTAAAAAATTTGGTTCTGAACGACAATCTAGTGAGCAGGCAGCTGTCCAGGTTGCTCTGACTTACTTGGCTCAAACAGCAAACTATCTTGATACAACACGCTTAGAGTGGGCAATGGAAGCCCGTCTAATTAAGGAAATAACACCTACAAACTGCAACTGGGCGATAGGCGACTATCAGATAGAGCTATCTGTAAACACTGACATTCAGCTTACCGTCCGTCGAGATGACAAGCTACTGAAATCAGTTCCGGCGATCGTCCGTCAGAGCAAAACTTATATAGAAATTAAAGATACTGTTCAGCAATTACGCAGCCAAGTTGTCCGCTTCCGCCGCAGTTTTGAAGAAATTATGGCAACCGGACAATCTTTAAGTTGTGATCAGCTAACTAGCTTCAGCAAGATGCCAATAGCTCAGGGGTTGCTCAACCAACTTGTTTTGTTTACTGATGCCAATGCCTGCGGTTTATTTGCTCCAGATGCAATGGCAGTGCGAACTGTGGATGGAATATTAAAACCTGTCACTGCTCAAGTCTACATTGCTCATCCTTATCACCTGTTTCATCAAGGCGAACTGGCTAGATGGCAGCAAGAGATTGTTCGCCACCGGATTATACAACCGTTTAAACAAGTCTTCCGCGAACTGTACCTACTTACGCCAGCAGAGGCAGAAACTTGTACTTATTCCAATCGCTTTGCTGGACATACTTTAGACTCTCGTGTAGTAGCAAGGCTTTTGCAGTCACGAGGTTGGCAGACTACCATTGGCAAGTACCCTGTACCTTATAAGGCTTTCCCCCAATTGGGGATACAAGCCAGTTTTGAGTTTTCTGATGTTGGTCACTATATATCTGAGACGGATGTCATTAAGGGCGATCGCATCTACTTCCAACCCTACCCAGTTTCTCAATCTTCCGAATGCCAGCGCCAAGATCAGTGGCTACCTCTAGCCGAAGTACCTCCCCTGATCTTCTCTGAAGTCATGCGCGATGCTGATCTGGTGGTTTCGGTAGCACAACGAGAAGGAGAAGTACGCTTGTCGGAGGAAGCTTATCAACGGCGGGGAGAGCTAGTCAAAGTGCTGCTAGCAGATTTAGGATTACCTAATGTAACAGTCGAGAAACACTTTGCTTATGTGCAGGGTAAGCTTGCTTCCTATCGAGTGCATCTAGGCAGTGCTGCAATTCATATCGAACCAGGTCATTATCTTTGCATTGTCCCTGAGCGCTGGGGACAGCGACATGAACGCCTTTTTCTGCCTTTTGTAGAGCAGGGTGATGTCAAGATCAGCGAGGTAATCAGCAAGGTTTTGTTACTGACGAACGACAATAAAATCAAAGATCAAAGCATTTTGCGCCAGATTCAAACTGATACTTAACTATTTCCAGTAATTGCACCACGTACCAGAATCACGGTGCTTTCTACACGCATTGCGATCGCTGCCGGAATATTACCTTTAATTGTCTGCTGGAGTAATCCTTCCCTACTTGCTCCCAAGACAACAACATCGATATCATTTGTTGCTACTAAATCAACCACACCTTCACAAACAGAACTTGCTTTAATTCCAGTAGCAGTGACTGGACTAGAAAAGTTACGGCGACGCAGTAAATAACGAGTAGCTTGAGTCAAAACTGTACTATCAGTGGTTGTGTCACGCTGGAAAATTTGGCAAAGACTAACGGATGGGGAATTACCGATAGTTACTAAAGCTGGTAAAAGTTGAATCGCCGCTTGGGAATTAGGACCACCTGCTATTGGCACTAACCAGCGATTGAATTGGGGATTATGGGGAACAGGGGAAGCTGGAGAAGCTGGTAGAGATAAGGATTTAAATATTTTTGCTTTGATCTTTTGCTTCTTGTCCCCTTGTCCCCTTGTCCCCTTGTCCCCTTGTCCCCTTGTCCCCTCGTCCTCCTGTCTCCTGTCTCCCACCCCCTCACCTAGTTTTACCAAAACAACATCACAAGTTGCCTGCCGAATAATAGTGTCTAAAATACTGCCAAAAATCCGATTAGGTGTAATTGTTTCACCTTTCCAGCCCATTAAAATTAGATCAATGTGTTGTTCGTTGATCGTCTCTAAAATTGCTTGCGCCGGATCATGAGCAACTCGAATTTGTGTATGGACGGGAATATGCCAATTCCGACCTAAAATTTCAGCTTGACGTAACAAACGACGGCTTTTTACCGTCTTTACATGAGTTTCAGTTGGGGAAGTGTGACGCGGCACAGAAATTACTTGCAGGCACTCTAATTCATAGTGGCGATCGCGGGCAATAGCAGCTGCGAACTGTAACAGCAATGGCGCTGTTTGGGGATTAGCCAACGGCACGAGCAACCGTCCTTGTCCGATGCTTGGCGATCGCGTTTGATACACTACATACGAAGGCTCAGGACGAGGTCCGATCTGAGCCGTTTTACAATTTAGTTTGTCTGCTTCGGCGCGAATAATGTCTGCACGGGTGATAATGCCGATTAGCTGCCGACGCTCAATTACTGGCAAGCGACTTAGTTGATAGCGATCAAGCAAATAAAGCACATCGCTCAAGCTAGCTGTAGGAGAAACAGTCACAGGTTGGGGAGTCATGATTTCGCTGATCTGAGTATCGCCACTCAGGTTGCGTACGCCCTTAGCGTCGGCGTAGCCATCGCGGATCTTAGCTAGATCAGTCTGAGTGATAATGCCGACTAGCTTGCCGCTTTCTACTACTGGAAACCCGCGATGGTGAGACTGAGAAAACGCTTGTATTGCTTCATCCAAAGTCATTTGCGCCCCCAGAGTTTCAACTCGTCGCTGCATCACGTCCCTTGCTGTCAAATCAGTTAACAGTTTATTCGGGGCAGCCTCTGGTTCTAAATAAATACCTTTTAATAGTAAAATCCGGTTATAAAGCGACCCAGGTACAATACTTTCACCAATTAGATATGCTGTTACGGAGCCAATCATTAACGGCAATACCAAATTGAAGTCCGTGGTCATTTCAAACACAATCACGATCGCTGTGATTGGGACTTTAGAAACGACGCTAAAAAACGCCCCCATTCCTGTTAGAGCGTATGTAGTCGGGGAACCGATGCCCGTTAAATTATGTTCACCTATGCCGACTAAGTAACCAAGAGCGGAACCTAAAATTAGACTAGGTGCAAATAAGCCTCCTGGCGCTCCAGAACCAAAAGCAGTTAAAGTCAGCATAAACTGAGCAATAAAAGCGATCGCTGCTACATACCAGCTAGCATCACCAGTAATTAAAAACTCTCGTAAGCCTGTATTATCCCGAAAGGCAGCAGGTAGCAGTGCCATGACTACCCCAGAACTGAACCCAGCCAACCCGATCCGCAGCGCTAAACTAAGTCTCAGTTGGCGATAGAATTTCAGACTAGCAATAATGCCTTCATTAAATAAGGAACCCAGCAACCCTGCTAAAATCCCCAATATTAGAAAGAAGGGCAGTTCGGCAACCGAGAAAGTGGTAGAGTAGGCAGTTAATTCCAGGTTGAGTCGCAGGCTATGACCACCTAACACCCGTGAGACAACTGCACCAATAAAAGATGCAATGATCGCCGTACCCAGTGTTAGTCCAGATAAATCTTGCAGCAGCTCTTCAACGACAAATAAAACTCCCGTAATTGGGGCATTAAAAGCAGCAGCTAACCCTGCACCTGCACCAGCAGCAATCATCTGTCGCCGATGATCAGGAGAAGTGGGAAACCAGCGACTTATCCCAGCCGCGACAGCAGCTCCTATGTGAACTGTTGGTCCTTGTCGCCCTAAAGTTAGCCCCGAACCCAAGGCGAAAATCGTAGTAATTAACTTGATGCTAGCAACGCGCCAGGAAAGTTTAATCGGTACGTTGGCAAGGTTAGCCTTGACTTGAGGAATACCGCTACCAACTGCTTCCGGCGCTAATTGCTCAATTAATAAGCCAGAGAGAAATCCGAAAGAGAATCCGACTGCTGGCAGCACAAGCCAAGGTGTGAATAATTGAGAAGCATGAATTCGCCATGCTCCCAACCAACCAGAGCTAACTTTCAGCAGAACCGCAGATAGTGCCGCAACTAAACCAATTAAGATAGCATATGCGATCGCGCTGGCACGACCAGGACGCAGCCATTGGTGAAAGCGCTGAGGCAAAGCAGAAGGCAACATAAACTTACAATCAACTTTAGAAAGCGCTGAACTCACTAAGCACAATATCTCTAAGTTGATGCATTTCTTACTACTTTTGTGCCGCAGTTACGATTGGCATTAAGGATTAGGGATAGGGAAAAGTTAAAATCCAAATAATTAGCTTCTCCCCTTGTCCCCTTGTCTCCTTGTCCCCTTGTCCCCTCCATTAACTTAATTTCGCCAAATCCTCGTTGTATTATCCCCCTTGTCACTGCTGCCACTAGCAAGAATTTGTCCATCCGAGTTGAAGGCAACAGAATTAACTACACCTGAATGTCCAGAAAGTGTCCGAATCAGCTTGCCCTCACTTAAATTCCATAACTTAATAGTTTGATCATTACTGCTACTGGCAAGAGTTTTGCCACTAGAGTCGAAGGCAACGGAATTAACTAAATCTGTATGCCCCACAAAAGTATTAGTTAATTTTCCCGTCTCTGCATCCCAAAGCTTAATTGTCTTGTCTCCACTGCCACTAGCAATTGTTCTGCCGTTAGGACTAAAGGCGATCGCTCTCACGGGACCTGAATGTGCTTGAATTGTACTTAGCAGTTTTCCAGTCTGCAAATCCCACAGCCTAATTGTCTTATCTTTACCAGCACTAGCAATTTCGCGTCCATCTGGACTTACAGCAGTACCAAAAACTCCTTCTTGATGTCCGGTAAATGTCTGAAGCAACTGCCCGGTTTTTGGGTTCCATGACTTAATTACCCCATTCCAACCACTACTAACAAGCGTTCCATTTGCCCCAAAAATTACAGCGCGGACATTTTTTTGCTGCGGTTGAATTGTGCGAATTAGTTCGCCAGTCTGGGTATTCCATAGCTTAATTGTCTGATCTTGACCGCTACTGGCAATAGTCTGACCATCTGAGCTAAAGGCGACTGATAAAATTGGTTTAGTATGACCCTTAAGGGTACGCAGCAGTTTTCCAGTTTGTAGATCCCACACATTCACGGTTTTGTCGCGGCTACCACTAGCTACGATTTGATCAGTAGGACTAACAGCGATCGCCGAAATTCCCTCTGAATGACCGTTTAGTGTTTGAGTTTGGACGTTTTCCCAATTAGCCCTAGCTGCAATTTGTGCTTGTTGCCACTCATAAACCCCATAAGCAACGCCTGACATTGCTAAAACAGCAGCAATGCCTGCTCCCAGTAGCAAGTTGGAATTTTTACGCCGCACAGGAGTAGGATCAACAGTTCTTGGATGTTCTTTTTCTAACATTTAAAACTCCATAATTACTATTGCTAAAGAGCTAATATAATGCACTATATAGTTTTTCCTGCCCAAGAAATAGGTATTATTCTTGACGGCGGCATTACTTGTCTCTAGATTTTATGTTACAGATTTTTCAATTGACGAAGCGAAGATTTTGGCTCAAAAAGGAATTAGTAGTGAGTTAAATTTAAATTTCTTTAATTAAGTACATATACTAGGACTCGGGCAGTTGCAGCACTAGGGTAAAACCAGCACAGAGCAACGAGTACGACTATAAGTTTACTAATCGTAATGCAAAAGAGCTGAGTATAAAAATTGTAAAATTATTTTATTCTTAATATCCTTTATATACTTCTAGCTCAACCATCATTTGCTTAAGTTACTAACTGTACCACTAAACCCACTATTCCCCCTGCAAGAACTAACCAAGCTGAGTTGACTTGGAAGCGAAAGACAATAATTACACTCACAACTGCCAAAACTAGAGTTAATAAGTCCACTATGGCAGCCCTTGCTAAAGTGTAGGTCACTGCCGCCATTAGCCCTAAGGAAGCTGCATTTACGCCATCTAAAGCACTACTTACCCAAGGAGATTGACGTAGCTTAGGAACCCAAGGATTAACGACCGCCACAAAAACAAAAGCAGGAAGAAAGATGCCTATTGTTGAGGCGATCGCCCCCGCGTTACCTGCTAGTAGATAGCCGATAAAGGTCGCTGTAGTGAATACAGGACCAGGCGTAAATTGACCAATAGCGATTCCATCCAAAAGTTGCTGGGAGGTAAGCCACTGGTTTCGTTCTACTAAATCCTGTTGCAAAAACGCAAGCAGCACATAGCCACTACCGTACAGCACTGAACCAATTTTAAGGAAGAACAAAAATACATTCAGCCAATTTGCAGGCGGTGCGATCGGGGTATTAACTGCTAGAAAAACAGGTAGTAACAAAGCTCCTGTGCCGCTTCTACCATGTCCCAGGTTCCTGATTAAAGTTACCCCTAACCCTGCTAGTAATAGCAACAAGATTTCATTCACACCCAGGAAAAAAGCAGCGACCACTCCTACTGCAACCATAATCGTAGGAATATCTTTGATCGCTTTCTTACCCAATTGCCACAATGCCTGTACTACGATCGCAATAATCACAGGCTTGATGCCATATAGCACCCACTCCAGTTCAGGAAGTTTCTGGTAGCGCACATAAATAGCTGCCAGTGTCCAGACAATCAGCATGGCAGGGAGAATGAAGCATGAGCCAGCAACTATCAAGCCACGCCAGCCAGCTCTTTCATAACCAATATGGATCGCTAGCTCAGTAGAATTAGGACCAGGAATCAGGTTAGTCACGCCTAGCAAGTCTAGTAACTTTTCTTCAGTTAACCACTGGCGACGCTTGACCACCTCTAAATTCATCATCCCAATGTGAGCAGCTGGTCCACCGAAGGCAATTGTGCCTAATTTCAGAAAAACAAGTGCTAGTTCTTGAAGCCGTTGCTTTTGTTGTAATGGACTAAGTTGAGCATAAGGTACTGCTTCCAACTGCATTTCTTCACTTTGCTGCGACACTGATTTTTTCTTGCTGCTTTAACTTCTGATCAGGGATGAGTTTTTCCAGTCCACGCACAATCAACGGTACAAAGCCAATTACTACTGCTACGCCGATTAAATTAAATATTACTTGAGCATTGGCAATTTGCCGCCCTACACTGTCTCCAGAAATTGCCAACACGAGTTGTGCTAGTTGGGGAGCAAAGATAATACCGACGATCGCACTTGTGATATTAAACAAAAAATGAAACACACCCGTCCGTAATGCTGCACGACCTCTGCCAACGGTAGACACCAGCGTATCAGCACAAGTGCCAACTTCTGCACCTAGCATCAAGGCAATACCCGCAGGTAAGGAAATTAAGCCTGAACTTGCCAAAGTAATAACAATCGCTACAGTAGCGGAAGAAGATTGAATCAAAACCGTAAACAACGCCCCAATTGCAGCACCTAGAACTGGATGTGTCCCCAGAGTAGCCATTAAATTAATAAACGGTTGGTAGTCCCGAAATGGTTTCATTGCTTCGTCTATAACGTCTAGACCAAAGAACAGCAAGCCAATTCCCAATAGAATTAAGCCGAGGCTCTTTTGATTGTCTGTCTTACCTGCAAATTGCAACACTGCTCCGACGAGCATCGCTATTGGTGCGTAGAGGTTGATATTAAGCGAAATTAATTGAGCGCCAATTGTTGTGCCAATGTTGGAACCTAGAACTACGCCAAGAGACTGAGCAAACGTTAGCAATCCTGCACTTATCATCGCGATCGTCATAATAATTGTGACTGACGACGATTCCAATAAAGTTGTCGCAACTGTACCAGTAACTACCCCAGCAAAGCGATTGGTAGTGAACTTACTAACAAGATTTTTCAGGCGATCGCCAGCCATGTGTTCAAGTCCTTCAGCTAGCCGTGTTACCCCGTAGATAAACAGCACTAAACCTGCCAGCGCACCCATAGTCATTTTAAAAGCATCTATTTTCACTTCTGACGATACTTTCGGTACAGGAACTTGAGCCTGGACGCTTCCTGAAAACGGTAGACCAAAAAAGTTAAATTCTAATAGAGAAGGGATGACTATTAACGCTGTAACTAAAATGCTTATCCCTAATAAGTTGATATTTTTTTATTTAAAGCCTTTGAAAAAAGCACGATAGCAGATCCTCAAATTAATAGCACAGTATGAACTCAACTTCTATAAAAGCTGGCTCTGAGTCAGTTATTTAAATTTATTCAATTCAAGCACTAAGGTGTTGTTAGCTTGCATAAAAATTAGGCAAACTTTTCAAATAAAATAGCTGGTTTCAGCATTATTAGACGGCAAAAGCAATCAAGCTTTTATCTATATTGTGTAGACATTAAACATATTCTATTGCTCAATAATTTGAGGCTTGTATCTTAAGAAGTAGATTTTTAGAACCTATGATCTATTTAGTCAAAATTTAAATTGTTCTTAAGTAATACTTAACTTCTTCTAGGAATTTGAAGGTTTAAACAAGTTGTCCTGCCAAAATATTTAAATTTAGAGATAAAAGTTTCTTTGATAATAAGAGTAGCTGCTCTCTTACTTTAGCGTTTTGGTGTTAATTTTATTGCTGCCAAATTTTAATTGTTTTATCTTTACTACCACTAACAATAGTCCGCCCAGAGGGGCTAGTAGCAACAGACAAAACCCAATCAGAATGACCAGTGAGAGTATCAACTAATCCTGTTTGTAGATTCCAAATTTTGAGCGTCTTGTCAACACTGGCACTAACAATTTGTCCATCAGAAGTGAAGGCAACAGAAATAGTGCGATCGCTATGTCCCCTAAATTTGCGGATTACTTGTCCTTGGAGATTCCAAACCTTGATTGTTTTGTCCCAACTACTAGAAGCAAGCTTTTGTCCATCCGGGCTAAAGACAACGGATCTAACAGCTCCACCATGCCCATCAAGTGTACGAATTAGTTTTCCTGTACCTAGATTCCAAATCTTAATAGTTTGATCGCCGCTAGCAGTAGCAATTTGTCCGTTAGCGCTAATAGCAACAGAAAAAACTGGACTAGAATGACCTTTTAGAGTGTAGAGCAGTTTTCCAGTCGGGATCTCCCAAACCTTGACAGTATTATCTTCACCGCCGCTTACAAGCGTATTCCCATCAGGGCTAATAGCAACAGACCAAACTGTTCCCGAATGTCCAGAAAGTGTCTTAATCTGCTCGCCAGTGTTTAAATTCCAGAGTTTAATTGTGTTGTCTCCACTGCCACTAGCAATGATTTGTCCATCTGGGCTAAGGGCGACCGATCTAACAGTATCGGAATGTCCAGAAAGTGTCCGAATTAGTTGCCTAGTATCTAAATTCCAAATTTTAATTGTTCTATCTTCGCTACCACTAACTAAAGTTTTGCCATCAGCACTTAAGACAACAGACCAAACTGAGTCTGAATGCCCTAGTAAGGTGTTGCCAGTGCCAACAACCGAGTCTTTACTACCAACAGCAAATGGAGATTTGACCGCAGGTATCAAACTAGGCGATCGCAGAAAATAATAGCTACCGATAATCATTGCTAGGGCAGCAGCAAAGCTTGCCGCGATGCCAAATAAGAAAGTAGATTTTTGAGGGAGAACTGTTTTAATACCTCTAGGTATTAATTTTTTGTGCTGCCCACTCGAAATAGTTAATTTAGGAATTGTTGATGGCTGATTGCTAGGCTGTTGCCGTTCTTTGGGCGGTTGACGATTAAATAATGGCTGTAAAGCTTGCAGCGCCTGTAAAGCATCTGTAGCCGACTCGTAACGCTCCTGGAAGTGGTAGCGTGTCATTTTGGTAAGCACACTCGCCAAAGCCGGACTAACTTTGATGCTGTGTTGCCAAATAAGTTCTCCGGTGTCCGAGTCTTCTAATAGTTGGCGAGGATTCAATCCTGTAAGTGCTTGGATGGCGATGATACCCAAGGCATATAGATCACTATTCGGGCGTGGTCTACCTCTTGCTTGTTCACTGGGCATATATCCAGGTGTGCCAATTGCAATTGTTGCTGGCATCCCGATACTAAAGCTAGTGCTAGTTTGTCCTTGATTTGTAACTACTTGTGTCCATACTTGTTTGACTGAGCCAAAGTCTACTAAAACTATTTTTTGATCTGGATATCTTCTAATTAAGTTACTCGGTTTCAGGTCGCGGTGAATTAAACCCTGGCTGTGTACATATTCAAGGATACTTAATACTTCTTGCAGTAGTCTAACTACGGCGCTTTCACTCCAGCGCTTTCCTGGTTCTAATTCCGCACTTAGGGTTTGTCCGGGGATAAATTCTTGGACTAGGTAGAATTCTCGCTGCTCTTCAAAGTGTGCTAGTAATTGCGGTACGTGATCGTAGTTTCTTAGTTTTTCTAAGGCTTCGGCTTCTCTTATCAGTAGCTCTCTAAGTGTTTCTACTGATTCTTCTTGGTCTGTTGTGCGTATCAAGTGTTTGACTACGCAGGTGGGATGGTTTGCTAGACTGATATCTTCGGCTAGGTAGGTTTGACAGAATCCTCCTGCACTCAGTATCTGCGTTATGCGGTAACGCCCTTGTAGTAACTTACCTAACATCTGTTCTATTGCTTAGGTTATTAATATTATTTCTTATCCTTTGCTTAACCGTCTCTCCGTAGGAGGTATTGTTAAATTTAGGTAATACTCTCAGCCCCTAGCTGCACCCTGTCTCCAGAGTATTCGTTACTTTTTTACATCTTGCTAGTCGCAGGAAGTAGCGATTATGGCAATTTTTTCCAGCAGGGCAGTAGCGATCGCCTTACTGTAAATTATTACTGAAATTAATTAAAAGCTTAAAAGTTGCTACCTATGTACTAGTATATCTAGAATATTAAATTTTTGTTTTCCTATTTATTGTTAGATATAATTTATTAAAATTTATTAGCTAATTTAGAACAAGTTTTTAGCTTTTATCTTTTTTTACTGGATTAAATATTAAAAAACGTAACGCTTAGTTTTGGTTTTTTAATATTTAAATTATTACTTGCTACTACATTTACTTGAGCTAACAATTTTATGAGAATGATGTTGCTTGACATCTTTAACTTACAACACAGTTAACTTATTTAAAATGAGCTTCATCTAGCTGCAAAATATTTACTATAAATAAACAACAAGAGACTACTTAGTACCATTGTTTATTATTGAAGGGTGAATTTAGTAAGCAAATTATAATAGCCAGAAATTTTTAGAAAGATAATCGTCTACAAATACTTTATTGTTAGTTTTTTAGAGCCACTTACAAAGCAAACAGGTATATTTAGTAGGATGCTCAACTGCGCCCTGTAGTAGAAAGTCCCTCTACAACTAGAGATGGAGTGTAACAAGAACCGTTCCAATCGGCATCACTGCCTAGTGCAACTAACTGTTTAAGAGCAGTATAAACGTTACCAGCGACCATTGTATCTTTGACTCTGCCTACAACTTGACCATTTTTGACGCGGTAGCCTAAATCGATATTAATCGAAAAGTCACCAGAGATGCTACCACCACCGCCTAGCATTTGATCAACAATTAGTCCATCACTTAGATGAGTAATTAAGTCTGATAGGGACTTGTTACCAGGTTGAATCAGCAAATTAAATAAACCAGGCGTGGGATAACTGCCCAAGCCCGGGCGAAAACCATTACCTGTAGTGCTGATACCCAGCTGCTTGCCAGTTGTGCGATCGCAATAAAAATGCTGCAAAATCCCATTTTGAATAAAAACCAGCGATTGCGTGGGAGTACCTTCATCATCAAAAGGGCAGCTGAACGGTCCGGCAAGCGGATCTTGCAACAGAGTCAGTGCTGGTGAAACTACTAATTGTCCCAGCCGATCTGCCCAGGGCGAAGCCTTTTCGATGACTCGTTTACCATTGAGGGCAGCTTGAATAGTACCCCAAAGCATATCAGCAGCTTTAGAAGTAAATAAAATTGGGACGCGCCCTGTGGGAGGTGAAACGTTTTCTCCTGCCCATTGCAAGCGTTGGAGAATTTGATTTGTAATGATTTCTGGGTGTAGACTACTGCGTTGGGTTTGACCATCGGACACACTTAAAAAATCATCACCGCGTACCCATTCGGCGGAGATATAACAACTGAGTGTGGTGTCAGTGTAGTGGCAATCTAGACCTTGAGAGTTAACGAGGCGCGTAGTTTCAATATCACTATCCCACTCAGCACTAACAAGAACTTCTGGGTAAGCGTCTCGAATCAATGCGATCGCTTGTTTTCCCCACTCAACTAATTTTTCTACTGGTACAGCTTCTCCTAAATCTGGGTAAGCAGGTTTTGAGTTACTTCCGAGTTCAATGCTTTCGGGTTGATTAAGCTGACTAAGTGCTAAAGCCCGTTCTACCATTGCCTGGGGTTCTACAGGACCATACGCTACCGCCAGCCCGGGACATCCTTTGCGCCATAGCCGCAGCGCTATGCCTTCAGCTTGATTGCTTTCTAGCTGCTTGAGTCGGTTTGCCTCAAAAAAAACAGGTCGAGACAGCGATCGCGACTGATATACTTCAGCTGCTTCTGCCCCCGATTTAGCGGCTAGTTGCAGTAGTTGTTCTGCTAGTGTCTCTTGTAGCGGCATTTGGGAACCCATGACTCTTGCTGAGTGTGAATAGTTAACACCGCAGATTAGATGAACGCAGATATCTCTTTTCTATCTACGTAGCCTTCAACAAGGCAAAGTCTCTAAATCTGTGGTAATTTTAGTGCTTAATTTTCGCTCTCCAATTAATTTACGGCAGATTGAGCTCTTGCAACAGCCAAAAACCTGCAAACGATTGGGCTTCTGGACTAGCCTGAACAGCTAAAAAATGTACTCCATTAGCTTGCTGCTTCACCGTTTCAAAGCCTTTAGCTTCTGCTAAAATTTGCGGGCTTTTGAGGTTAGCTAAAATCCAGCTATCAGTTGCCCCGGTTTCCAGAAGCAGTCTTGGCACTGTACTATTATTAAATTTCAGGAAAGCTAATTCCAAGCCCGACATCCAGCCAGCTAAAGCCACAGCTCTTGGTGAGTAGATGATCACACCCGGAATTTTTGCTTCTGACTGCAAATTAACCATCTGCAACGGAAAAGATTCCCCAAAGCCAATTTCCCACTCCTGCATTTCCTCAAAAGCAGATGCTTCTAGAGTTACAAACACCCACTGTTGTCCTGTTAAAGCATCTGGTAGACGTTGGGGAGTAGGTATTTCCAAGCGAACAGACGGATTTTCACCAGCTTGAAATCCAGGTATGTGAGGATATACATCCTCCATCCGTTGTTGTAGCCATTGATAAACACTTAATGTGCGACGGCTAGGCTGCGCCGGGATACCTAAATCTTCGCAGGCTTTGATGATCATGTTATTCATCTGACGACGAAAAAAGCGGCATCTTACAGGCGCAACTCCAGCTTTTGTAATTGCCTCTTCTAACGCCGCCCGTAGCCAAGCAGAATTTACCTGCGTACTAGGACAAAATTTAGCATACCGAAATAAAGCATCAGGATTTGTGCGTGTGTCTGAGGGACTTTCACACACCAACACTTCCCATACTTTTTTCTGATTTTCATCTAAAATTGGGCGGGAGTAGAAGTCTAACTCCCAGATAGTAACCATGTCACGCTGTTAAAATTTTGTTACTTGTTGATCATACGAGGGATATGTACCCGATCGCATAGAGTTTTTGGGCTTTGTTGTAGCAATATTTTAGATGAACGTGGCGTTAGTAGGATCGTCATAGATGCAGCGATGTCAGCAGCCTTGCTGACTAACCGCCAGTCGCCTGCGGCGTTGGCATCGCTAATTTGTTGAGTATTACCAAATTGATTCCAGGTTGAGGATAAATCCTGGTAAAACCGTTTCTCCTGATAAGGTAGTAGGAGATTTAAGCACTTCAACTTCTTGCCCAAGGCGATAAATTTCTACTTGCCTAGATTTACGATTAATTAGCCAACCTAAAGAAGTGCCATTGTCTTGGTATTCCTGCATCTTTTCTTTAGCCACTTGCAAACTATCACTAGGAGAAAGTAATTCAATTACAAAATCAGGACAAAGGGGAATAAATTTTTCTTTTTGTTCCTGAGTAAGAATGTCCCAGCGTTCTTGTTTCACCCAAGCAGCATCAGGGGAACGATTTGCACCATTAGGAAATTTAAAACCAGTGGAAGAATCGAAAACTTTACCCAGTTTATTTTGCTCATTCCAGATCCATAGTTGAGCAGTTAAGCCAGCGTTACGGTTTCCGGTTTCTCCTCCAGTGGGTGGCATGATGATTAATTCCCCCCTCGCAGTGCGTTCAAACCTAAGATTTTCGTTTACCTGACATAACTGAAAAAATTGCTCGTCTGTCAGATCAATAACGGAGTTGAGGTTAACAGTTAGGGCAGTCATTGGGGGATTTTATCTTAGGAATTTGGGCAGGTATTTCGCCTGCCCAAAAAGCACGTTTAGCTTTATTCTATGCCTTCAATTCGATCCTCAACTTCTTGATACAACTCACGTAACAGTTGCAAGTTGCTTTCGCTTGTTTCCCAATACCCGCGACCATTTACTTCTAGTAAGGTAGCAACAACCTTGCGAAAAGAATGAGGATTGAGATTCATTAAGCGTTGCCGCATTGCTTCATCTTGGATAAACGTGGCATTAGTATCCTCGTAAATCCAGTTATCAACCGCACCAGCTGTTGCACTCCAACCCATCGTATTCACCAGCCGCTTCGAGAGTTCCCGTACTCCCTCATAACCGTGATTTAGCATCCCTTCGTACCACTTGGGATTAAGCAACTTGGTACGCGCATCTAAACGCACAGTTTCTGATAGGGTGCGGACTTGGGCATTAGCTGTAGTTGTATCGGCAATAAAGGACGTTGGGGTTTTACCATCACCCCGCAAAGCAGCAACCACCTTAGTCGGATCTGAGTCGAAATAATGGCTAACATCCGTGAGGCTAATCTCGGAAGAATCCAGATTTTGGAAAGTGACATCAGCTGTTTTTAAAGTTGTTTCAAAAATCCGCCGTGACTGTTCCATTGTGCCTGGGTTATCAGAGGTAAAGGCAAAGGATTTGCGGCTGAGGTACATATCTTGTAACTCGGCTTCGCTTTCCCAAGTGCTGTTTTCCACTGCCAAGTTAATGTTAGACGAGTAGGAACCAGAAGCATTAGAAAATACCCTAGTAGCTGCTTGCCTTAAGTTAATGCCCATTTCCTCTGCTTGTTGTAAGGCGTGCTGGCGGACATAGTTCATCGAGAGAGGTTCATCCGCTTCAGCTGCCATTTTCACCGCTTGATCTAGTAGATTCATTTGGTTAATAAACAAGTCGCGGAAAACACCAGAACAGTTAATTACTACATCAATTCTCGGTCGTCCTAGTTCTGGCAAAGGAATCAATTCCAGCTTATTTACTCGTCCTAAAGCATCGGGTACTGGACGCACACCCACCATCCACATTACTTGAGCAAGCGATTCACCGTAGGTTTTGATGTTGTCGGTTCCCCATAAAACACAGGCGATCGTTTCTGGGTATTTGCCGCCGTTATCAGCTTTTTGTCGCTCTAGCAGCCGATCTACAACAATTTTGGCTGATTGTACAGCAGCTGTTGTGGGGATAGATTGGGGGTCGAGGGCATGGATATTTTTGCCAGTGGGTAGCACGTCTGGGTTACGAATCGGATCGCCTCCAGGCCCAGGTAAGACGTATTCACCTTCTAGAGCTTTGAGTAAGGCTCCTAGCTCGTTATCAGCAACGATTTGTTGCAGGCAAAATTCCAGATACTCAAATAAAGGTTTAAGTGCTTGCGGGTCAACCTTGGGATAGCCAGCTTGTTGCAGTGCTTCAATCCAAGGCTCTTTTTTGCCCATATTGAAAAAGTTGAGCTTGGAAACCTTGGAGACACGCCCATCAGCATCTGTTTGAGCTTGTACTAAGGCGCTAACTGCTGTTCTGGTAGCAAGGGTAATGTCTTGTAATAGCTGGACATCTTCTAAGATGCCGCGATCGCTTGCTTGATACAATTCATTAATATCTCGCCCGATGCTGGTGGCAATAATGCGCGGCAGGCTGAGAATTTCCTCTTCCTTACGGTCAAGTTCAGCGATATTGACAAGAGTTGCGATCGCTTCTGCTGCTGTTGGTGGTTTACCAATTACGTGCAACCCACAAGGCAGTAACCGCGATTCAATTTCCATTAACTTGCGGTACACCATGCCAACTACGGTATCTCGCTCCTCAGAAGTCATGTCTTTAGCGTCTTGATCTGGTAAAGCGATATCTTTATCTAGATTCACCATCCGGCATTTATCCATGATCGTGTTCGCGATCGGAATGCCCCGCCCAGTATCTTTTAAAGTTTGGTAGGAAGCAATAAGTTCGCTTAATTCCTTCAACCCTTTGTACAACCCAGCATTTTCCGCAGGGGGGGTGAGATAACTAATCGTTTCCGCATAAGAGCGACGCTTGGCGATCGTTGCTTCACTAGGGTTATTTGCGGCGTAGTAATACAAATTCGGAATTGTGCCAATCAAATTATCTGGGTAACAGTCTCCAGACATTCCAATTTGCTTCCCTGGCATGAATTCTAGCGAGCCGTGAGTTCCAAAGTGTAAGACAGCATCCGCTTGCCAAAGCTGCTCTAGGTAGGTGTAGTAAGCCGCAAAACCGTGATGCGGACTTGCCGAACGCGAAAATAGTAGCCGCATCGGATCGCCTTCGTAACCAAATGTCGGCTGAACCCCAATAAATACATTGCCAAAAGATTTGCCGTAAATTAATAAATTCTGCCCATCACTGTTAAGATGTCCCGGCGGTGATCCCCAATTTTCTTCTAAGCGCTGGGAGTAGGGTGTTAGCTGTTCATACTCCGGCACTGACATCCGATAGGCAACATTTAGTTCTGGGCTACTGTACTGCGCTTGGGCATCGTGGATCACTTCTTGCATCAGCTCTGCGGCTGATGAGGGCAATTCTGGGACATCGTAACCATTGTGCTTAAGAGCTTGCATTACTTCGTAGATTGAGCCAAACACATCTAGGTAAGCAGCAGTACCGACATTGCCTTTATCTGGAGGGAAACTAAAGACAGTAATCGCAACTTTCTTTTGTAGTTTCGGCTTACGGCGCAAGTTAGCCCACTTCATAGCGCGTTGGGCTACCGCTTCAATTCTGTCTTGAAGAGCGATCGCTTTCCCTGTTGTGCCATCGCGTCCTGATAAAATAATCGGTTCAATTGCCCCATCCAGTTCTGGGATAGCAATCTGTAACGCCACTTGAATTGGATGCAGCCCTAAATCGCTATCCTGCCACTCTTCCGTAGTTTGAAACACTAAAGGCAACGCCACCATATAAGGGCGATTTAAGCGCTTTAAAGCTTCAATTGCCTTGGGGTGATCTTGTCTAGCGGGACCACCTACAAGCGCAAATCCGGTGAGGGAAATTACTACATCAATGAGGGTTGAGGAGTTTTGCTTCTCGCTTTCATAAAAATATGCTTCTACGGGCTTCGAGAAGTCTAAGCCACCAGCAAAAACAGGAATTACTCGTGCGCCTAATGCTTCTAGTTCCTGCACGATCGCCACATAATGAGCATCATCACCAGTTACGAGGTGAGTACGTTGCAGCACTAAACCAATACAAGGAGCTAAGGGATCTTTCAAGTCAGCTGAAATATCCTTGCGACTGTTGTACCAGTTAAGGTATTCTTTAACATCCTCAAACATACTAGAAGCTAAAGGATGCCAAATTCCCATATCAGGATAGGTAACAGGCTCCTGAAATTTCACCTTCTGGTTAAGCGAGGGAATATATTTATCTGCCAGCATCAGCAGAAAGTTCTCTAAATTTTCTGGAGAACCGCCTAGCCAATACTGAAAACTCAGCATAAAGTTTCTGGCATCCTGCGCTTTGTCCATTGGCAGGTATTTCAAGACTTTAGGCAAAGTTTGTAATAACTTCAGCATTCCGTCTTGGAAAGAGGAACCTGATTGTTCTTTGCGCTTCCGCATAAATTGAGCGATCGCGCTCTTAGATTGCCCCAACTGCGCCATCGAGAAGCTACCCATTTTGTTGAGGCGCATCACTTGTGGCATTGAGGGAAATACAACTGAAACATACAGGCGATCGCGGTAAGGTTCCAC
>ERZ501023.104-NODE-104-length-21603-cov-6.476332_pt1 | contig 21603 bp, 24 predicted proteins | sample MGYA00248839_ERZ501023 | MGnify/ENA primary metagenome ERZ501023 (study PRJEB25958, sample SAMN03398596) | human skin metagenome | study: EMG produced TPA metagenomics assembly of the Human Skin Microbiome Metagenome (human skin metagenome) data set.
GGTCCCCTCTGGGGATGGGGGGAGACCCCCGCACGCAAGTTTGCGCTTTTGACTTCTTACAAACTTTGCTCAACGGGGGGGGATTGGGGTCCCCTCTGGGGATGGGGGGAGACCCCCGCACGCAAGTTTGCGCTTTTGACTTTTGCTATTAGCTTTAAATGAATCTTGCAGATTGCTACCGTTTATTAGAATTGTCGCCAGGAGCCTCGTTCGCGGAAATTAAAATTTCTTACCGACGGCTAGCGCGGCAATATCATCCCGATGTTAACTTAAGTGATCGACAAGCTGAGGATAAGTTTATTGCCTTGACTGAGGCTTATAAAATGCTTCTGGATACAGTGCAGCAAGAAGCAGCAGAAAATTTAAATAAACCTGAACCGGCACAACATCAGCACCAAGTCGCTACGTCGCAACAGGTAGTGACGATTAGACGTAAAGAGAAGCCTACTACAAAAATACCCCAACTAACCGAAACTGAAAAACAATTAAAGAGGGGTGCTTATGAGCAGTTGCAGCAGTTATTAAAATATCAACGATTTCCTAAAGCGATCGCTCTAGTTGAAAATTTAGCGCAACGCCTACCCCAAGATCCAGAAGTACGCTCTTGGCAAGCAAACGTTTATCAACGTTGGGGACGAGAGCTAGTAAACAAAAAACAACTAGACAAAGCCAGAATTTATCTGAAAAAAGCTTTAAAGGTAGATCCTCATAACCGTTCTCTCTGGTCAGAGGTAGAACGAGATTTTCGCCGCATAGAAAAGCTTTATTAAACCTTTATAGAACTTACGCACACTCTAAAAACACTTGGCGTTCTTGGCGTTTTGGCGGTTCGATTTTTGCGTAAGTCCTAACTTTACTTCATTGACTGTAAGTTATTCAAACAAGATTAAATTCTTTAATAGCTGGCAAAAAGTTTTTATTTTCGTGACTAGAAGTGCTAAGTTTAATCAGCACAAATCTCTGTAAAGGAGATAATTTTGCCCATTGATTTGAAGTAATTGTTAATCCCTTTTCTTGAGCTTGTTCCTGCACACTAATTGGCATAATTTCCCCATTCATCCAAGCTGGATGAGCTTCAATAGCTAAATCTGTTGCTGATTCACCTGTATGTTTCAGGACTAAACTTTGTAGCAATTCTCGATAAACTTGAATTTCCTCTGGTGTAGAGCAAGGAAGCTCTACAAGTTGTTGACGTTCCTGGGAAGTGAAGTGAAACCATTGAGGTAATTTCAACTTAATGCCACAGGTATCTAACTTTAAGCGCACCTGCATCGGAATACAACGCAGAGAATCAACAAAGTCTGCTTCAAATTGAAAAAATTGACTCATCTTTAGATAACAAATTGTTTTAAGTTTTCTGACTGACACAAGCGCTGTCAACTGGAGTTACAAACTTCTCCAAGTCTTTTAAAACTGACTTAAAGTTATTAAATCAGTCAGCTTGTGAGCTGATGGTTATAACACTAGAATACCGGAGCTACTTCAACTAAAGCATCTCCAACCGCAGCTACATGACCAAGATCGCCAAAAGTCGCTGAAGTCAAAGCATTAATTGTATTATCTGCACGACTAAGCTTACGCCAGTAACCAAGAGGAGCAACGACTATTCCCGGTCTTACTATGTCGCTAACTTGCGCTGGTACTTGAAATTCGCCTCGGTCATTAAACACTTTTACAAGTTGTCCTGTGACAATTGAGCGTTTGGCTGCATCTTGAGGGTGGATGAACACGCGGGGTTCGCCTTGTAGCTTCAAATGCTTTGGCAGATTCCCAAAACAGGAATTAATAAACTGATGCGGTTTAGCTGATAGCAAACTGAGCGGATAGCGGCTAAAGAGTTGCGAATTATGCGAAGATTCCCGTTGCGGAATGTAAGTTGGTAATGGGTCTACAAATTCTCCAGGTTGATATTCCTCCGAACCCTGGCGAAATGCAGGTAAGACATAATTACTATCTACTGGCATGGAAGACAGAAATTCGCATTTCCCAGAAGCAGTAGGGAAATTACCCTCAGCATGAGGAACTGCTTCGATTTTCAACTTGGCATAACCTTGTTTTTTCAGCAAATCCATGTCTATGCCTTGCATAACTGGAGCCGACCAATCTAGCACTTCCATTGCTAATTCTTCGTCGCTGAGTTTAAAGCACTCCTCCTCAAAATTCATCCGTGCAGCCAAGCGCCGGAATAATTCAGTATTAGGAACTGCTTCTCCTAAAGGCGCGATCGCACTCATATTTAAAGTTACGTAAGTATGCCCCCAAGAAAACATCAGATCCAAGTTCTCTACTTGTGTGGTTGCAGGTAGCACAATATCAGCATATTCTGCCGTATCAGTCATAAAATGCTCACTAACTACGGTAAACAAATCTGCACGAGCTAAACCAGCTACTACTTTATCCTGCTCTGCAACTTGTGTTACCGGATTGCAGTTATAAACAAATAATGCCTTAATTGGTGGGTTAAGGTTTTCTGCGGTAAGAATTCGCCCCAGTTGCCACTGGTTAATAACTCTAGTACCTGGTTTAATAAATTGCGGTCGATGTACCACTTCCCAGCGAATCGGAAAAGGCCACATCGGAGCTTGCAGCAGACCCCCTCCTAGATGCCGCCATGCGCCTACAAGAGCAGGTAGACAACAAATTGCCCTAATTCCCTGACCGCCTCCCGCTTGCTTCTCTAAAGCTACTCCAATGCGGATAACTGCTGGTTGAGTAGTAGCATATTCTCTGGCAAAAGTTAGGATATCTGCTACGGCAATGCCAGTTATTGCGGCAACCCGTTCTGGAGGATATTCACCTACGCGCTCTTTGAGTTCTGCGTAGCCGACAGTGTACTTCTCAACATAGTCAGCATCAATCAAATTCTCGTTGATAATTACGTGCATTAACCCTAGTGCCAAAGCCCCATCTGTACCAGGACGAATTGGTAGATGCCAATCAGCTTGTTTCGCTGTGCGGGTAGCAACTGGATCGATAACGACTAACTTAGCTCCCTGCTGCCGTGCTTCTTTGATAAATGGCCACAAATGTACATTAGTGCTAAGGGCGTTACAGCCCCAGAGGATAATGTATTTCGAGTGACTAAAAGTGTCTGGGTCAGTACCATGAGTAGGACCATAAGTCATTAGGTAAGCGGTACTGGTGCTGGAAATGCAAAAAGTTCGCTCGCTGATGGTAGCACCGAGGCGATTGAAGAAAGCATCGCCAACTGTAAGACCGTTTAAAAGACCTTCGTGACCTAAGTAACTACAGGGCATAATTGCTTCTGCCCCATATTGGTTAATAATTTGCTGGAAGCGGTTAGCAATTTCATCTAGGGCAGCATCCCAACTGATGCGCTCAAATTGACCACTGCCTTTATCACCAACTCGCCGCATCGGGTACAAAATGCGATCGCCGCTATAAACTCGGTCAAGATAATCGCTGACTTTGCCACACAGTGTCCCGCGCGTGAAAGGATGATCAGGGTTGCCGCTTACTTTCGTAGCTCGACCATTTTCGATCGTTACGAGCATCGCACAGGTATCAGGGCAATCATGGGGACACGCGCCATAGACAATTTCCCTAGTGGAGCTAACCATATTGTTTTGATTCCAGTGTCTTTGTATTGTTATTTAGCAATTTTTGCTGGACAAAACAGTTAGATAATTTACATAAAACTCAACTGCAAGTTAATTAATGTCAACCTTAAAATCAAGTAATTTTATACTTAATAATTTTTATGTCTAAACCTGTGATTGCAGTAACAATTAAGCTATTTGCCGCCTATCAAGAAGCTTATGGAGTGTCAGAATTAGTGTGGGATTTGCCCTCAGGAACAACGGTAGCGCAAGTTTGCGATCGCTTAATCCAAGAACACCCAGAACTAAAACAATGGCGCGATATCACCCGCTTTGGCGTTAATTTGCAATTCGTCGCTCCGGATACTATCTTGCAGAATGGCGATGAAGTGGTACTAATTCCACCCGTTAGTGGTGGTTAAAGAATCTTGGTTAAAACAGCGGAATCTCTGTTTGAGCAACATTAATAAATTTAATCCCGACTATTTTTGTCGGGATTATTTGACCTGGTATATACCCCGTGTTAGTATCAGGCGAACCGACGGACGGACATCAAGGGAATCAGTTATGACGGCGATCGCAGCAACAACATCAGCAACTTTTAAAGCATTGAAGTGTAAGGAATGTGGTGAGGAGTACGAACTCAAAGCTAGTCATGTTTGTGAGTTCTGCTTTGGACCTTTGGAAGTAACCTATGATTACAACGCCCTACGCCAGACTGTAACGCGGGAAACAATCCAAGCCGGACCAAATTCAATTTGGCGTTACCGTTCCTTTTTGCCTGTGGCTACAGATAACCCCATTGATGTTGGCACGGGGATGACTCCCCTAGTGCGCTCAAATCGGTTAGCGCGTCGCTTGGGGCTGAAAAAGCTCTACATTAAAAATGATGCCGTTAATATGCCCACCATGAGCTTTAAAGATCGGGTGGTGTCAGTCGCTCTTACCCGCGCCAAAGAGTTAGGATTTACAACAGTATCTTGTGCTAGTACAGGAAATTTGGCAAATTCTACAGCTGCGATCGCCGCGAGTGCTGGTTTAGATTGTTGCGTGTTTATTCCGGCTGACCTAGAAGCTGGTAAGATTCTCGGTACGCTGATCTACAATCCTACTTTGATGGCTGTTGAGGGCAACTACGATCAAGTTAATCGCCTTTGCTCAGAAGTTGCAAATACACACGGTTGGGGTTTTGTCAATATAAATTTGCGCCCTTATTACTCTGAAGGCTCAAAAACACTTGGTTATGAAGTTGCGGAACAACTAGGATGGGAGCTGCCCGATCACATCGTTGCTCCTTTAGCTTCTGGCTCTTTATTCACCAAGATTTATAAAGGTTTCCGCGAATTTGTTGACGTTGGCTTAGTCGCAGACAAGGATGTGCGTTTCAGTGGCGCTCAGGCAGAAGGTTGTTCCCCAATTGCCCAAGCATATCAAGAAGAACGCGACTTCATTAAACCAGTAAAACCAAATACAATTGCTAAGTCACTGGCAATTGGTAATCCAGCAGACGGGGTTTATGCCGTTGATATAGCTCGTAAAACCAATGGCAGCATTCAATCAGTAAACGATGCTGAAATTATTGAAGGCATTAAGCTACTAGCAGAAACCGAAGGCATCTTTACAGAAACAGCAGGCGGAACAACAATTGCTGTCCTCAAAAAACTGGTAGAAGCAGGCAAGATTGACCCAGAAGAAACTACAGTAGTTTATATTACTGGTAATGGTCTGAAGACTCAGGAAGCTGTACAAGGTTACGTGGGCGAACCACTGACGATTGAAGCGAAACTAGATTCTTTTGAAAGAGCGCTAGAGCGATCGCGTACTTTAGAGCGCCTAGACTGGCAGCAAGTTTTAGTTTAATAGCTGTCAAATTTTTGTTCTACTAACAGCATAATAATCACTGCTCACTAACACCCAATATGTCCGTTAAAGTATTAATTCCCACACCTCTGCAAAAATTTACCAATAACCAAGCCACGCTAGAATGCGGCGGTAGTAATGTCGCTGAACTGCTGGAATCTTTAGAGCAAAGTTGTCCTGGCATTAAATCTCGTCTTTGTGACGAACAAGGACAACCACGACGATTTCTAAATTTATACGTCAACAGCGAAGATATTAGGTTTCTAGAAGGCACAGAAACACCGCTTAAAGCAGGTGATGAAGTTAGCATTGTTCCTGCTGTTGCTGGTGGGTGAGGAAGTCATTAGGCACTAGTCACTAGTCGTTACCATTGGTTTGAGTACAAGTTCTACAAACAGCGTTGGTGCTTTTAAGACAACTCAAGACTACTTCTAGGAACATCCTTTGTGAAGTGATCAATCCTCTGGTAATAACCAATGACTAATAATGACCAAGGACTAAGGATTTATGGAGGCGCTACATTCCTGTGTCAAAATACTCTCATTAAAGCGATCGCTACTTAAAGCTAGACAAAGGATTAACCTGAGCAATGGCAGAAGAAACAACTCCAAATACTGCTGAAAACGAGGCTCCTCCTAGTACGGATGGCGCAAATGAAACCACGCCGAGTGGACAAGCTCCTGCTGGAAAGACTGCTGGCGATGATGCTCCTCCTAGTACAGTTGAGGAACAAGCTCCTAGCGTAGTCTCAGAACACCTTCATAGTACAACTGAAGCTGAAGCAACAGATATTCCGACAGCAAACGCGCCCGATCCAACAGCTATGGATTCAGAGTTGAATCCTAATGCTGCTGGCGAGAAACCATCTACTGAGGCATCAAGTCCTGACGATTCAGCTACGGCGCAACAGCCAGCTGCTAAAAAATCAGCTCCCGCAGGCGATAAAAAGCCAGCAGCTAAAGCACCCAAGGCAGATAAGCCAGCACCTGCTTCAGGTGACAAACCTGCGGCTAAGGCAGCAAAAAAAGAAAAAGCACCAGCACTTGAAGACAAGCCTTTCGCTGAGTTTATCCAACAAGATTACTTGCCAGCTTTGAAAAAAGCACTTACAGCCGAAGGTGTGCAGGATTTAGATTTAACTTTTGCCAAGCAGAAAGTCCCTATTGCTGGCTACAGTCAAGATGAATGCTGGCAAGTTATGGGGCGTTGGCAGAATGGTCTGCGTCAGTTTAACTTATATTTTCCTCAAGAAGATATCCAAGGACAAAGGGCTTTTTCCTGCAACGAAGGCTCCAAGCCTAGTACACTTGAGCCATTCTTAATTGATGAGCGCAAAGTGAATCTCGATTTAATGGTATTTGGTGTAACCCAACGATTAAATGGGCAAAAGTGGCTGACAAGAAATTAACTCAGCTACAGTTCTAAAAAGTGATAAATCACCATTCCTGTTCTGGGATGATTATCAACTCTAACGTAATTACTCTTGACCATCTGCTTCAAAACAGCCTCTACCTCAGCAAAGCTAGCTCCTGTATCCAGCACTGCTTGAGTAACTGAGAGTTTGCCACCTTTGTCACGAGCTGCTTTTAGGAGTTTGACCATCAACTTGTCGTAAGCTGGGTGGCTAACTGTTGCTGTAATTGTAGGTCTGCTTAAAGGTACACCATTAGGGGATAAACCGTGTTTTGCTCTCAGCTTAAGATCATGCTCCTCAACCATACTGGGAATTATAAATAGATCCACAAACTGACCAATACCAAAGAAACCCCAGGTACATAGCCACAACAAACCTGTACCAATTTTACCGTTATATAAACGTTGAAACCCTCCTAAACCCAAGAACCAAGCTGCACAGAGAATGTAGGAGTTGGCAAGACGATTACTATTCATATTATTTATAACTAATTAAGATTTATTAGTCTTTCATATGTAGTTTTCCCGTTTTGTTCTACTTTGTAACAGCACAAGCAGCTAGAGTTCTAAAAAGTGATAAATAACAATGCCAGTGTCGGGGTGATTATCAACTCCGACATATCCTTTTTTCAGCATTTCTTTTAATATTGCTTCTACTTCACTAAAACTGGCTCCTGTATCCATCACTGCTTGCGTAACTGAAAGTTTGCCTCCCCGCGCTTCAGCCGCTTTCAGGAGTTTAACCATTAGTTGTTCACGGGTAGGTTTAACAACGGCGCTAGCAACTACAGGTTGCCACAAAGGTACGCCCGTAGCAGATATACCCATTCTGGCTTGCAACTTTGTGTTATAGTCATCAACCATATTGGGAATTAGCAATAAATCCACTAGTTGCCCGACACCAAATAATCCCAGGGTACACATCCACAAAATCCCTGTGACAATTTTGCCGTTATATATCCGATGCAGCCCGTGTAATTGAAGTAAGCAACCTAGCCAGAGAATATAGGCACTGCTGACTTTGTTTTGTGATCTTTCTGGCGCTTCCGAGTTGTTATTCATAAAAGATAAGATTATTTTGTACTATTGCAGAATAAAAAACTAGACTCTATAAATTTAATTTTCAGTCACTAAGTTTGATAATTTCCACTCGTTAATGCAACTACATCTCCTCATTTTATTGATTCACTAGCTAAGTAGTTACTACCTAACTCAAATAAAGTTTCATTACAAAATTTTAAATCGTGTTGTAACTCTTAATATTAGAAGTACCTTTGAGAGCTTGGATGTTGGTAAACTGAATTGCATCTATCTTAAACAAAGAATTAGCAAGCCTGCTCGTTAAAGAGATAAGACAAAGACATGGTAGATTCCCTCCAAAAACCCCAGTTTCAAGAGTTGCGCCCAGGGGTGAAAGTCCCAGCGAAGGAAACCCTGCTTACGCCTCGGTTCTACACCACTGACTTTGATGAGATGGCGCAGATGGACATCTCAGTCAACGAAGCTGAATTGCAAGCGATCTTAGAAGAGTTCCGCGCCGACTACAATCGCCATCACTTTGTACGGGATGCTGAGTTTGAGCAATCCTGGGATCACATTGACGGGGAAACTCGCCAGGTGTTCGTTGAATTTTTGGAACGCTCTTGTACGGCAGAGTTTTCTGGCTTTCTGCTTTACAAAGAATTGAGCCGTCGCTTGAAAGACAAAAGCCCTCTACTGGCAGAGTGTTTTAATTTGATGTCGCGGGATGAAGCGCGCCATGCTGGTTTTTTAAATAAGGCGCTGTCAGATTTTAATTTGTCGTTGGATCTAGGATTTTTAACCAAGAGCCGCAAGTACACTTTCTTTAAGCCGAAGTTTATTTTTTACGCTACTTACCTTTCTGAGAAGATTGGCTATTGGCGCTATATCCTGATTTATCGGCACTTGGCGGCTCATCCTGAAGATCGGATTTATCCAATTTTCCGGTTTTTTGAGAACTGGTGTCAGGATGAAAATCGCCATGGAGATTTCTTTGATGCGATCATGAAGTCTCAGCCGCAGATGTTGAATGAGTGGAAGGCGCGTTTGTGGTGTCGCTTCTTTTTATTGTCCGTGTTTGCGACGATGTATCTTAATGATGTCCAGCGTTCAGGGTTTTATCGAGCGATTGGCTTAGATGCGCGGGAGTACGATAAGCGGGTAATTCAAAAGACAAATGAAACCGCAGGGCGGGTATTTCCGATCATTTTGGATGTGGAGAAGCCAGAGTTTTATGAGCGGCTAGAGATTTGTACCAAGAATAACGAGAAACTAGGTGCGATCGCTAATTCCAACTCTCCTAAATTTCTGCAGTTCTGCCAAAAGTTGCCTCTTTATCTATCTAGTGGTTGGCAGATTTTGCGGTTATACCTAATGAAGCCAATTGATACAGCTACAGCTCAAGGCATGGCACGTTAAGCTTTAAAGTTTTGCTCCGCTATGGTGGTTCTGACATAGTGCAGAGCCACTTTTTTTTACGAACCGCCACGTCGCCAAGAACGCCAAGAAATGAGCTATCAGCTAAGTCAGGAGATATTTAAAACACTAAGATCGATATCTTGTTTAATTCCCTCGTTCATAAGGGGGGCTAGGGGGGATCTCTTCTTAGCTTTCGGCTTACCTCTAAGTATTTGCTTGCTGCTAACATCTGTCCGTGTTTGGAGTGTGCCACAGCCTCAAAGGACTCCTAATGCACAGCTGGATTTAAGTCCAGAAATTATTGAGGATAGTCCTGTTTTACAGCGATGGTTGTATCAAGTTCCAAATGTTTTAGCAGAAATTGTTAATGATCCGAGTTTTCGTACCCGGCTGCGTTTAGGTTATTCTCATCCCTCCAGCGAGCAAGCGGGAGGCGTAAATATTGGCTTGGAGGATGTATTTATTGGGCGTAGTGGTTTAACACTTAGTGGCGAGTATCAGGCTGCTTTCAATGGCGATCGCATTTATGGTGGAGATTTACATTACTATGTGCGTCCTTTAGGTAGCTATATTAATTTTGCACCGCTAGTAGGCTATCGGCATTTAGAAACTGATACCTACTTAACTGATGGCGTTAATGTGGGGGCGCGGCTGTTGTTGGTGTTGTCTCGTAGCGGTGCGGCAGATATTTCTTTAACTCAGAGTTGGGTGTCTCCTGGTGCAGATGAGGAAGTTGGTTTAACAACGCTTTCTGTCGGCTATGCGTTTACTCGGAATTTGCGCTTGTCTACAGATATTCAGCAGCAAAATTCTCGGGAAAGTAAAGATAGCCGGGTAGGTATTGTCTTAGAGTGGATGCCTTGAGTTACGATTAGTTGGTTGCTGAGACTGGAGTAACAGTGAGCGTTGCTGCTTGTGTTGTTCCACCAGCGATCGCCGTGATATTTGCTGTTGTTAGGTTTTCTACTGCGATCGTGTTGACTGTAAACGTGGCACTAGTAGCACCTCCAGGCACAGTTACACTTGCAGGTACTTGAGCAGCAGAATTACTACTAAACAGAGATATTGATGTGCCACATGAGGGCGCAGGATTTACTAAAGTAACTGTCGCTTGTACTATGTTTCCGCCCTGCACACTTGCAGGATTTAAAATCAGCGTAGATAAAGTTGGTGTCGTTTCCGGTGGCACTTCACCGTCTGCCGTAGTTATTTTGAATACATAGTCACCACCGCCGTAAAAGCCCAAGCGACTCCTACCACTATTAACAGTGACAATATATCTTCCTGAGAAGGTTGGTTTTAGCTCAAGCTCCGTTGCAGCTGCTACCGAGGTGACAACTGTGTAGTTACCAGCACCATCGTCTCTGTACACTGCCAACTCTAAGTCGTTAGGAGCCTCAAAATTGAGGATTTCGATCTGGTAAGTTTTGCCGGCTTCGCCTGTAAACGCAATATAATCACCGTCATAAAACCCGCACAAGCTGCGGTTAATTTGCGCTGGAACAGTTACGGTTGCTCTAGGAGATCCAAGGTTCTCGCCTTGGGCTTCATAGGAGTCAGTACAGCCAGCAGCCAAAACTTTTGGTACAGGAGCAAGCGATACTACCCCGGTGCTTACAGCAACAAGTGCGACTAGATGTATTGTGCTTTTGTTTATACACACACTAACCATCTTGTCAATCAGATTGCTGACCATGATCATGCTCCCTTGGCAATGAAACGCAAGTATATAACTACATATTAATAACTATACAAAATCATGGTAGTTAAATATACGTAATGTTACTTAAGAGGTATGTAAGTAAACACTTAGTTGGGCGATTACTTATACTTCTACTTGATAAGCTTGAAACACTGATGAGCAAAGTTGAAGTAAAACTATGAACGCACACCATATAAAAACTATTTTGACTGAGAATGGAACTCTGACGCTGCAAGATTTACCTTTTAAAGCGGGAGATGCAGTTGAAGTTATTATTTTAGAACGTCACAAATTACAGGTAAGTGAAACCCCTACAAGTCATTCAGACTCTGAGCATTATCCTCTACGTGGCAAGCAGCCATACTACTATGATGACCCAACTGAGCCAGTTGCTCTAGAAGATTGGGAAGTGCTGCAATGATTCTACTTGATACCCAAATTTGGGTTTGGTGGGTTCAAGGCGATGCACGATTAACCCAAAAACATCGGGAGTGGCTAAATCAATACCAGTCTTAGGGTTTAGGAGTCAGCATTTTTTCTTTTGGGAAGTGGCTAAATTAGTAGAGAACAATCGCCTCATTTTGCCTTGTGCAGTTGATGAATGGCTGGAAGTTGCTTTGGATTATCCAGGAGTGCAGCTAATAAATTTGACGCTTCCGGTATTTTGTTGAGTCAACTCAATTGATTTCATTTCATCGTGATCCAGCAGACCAAATTATTGTTGCTACAGCAAGAATTTATAATTGTCAGTTATTAACAGCTGACACGAAAATTCTTAACTATCCTAATGTGGAAACTCTCAAGTAGCCAAAATCTAAATCTGTGCTTGCTGTGGACGAGATTAAACTTCTAAAGGTTGAGACGGGATGATGTACATCAATTCTGCTCGATCTGGTTTAGCTTCTTCAGGAGATAGCTTCAGCCAATCATGAAAGCTGATTTTTAGTTGGGCGATCGCGCGAGCGGAGGCTTGACCCTATGGCTTGTACTTCTGCCTGATAAGCTTCAAAACGGCAACAATAACCATCAAAACTTCAAGCCGAAGTCGCAGTGTTTACGGAAATTTCTCCAGTAACTATGTAATTAACTGGCACTCCCTGAAACTTAGCTGGTAGTTGCTGCTTAACTTCTTCATTGTTTATATAAATATTTAATGATTGACCACCGATACCAAAGCCCTCTATTCCTAGGATATTACCAAACTCATTTTTTGCTGCTGCCTTTATAGCTTGCATATTAGTTTCTTGTGCCACTTAAACCTCCAAGGTATACAAGCAAGTATATTTCCTTCTATAAGATATCAACACTAAAACGAGCAAGAACTCTCTCAATAGGATTAGCGAAGGTTGTGTTACCGCCACCAGCAAAAAGAAGACCTACAGGACGGCGTGTAACTGCATCTACAATTAGTGAACCTGAGTCACCACCACTGCTAAATTGACCATTTACTCCAGTGATTGTAATCTGATCCTCAAAAAAGGCAATTGCCCCGCCAAATCTCACTCTAATATCAGCACTTAAATCCGTGATAATGCCAAGTGTATGCTGTGTAGTTCGTCCTTGCTTGCGTACTGATTGAAACTCAGCCGCAGGCATTATTGGCTGTTGGACATTGCCAATTGTCACAATACTCGGTTGAACTTCATTAATGTTGATAACTTTAGCAATAGCAGCATCAATGAAATTTGGGCTATTGTCTAATTTGATTGGCTCGAAATCAACCAATTTTGCAATAGGAAGATTTGGATCTCCTCCATCTATTGCGCCTGGATGCAAAATATTATCATCTATTTTTGCTTCATTAGAATTTGCTAGAACGTGGTTATTAGAGAGGATAAAACGCTCCTGCTGTGTGTCGTCAACTCTTTTAACTAAGCACCCTAATGTACCTGCTGTTGTCAAAAAATGTCCAACTGAAACCCCACACTCTGTAGGTCTTTGCAATGCAACTATATCACCAACTTGAATTACATCAGTTGCGACACCATTAACTGCTAGTGGTACTTCTTCATTAGTAGACAGCAAGCTTCTGGATAATTTTGCTCGAACATACACCCGCACAGCACGATCTTCCTGAATCACACCTCCAGCTAGCTTTGTGCCATATCCTACACCAACAATATTGTTACCAGGTGGAATAACACTGATTGTTGAAATTGGTGCAGAAGTTGCAGCTTGTGCGGTAGCTCCGAATATCGTCACTAAAAGTTCATCTTTGAATTGACGCGCCTCAGCCAAGAGCTTTTCGTCAGCTAAAGTTAGGTTCCTTGCCACAACTATATCCTCACCTAAAACTGTACATTTGTTATTAGATACTGTAAATTTTTACTTCAATTAAAGCTAATTCTAACAGTAATTACTTACCGTTAGAATTAGTATTTTCACAAGAAAAATTGAGATAGAAAATTATTACTCTCGCTTCAACAAGCACTTCTACAGGCGTTACGTGCTGCCTCAGCTGCTGCTAAACAAGCAGCTAGACCAACCCCAGAAGTTCCTGCTGTACACGCAGCTGCTGCCGCAGAAGCAGCTACATCACAAGCAACTCTACAAGGGTTAACTTTGTCAAAAAAATCATCAAAGAAGCCTTGTGCATCAGCGTCAGGGGCAGTAGGATCTGTTACAATAGAACCTTCCTTATCTAAAGAGTTCGTCTTTTTCATAATCTCTGTTATCTTGTCTTTTTCATCAACAGAAAGTGCATCCCAAAGTGATGTTTTGATCTTAATTTCAATTGACGGCATTTTTTCTCCTTGTTCTATTGATGTAGCTTTAAAACTTCTCTCAAAGTCAATTTATAGATTGATTTTTCTAGATTTGACATTGTGATTAGTTAGCTTGAAACAAATTTAATTTAAGTAGAAGACTAATTTTAGTTTTTGTAAAAAAAACACAATTGTACAATCTCCGTATTGAAGAGGAGATTTTCATTACAAAGAAAGTAGTAAAAATTAACTTAAAGGCTTAAACGTTGGAAAGGTTAAGTGGGAGAAGTTAGGTTTACCCCTAGCTAATCGATCACCTGCAAAAAACGCATAGTAAATGTTAGGAAGCACCCCTTCTCCTGCTAACTTATAACAACCTTGGCTAAAACCCAAAAGTTTAGTGCCTCGCAGGTGTGGCAAAATTAAAAGCGGTGTCCCAATAAATACTTCTAGGTAATTCTGTGAGTCCAACTGCCGTAGCTACCCGCCGCCGCGCCGTCTTTCCCTTCACTGCCATTGTTGGTCAGGAAGAAATGAAACTTGCCTTGCTGTTGAACGTGATTGACCCTAAAGTTGGCGGCGTGATGATTATGGGCGATCGCGGCACTGGTAAATCTACAACAATTCGGGCGCTAGCTGATTTATTGCCAGAAATCACAGTCGTCGCTGATGATCCCTTCAATAGCGATCCTCAAGATCCCGACATTATGAGCGATGCTGTCCGCCAGCAGTTAGAACAACAAGCAGAAATTAAAGTTACTCAGAAAAAAGTCCCAATGGTTGATTTGCCTTTGGGAGCCACAGAAGATCGAGTTTGCGGCACTATCGATATTGAAAAAGCTCTTTCTGAAGGTGTTAAAGCTTTTGAACCAGGACTCCTTGCAAAAGCTAACAGAGGCATTCTCTACGTTGATGAAGTCAACTTACTAGACGATCACTTGGTAGACGTACTACTTGACTCCGCAGCAAGCGGCTGGAACACTGTTGAACGCGAAGGCATCTCTATCCGTCACCCCGCCCGTTTTGTGCTTGTTGGTTCTGGCAACCCCGAAGAAGGCGAACTGCGTCCCCAACTGCTCGATCGCTTTGGAATGCACGCAGAAATTCGCACTGTGAAAGAACCAGCGCTACGAGTACAAATTGTTGAGCAACGCGCCGAATTTGACCAAAATCCCCAAGAGTTTCTGCAAAAATATCAACCGCAACAAGAAGAATTGCAAAAGCAGCTAGTTAGCGCTCAAGAACTTCTGCCATCAGTACAGATTGATTACGATCTACGGGTAAAAATCTCCGAAGTCTGTTCAGAACTTGATGTTGATGGCTTGCGGGGTGACATTGTAACCAACCGTGCAGCCAAAGCCTTAACAGCATTTGCAGGTCGTAACGAAGTTACAGTTGATGACATCCGCCGTGTGATGACTTTGTGTTTACGCCACCGACTCCGTAAAGACCCCTTGGAATCAATTGACTCTGGCTATAAGGTGGAAAAAGCATTTAACCGTGTGTTTGGCATCGAAGCAACATCAGAATCCGACACCGCTCAAAGCAATGGCATTGCTCAGTCTGGTGGACGTTTGCGCTAATTATTTACTTATAAGCAGCTACTAATGGCAATTTGGCGTTTTTGGTTCCATATCTTTATTTGGTCAAGCCAATACAATCCACCCCGGTTTGTGGAAAGCTTGATGTTATTACTAGCGATCGCCTTGCTCGGTATTTGGCAGATAACACCAAGCTGGCCTTACCTAGCCCTCAGTTTGAGTTTTATCGTCGGGGCATCCCTGTCTATTTTGGTGCGGGAAGCGATCGCTCCCTCACCCCAAATACGAGCTACTCAAGTAACAGCAGTGCTATTACTCATCATTAGTATTTACGGTTTTATTGACTTAATTCAATATCTGTAATTAAGGCTAGAGGCGAGAGGAAGCAGAATTATATCAATGCAGAATATTAAACCTCACTTTGCTGATTGATGTAGAATTAGGCGGTTGCCATCTGGATCGTAGGCATAAATTTCTCTACCATGAGATGCTGTTAAAATCTTGCCTGGTGGTGGATATCCCAAAGCGGTAAGGTGGGCGATCGCTGCTGCCAAATCACTCACCTCTAAACACAAACTCATCTCACTTTTCCCAGCGTTATTAAATTCAGACTGATTAGTTGCTTTTGGTTTAAAAATAGCTAGTCGCAAGCTAGGTAATTGAAATTCAGCATATACATTTGGAATATGTTGTTGTGGTTCTTGCATTAGTAATTGCGTATAGAAAAACAATAATTTACTAATATCAACAGATGCCAAAGTTACAAATGCGGCAGTGTATTGAAACATAGTTATTAGATGTCACCGATAACTTCTGAAATTTAGAAAATAGTATTTATAATTCCGTAGATAAATCTTATCAAGCCGTTAATAACACAATTTAATTTAATAACTACTGCTAGACGTAGAGTTATTTCGCCATTCTAAAATCAAAAATTACATAACCTATCTCTAGGCGGGTGTCATTAAAGCAACAAAAACGATAATTGTGAAAAGACACAGGCGACTCAAGTAGGAACTGATGGCAGAACGTAATGATCCGCAGAAGCGATCGCTATTTGACTTAAGACGCAGAGAGTTTCTCAAAAGCGTCGGCATGATTGGCGCTGGAGTCGCGCTGACTGACTTGTTACGGCACTCGGACAATTCAGTTGAGGCAGAGATACTACAACAAGATTTAGCGATCGCTGCTACAAGTTCTGGTGAGATTCCCCGCCGCCAACTTGGTAAAACAGGTGTTGAAGTCTCGGCGATCGCCTTGGGGGGCGCTCACATAGGCGATGTTAAAAGCGAACAAGCAGCTATAAGGCTCATTCACGAAGCTTTAGATGCTGGCATAACATTCATGGATAACGCCTGGGAATATCACCAAGGTCGCAGTGAACAAATAATGGGTAAGGCGCTGCAAGGTAGACGTGACAAAGCTTTTCTAATGACAAAAGTTTGCACTCACGGACGTGACCGCAAAGTAGCCATGCAGCAACTTGAGCAATCTTTACGGCGGCTGAAGACAGATCACGTAGACTTGTGGCAAGTTCACGAAGTTATTTACGACAACGATCCCGAGCTGCATTTTACCAAAGGCGGCGTAATCGAAGCATTAGAGCAAGCAAAGCGTGAAGGTAAAGTTCGTTTTGTAGGATTTACAGGTCATAAAGACCCTGCTATCCATCTGAAAATGCTGGCGTATGATTACCCTTTTGACACCTGTCAATTGCCGCTTAATTGTCTTGATGCTAGCTTTCGCAGCTTTGAAAAACAGGTCTTACCAGAACTCAATAAGCGTGGCATAGCAGCAATTGGGATGAAAAGTTTAGGCGGTGGCGGTGAACCTGTGAAAAAAGGTGTGATCACTGCAACAGAAGCACTACGTTATGCGATGAGCTTGCCTGTAGCTACAACTGTTAGTGGTATTGACTCTTTACAAGTGCTGCGTCAGAACTTGGGTATTGCTCGCGGCTTTAAGCCGATGAATGTAGCAGAAATGCAAGCCCTACGCGACCGTTACGCGCGTTATGCTGCTGATGGACGCTTTGAACTATACAAAACTTCCAAGAAGTACGACGGTAAACCTGGGAGAGAACAACACGGGTTTCCAAGCGAGTTGGCGGTGTAGCTGGGAAACCCGTCAACCTCGCGCCTTGCGACGAGAACTAGAAGCTTAAATAATATTTGAGGAAATATTACTATGACCGCGACGCTATCTGCACCGCAATCAATTCAGTCTTGGTTAGGAGAAGAAGCAGAAGATTTACTAACCTATAAAGCAAAAGTTTCTCAAGATTTACTGCATTTACCGGGATCTGACTTTATAGATCGGACTTGGGCAATAAGCGATCGCTCTCCTCAAGTATTACGCTCTCTCCAGCAGCTATATTCATTCGGGCGGTTAGGTAATACAGGTTATCTCTCGATCCTGCCTGTAGATCAGGGAATTGAACACTCCGCCGGAGCTTCCTTTGCCCCTAACCCGATTTACTTTGATCCGGAGAATATTATTAAGCTGGCAATTGAGGCAGGCTGCAACAGTGTTGCTACAACATTGGGAGTTTTAGGTAGCGTTTCCCGCAAATATGCTCATAAAATCCCCTTTATTGCCAAACTTAATCATAACGAGCTGCTGACATTCCCAAATCAATTTGACCAAATCATGTTTGCCACTGTAGAGCAAGCTTGGAATTTAGGGGCTGTAGCTGTAGGAGCAACAATTTACTTCGGTTCAGAGCAATCAACTAGACAAATCCAAGAAGTTAGCCGCGCTTTTGCCCGCGCCCATGAACTTGGTATGGCAACGATTTTGTGGTGCTATCTGCGTAACAACGCCTTTAACCAAGATAAAGACTATCACCTAGCAGGCGACCTTACAGGACAAGCAAATCATTTAGGCGTAACAATTGAAGCCGACATTATTAAACAAAAGCTACCAGAATATAATCACGGCTACGCAGCGATCGCCAAAGCAACTGGTAAAAGCTACGGCAAAACAAATGATCGCGTCTACACAGACTTAGTAACCGACCACCCAATTGATCTTACCCGCTATCAAGTGCTGAATTGTTACTGTGGACGTGCTGGCTTGATTAACTCTGGTGGCGCTTCTGGTAAAAACGACTTTGCCGAAGCAATTCGCACCGCAGTAATTAACAAACGTGCTGGTGGTACTGGGTTAATCTCAGGGCGCAAGACATTCCAGCGCCCAATGGAAGAAGGTGTAAAACTATTTCATGCGATCCAAGATGTTTACCTATCACCAGATGTCACCATCGCCTAGTCAGATGGATAATGCCCTACAAACTTTCACCTACCCCTGCTCTCTTCTTTTCTTATCTTTCTCTGCGTCCTCTCTCTTAAAAAGTTCTGATCGGAGGAAACCTCCGATCAGACTTTTCGCTGCGTCTAAACGCTGTCGCTACACTACGTGAAGGCGGTTCGTTAATTACCTTTCCAACATCTACAGCAGCAAAAAACACAAATTCTGCAACAGACTCTGAGATATCCTTAATAAATCTAGAGTTTTGCTCAATGAAGTAAGCATGAAGCTGGCAGCAAGAGTGGGTGAGGTAACGCCTTCTATAACCTTGGCGATCGCCGCCAAGGCAAAGGCGATGAAGATAGAGGGGATTGATGTATGTAGTTTCAGTGCTGGGGAGCCGGATTTTGATACCCCAGCGCATATTAAAGCTGCGGCAAAGCAGGCACTAGATGAAGGTAAAACCAAGTACGGTGCTGCTGCTGGCGAACCGAAATTAAGAAGTGCGATCGCCCAGAAGTTGCAAAGGGAAAACAATCTTAATTACCAGGCGGAAAATGTCATTGTTACCAATGGTGGTAAACATGGCTTATTCAACCTAATGCTGGCACTGATTGAACCAGGAGATGAGGTAATTATTGCCGCCCCCTACTGGCTGAGTTATCCAGAAATGGTGAAACTAGCTGGTGGCGTACCGATCATTGTCCTCACAGATGCTGCGACTGATTATAAAATCACGCCCGCCCAACTGAGAAGAGTAACTACAACTAATACCAAGCTATTTATTCTTAATTCCCCCTCTAACCCTACAGGTGTTGTCTACACGGCGGCGGAAATTGCCGCTTTAGCGGCTGTTGTGGTTGAGCAAGACTTGTTGGTAGTTTCTGACGAAATTTACGAAAAGATTATCTATGATGGCGCTCAACACATCAGCATCGGTTCACTAGGTGTAGAAATCTTTGAACGCACAATTACCAGCAGTGGCTTTGCTAAAGCTTACTCCATGACTGGTTGGCGAGTCGGATATCTCGCGGGTTCAACTCAAATAATTAAAGCTTTGGGTACAATTCAAGGGCATAGCACCTCGAATGTATGTACCTTTGCCCAGTATGGAGCGATCGCCGCGCTGGAAAATTCCCAAGAGTGTGTAGAAATCATGTGCGGCGCTTTCGCTCAACGCCGTCAGGTAATGTTAGAGAGACTCAATGCAATTCCAGGTTTAACTTGCGCTCCTCCACAAGGCGCATTTTACCTATTTATCAATATCAGCAAAACTGGGATGACATCTCTGCAATTTTGTGATGCTTTACTAGAATCTCAGCAAGTCGCGGCTATTCCTGGTATTGCTTTTGGTGCAGACGATCATATTCGCCTTTCTTATGCCACAGACATGGTATCGATTGAGAAAGGCATGGATAGGCTAGATAAATTTGTGCGATCGTGTAAGAGGTAGCGATCGCATATATAAACACCACCAAAAATAGGGAGCGTCGTAGTGTCTACTACCACACTAAAAAAACTAAGTTTTGAGCAGTTCCTTGAACAGTATCCAGATGGCTATGGCATCTACGAGTTGGTGAATGGGGAAATTGTACAGGTGGAACCAATCAGAGCCCATAAGAATGTAGCCAGGTTTTTATTGTTTGCTTTTAATGATGAAATCAGGCGATTAGAACTTAATTACATTGTTGATAAAGATATAGTTATTAGAACTGTCACGAAAGACGGACAAGAGCAAGGTAGAATCCCAGACGTAAGTGTAGTTAGTGCTTCCTTGTGGAATAGTAATCCCCTAACCTACGGTGCTTTGATAGAACCTCCTCTGCTAGCTGTAGAAGTAACTTCAACTAACTGGGAAGACGATTACGTTGATAAGCTGGATGAGTACCAGCGCTTGGGAATTCCTGAATACTGGATTGTTGATTACTGGGCGATCGCTTCTAGAGCCTATTTGGGATATCCTAAAGTTCCTACAGTTTTGATGTATCAGCTAGTCAATGGTCAATACCAACCTCAAACATTTAAAGGCTCAGAGCCTATTATCTCTCCTACTTTTCCTCAGCTAAAGTTGAGCGTTGAACAGATTATCACAGCTAGCCAGATCCGAAAACTTTGAATATTTATTCAGATACTAAAAGCCTGTATTAGTCTTTTTTAAACTTAATTTGGAGATATCAGGCGGCATTTCAAGATAGGCTCTACTAGATTCACCTTTCTTCCAGGAAGAGCTATTTGACAAAACTCTGATAGCAGAGTAGCCAGAACGAGCGTAATCAGGAAGGTCAGAGTATGACAATTCATTTCCATTGGGACCATAATAGACGACTCTAAAACCTGGAAATTCCAGATTTCCCCTAGCCGTCATAGTAAAGTTAAGTACATCTCGCGGAGGTTTAGAGGTTGTTTCTGGACGTTCTCCTTTCTCTACCTCAGAAATCTCAAAATAATCTTTGAACTCTCCCCATTTAACTAAGTTATCAATGCTAGCCTCAGAAGGCTCTGGAGTCGATGAGGTAATTGGCGGACTTTCACTTACAGGCGGATTACCATTTGGTTGTTCTAATGTGGGTTGTTTAGGTGTTGACGAATTCTTATCTGGAATAAGTTCTGGTTTTGAAATGTAACCTGCCAAAATAACCAATGTAAGCCCAAAAGCAAACATAAGTCCAAAAATTAACATCCGAATCCATACAGACTCTCTACCAAAAAACTGCCAACTCAGAATAGCCAGTATTAGAATTATCAAAGCAATTGGTCCAAGTGTGTTACCTGCTGCTGCTTTAATAATTGCCGCAGCATTATCAAAGAATTTCTCCATTTAGTTGCTCCAGAATCAACAATAAAAGATAATTAAACAAGATTTTATACTCGCTTTTGTAGCTATCCCCACCTTAAAAGCCCTGGTGCAGAGTTGCAAACCTCTATTACTTCTTCAGATTCAAAGCTAGAAATAACATAATAATTTACAACAATATACATTATGCTATTAATCAGAGTTAGACTACTGCTGAATAAAAATTGTGAGCTAAGTAAATTATTTAGTTGCTTAGTATAGAGTGTATCTGTAAACTGGTTTATTGTTAGAGAAGTAGAGTTACCTCAAATCTTGTAGTGGCTTATCAATCACCTGTTAT
>ERZ501023.105-NODE-105-length-21301-cov-7.139320_pt1 | contig 21301 bp, 24 predicted proteins | sample MGYA00248839_ERZ501023 | MGnify/ENA primary metagenome ERZ501023 (study PRJEB25958, sample SAMN03398596) | human skin metagenome | study: EMG produced TPA metagenomics assembly of the Human Skin Microbiome Metagenome (human skin metagenome) data set.
ATCTTACGCAATTTATCTTAAAAACTTTAGTAAACAAAGGACTTTTATATTGTCCTCAAGCTAAAATAAACTAAACTAGCAGCACTTCATATTTTATTTAATTGCAGTTTCTGATAAAAAGAATTTACTTTAATAATTTTTGGCTAATTTTTTGATGTAGATTATTAATTGGATTAATTGCTTTCCTATTTCTTAGATAAGCAACTCACTTTAGCCAATCATGTCGCAAAAATCACCTACAAAAACAACTCAAACCATCTGGAGCCACTGGCTAGCAAAATTATTAGCAGTTGTTGCTTTAATCAACTTTTTTTTAGTGCTATTTGATTTAAGCTATATACCTTGGCGAGATTTCTATCTTCAAGAAGTTCCCAGCCTGGTTAGGTTATATGATCCGATTAAAGGCATTAAACCACATCGAGAAACACAAAGGTATCTTCATAAAGTCAATCAACTGAAACAGCAGCTTATCCAAACAGAGTTACAAACACCGCAGGTAGAAAACTCCTTGCAGGAATTACGTAATCTTAGTAACGAAATGATTGCAGATAATCCGTTTGCAGGAGCAAATAAAAGCGGTACTTTAGAAAAGATTAAACATCAGATGCGCGATCGCGTTGGTAAAGAATCTGCTCGTGAAGCTTTTGCTACTTTTTGGAGTGAAGCTTATCTGTCTCAAGCTGGTTGGCAACAAGAGATTAATTTCTTCAATACACATATTCAACCATTAATTCAGACTAATTATTATCGCAGTATCGGGACAAATGGCAAATTCATTGATAATTTTTGGCTAATAGACTTGCCGTTTGTAATTCTATTTGCTCTTAATTTTTTAATTAATTCTTTCTATATCAGTCGGGCAATTCCTGGGTTAACATGGCTAGAAGCAATGTTAAGGCGTTGGTACGACATTTTTCTGTTACTACCATTCTGGCGCTGGCTAAGAGTAGTTCCAGTAACAATTAATCTTTACCAAGCTGACTTAGTGAATCTCGATCCTATTCGGGCGCAAATCAATCGTGATTTTATTAATAATTTTGCCGAGGAACTTACAGAAGTTGTTGGTATTCGCTTAATTGATCAAGCTCAAGATTCAATTAAGCGTGGTGATGTTACCCGTTGGCTATTTAGACCTGAAACCCGCCGCCCGTATGTCAATATTAATAATACTGATGAAGTTAGTGCGATCGCTTCTCGCTTATTACAACTAACTGTTTATCAGGTTTTACCAAAAATCCAGCCGGATATAGAAGCTTTACTACATCACAACATTAAAACTATTTTTAATCAATCTCCCATTTATAAACAGATTCAAAATGTGCCAGGTGTGGGTCATTTACCTAATCAGTTAGCTGAGAATATAGCTAAAGATTTATCTGAGACACTTTATAGTACATTGACAACTATTTTAGAAGATCCTGTAGCTGCTCAACTCTCAGATCGCCTGATGCAAAACTTTAGTAAAACTTTAGAAGCAGAAGTACAACAGCAGCATAACGTTCAAGAAATTCAATCTTTAATTGTAGATTTGCTAGAGGAAATCAAAATTAACTATGTCAAAAATATTGCAGAGAATGGTGTTGAAAAAACTTTAGATGAATCTCAGCAAATCCGCAAAATTGTACGTCATTAAAAGGAAAAAGGCAAAAGATAATTACCTTTTGCCTTCTACACAGTCTTTAAACTCTATAACAATTTGAACAAGCTACTCATGACCACCAGGGGTTATCTTATCAATCACTTCAACTACGCGGTCAACAATATTAGGTTCACCTGTAGCAACCTGACTAGCTTGGGGTGTTTTGGCTGTACCGTGCAATCGTGGATCGGGCTGCGGTGGGTTCGGTTCTGGACCTAGCGGCTGAGGATTAGCCACATACTCAAATTCACCTTTGCCGTCTATTGAACGACCTTTTGCCCATCGTCCTTGAGCGCTTTCTTGACCTTCAGAGTGGTTCCAGAACTGATAGGCATTCTCGTTCTTCCCATATTCATGTGCGATCTTAGGAACAACAGTTTCCTCAAATCCTTCACTTTGCAAATCTTCAATTGCCGCTAGCCACTGGTTTTGGTGCATGGTATCGCGGGCGATCATGAAACTGAGGTGATCTTTCACTCCTGGATCGTTTGTCATCTCATACAACCGTACAGCCTGCATGAGACCCTGAGACTCAGCGTGGAGATTAGAACGGAAGTCTGCTAATAAGTTACCACTGGCAACGATAAAGCGACCATTCCAGGGGAAGCCTACACTATCAGCTGGCATCGCACCCAAACCTGAAACAATTCCGTGTTGGGGGTTCATAGCCGCCGCAATCACGTCACGGGGGTTAGTACCTCCCATCACCGCACCGACTACGGGATCTTTTGCACCATCTTCTTGCATTTTGATTGGTGCTTTATCTAGGAGATGTGCGATCATCGTGGCTAGCATCTCGACGTGACCGATTTCTTCAGTACCGATATCCAGAAGCATATCACGGTATTTCGCAGGTCCCCGGCAGTTCCAACCTTGAAATAGATACTGCATCATTACGGTCATTTCGCCAAATGAACCGCCGATTAATTCTTGCATCTTTTTGGCGTAGACCGGATCGGGGTTCTGCGGTGGCGTGAAATACTGTAGGGGCTTCTTGTGATAAAACATTCAAATCTCCTTGATTTGACTTGGCATTAGAAAGTGGAAGACGTACAATAAAGACGCTTCTGAGGATTGATTAAAACCCTGATACTTGGATATTTGTACCGCTTATTTCTTCTAGGTAACTACGCAAATTTTTGATTTACATCAGCCAGTGGGAGGACAATAGAATATCCAGTTGGTATAGGTATTTGTTCTCAAAAATTATGGGCTATTGGCTGCAACAATAAAATGTATCTAGCTCTATAACAATGTGGAATTATTTAGGCGATCGCTTCTTGTGTGGGTTTAGGGCGATCGCGTCATTTTTGATAATAATTAGGCAGAAAATGAGTATTAAAATTTTCTATAACTATTTAATTGATTACAGTACCAATTATTAGGGCTGTTATCATACATAGAATTTACTAAAAATTATTTGAGTTTTCTTACTCAAAAGCAGTCTGTCAAGAAAAAATTAAACTAACAGCATTAGCCGACGCAAATAGCGCCCAAACTTAAACCAATAATTTCTCGTTGTTCGGCTCAAAAGTCATGTTCGGCTTCATTAAACTGAGAAACATATCAGATATGATATAAAAACTATGAGTGATAAGGATAAACCCTTAGTTTGGCTGCATGGTGAGGTCAAAACTCCGCCTTTTAGTCAAGAGGTGCGTGTAGAAGTTGGCGTATTGCTCAGACGATTGCAGCAAGGTGAAAACCTTGAAATGCCACACTCAAGATCAATGCCTAGTATCGGATCGCGTTGCCATGAGTTACGGGTTCGGGATATAGATCAAAATTGGCGGCTCATATACAGAATTGATGACGACGCAATCTTGATTGTTGAGGTGTTCAATAAAACCACTAGAGCTACTCCCAACAATATTATTGAGAATTGTAAAAAGCGGTTGAGTAAATATGATATTGATAGTCAGGAATAGATTTTATGGAGCAAGCTAAAAGACAACGTTTAGAGGCTAAAGGCTGGAAAGTTGGAACGGTTTCAGAGTTCCTAGAATTGGCGCAAGAGGAAAGTGCCTTAATTGAAATTAAATTAGCACTCAGCCGCAGTCTGAAAGAGAGGCGACAAGGACTAATGACACAGGCTGAACTAGCAGATAAGATTCAATCAAGCCAACCGCATATTGCGAAAGCTGAAAACGGTGATTCCTCAGTTTCCATTGAATTGTTGATCCTCGCGATGTTGGCTACAGGAGCAACACCTCAAGAGATCGGAAGAGTGATTGCTAATGCAGGGTAGATGCTCGTAATGATTTTGAGTAAGACTATTGCTGAAATCGAAGCATAGTAAACTTAATTTACTCAAGCATTTAGCATAGGAATCTTCTCAAATTAGAGCAAATATAAATTGCTTGCAGGGGTGCGATCGCGCTAATCTTTATGGGAAAAGTATGTACAAGCTATAAGTAATAATCAAGTAGAAAATAAGTTATGAAATTTACTATAATTATCTAATTTATTGCTGTATCAATTGTTATAGCTATCATCAAAAGTATTTGAGTTATTCTTACTCAAAAGCAAGTTGTAATAAAATATAACTCTATAATTCAAAGTGTAACATTCAAGAGAAGTGTAATAAGACTAGTGACGGCAACCACTCAACGCCCAACCTCTTTGCAAAAAACAACCTCTGAAACGCTCTTGTATGTTTTCGATCACTCCGGAAATGCGATACCCTCTACGGTTAAGCAGTTTCAACATTGGTAGATTATCGCATTCTGTCGAGGTAAAGAGTTTGTCGCCGTCGCAGATACCTTCAACGTACTTTACCAGTTCGGTTGCAAAACCTCGCCTACGGAACTTTGGATTGACGCAAAGAAATTGAATGAAAGGCTTTAAATAGAAAGAGTGATTATAAACGATATAGGCTATGGCTTGCTGCTCTTCAACTGCAACAAAGCATTCGCCCCGTTCCACTTCCGCGCTCCGTTTACCAGCGAAAATATCAAAAGAGTCTATCGCTCCCAAGTCACTTAAAGTTGCTTCTCTAATTCTCACTACAACTTCTTACCTTTGCCTGTGTAATTTGATATTTACAACAAATCCCTCTAACTTTTATCAAGAATAGAGGGATTTAAAAAAGTTGAAACTACACTTGTTTACTCATCATCGCGTCCGTGAACTTGGGAAGGTGGGCTAGTTGCTTCAACTGCTGTGAACGATTCCAAGATTTTATAGGTGTGGGATGCACCTTTAGGAACCATCCAAGAGTCACCAGGTTCTAGTAAAATCATTTGTCCTTCTAGGTGTAACTCTGCCTTACCTTTAATTACATATCCCACTGTTTCATATTCACGAGCAGTAGGAGGCTTAGGCTCGTCTGGTTGCTCATCTTCCCACAAACGCATTGAAACAGTTTTACCTGTTGCTAGGTACTTTTGACCCATTTGACCCTTTGGCGAATGGGCAGAGCTAACCTTCATCACAGTTGTATCACTCATATTAATCTCCTTGATTCTCAAATACTTTACTGATAGCCTTTACCTACTTGGTAACAGTTCAACTTTGACCCATCCGGGTTGTCTTTGGTCAAATGCTTTGTAAGCTTCAATTGCAGACATCAGTGGTTCTTGTTGTGTAAGAATCTCCTCTGGGTCAATAGAACCGCTTTCAACCATATCTACTAACATCGGGATGTATTTGCGATGGTTACAGTTACCCATATTAATTGTCAGGTTCTTATTCATTGCCATCCCCAAGGGAAAGAATTGATGTGTTGGGGGATAAACACCAATAATAGACAGAGTTCCAGCCTTTGCCAGCGCTTGAACTGCCCACATTAACGCTTGAGATGGGGCATTGCCAGGATGCCAATTGCCGCCTTGAGGGTTTGTTTTGGGGGCAATTTGTTGTAATTCTTGTTCAAATTGTTGTGCTTGCTGCTGTGCTTGTTGGGCTGCGGGACCGCTATCAGGTTTATTAGAATCAACACCAACGGCCTCAATTACCCGATCAACACCAATACCACCTGTAAGACTTTGGATCGCTTCAACTGGATCTTCAGCATTAAAATCAATCACTTCCGCACCTTGAGCGCGTGCCATTTCTAGACGGGACTCAATTGTATCGATAGCTAAAATTCGACCAGCACCAAGAATTTGAGCGCTCTTGATCGCAAATAACCCCACCGGACCACAGCCAAATACTGCTACCGTATCACCAGGCGTGATTTCGGCTAACTCAGCTCCAAAATAAGCTGTCGGAAAAATATCAGATAGTAATATTGCTTGAGCGTCGGTTACACCTTGGGGGAGCTTAACTAACCCCACATTCGCATAAGGAATCCGCGCTCTTTCAGCTTGCAATCCGCTAAAACCTCCGCTTGCTTCTGGTCCACCAAAAAAGGCAGTCCCCGCACTCGCACCATTTGGGTTGGCAACATCACATTGAGCATAGTAGCCACTACGACAGTAAGAACAGGAACCACAGCCGATTGTCGAGGGAACAACTACGCGAGCCCTCACGGGCAAGCCTCCTTTGGGGCATCGCCCACTCTCAAATTCCGCACATTGGGTCCAATTTCCTCAACTATGCCAACGCCTTCATGCCCTAAAATTGTCCCTGGCTTCATTCCTGTGAACGTACCCCGGATCATGTGTAAATCTGTGCCACAAATGGCGCTAGCGGTAAGGCGAATAATTGCGTCGGTTGGCTCCTGAATCTTCGGATCGGGTACATCATCTAGGCGAATATCACCGACTCCATGAAAAACTACAGCTTTCATTTTTTACTCCTTGAATTGCTAATTAAAAGCGGTGTAATAAGGCGCGATCACATTAGCTAACTTACGACACTACGCTGTTGTCGCCAGACTGGTTTTGTTAGTGGTAGCTCGATTTTTCGATTAGTCCTAGCAGCTTCGTAAATCGCACTCATCAACTTCACATCCTGTAAGCCTTCTTGCCCAGGTGTTTTCGGCTGTTTGTTCTCCATCACACACTCCGACAAGTGATCCATTTCTAGAGCAAACTGATTCCTTTCTTGAATTATTCGTTCTTCCGTTGCGTCTTTCCTACCAATCAGCAGGCGATGTTTGTAGTAATCAGTCGCTGGATCTAGTTCCAGATATGCTTTGTCACCAAATACGCGATACCGCTTAACATCCGCGTAGCCGTAGCTTGAGGTGCAGTTAGCAAGTACACCGCTAGGAAAACGTAGCATGAAGTTTACATTTTCCTCGACTTCCCGGAAGCGAGGATCGCCAGGAGTGCTGTAGATCATGGCGCTAATTTCTATAGGTTCCTCACCAGTAATGTAACGAGCAGCCTGTAAGCTATAAATGCCAATATCTACTAGGGAACCACCGCCAGCTAGTTTTTTATCCATCCGCCAGCGATCAGCAGGATCAAAAGGGTCAAGATTACGTCCGTGATCGGCAACGATCGCCTTTAGTTTCCCTAACTCACCTTTTTGAGCAATTTGAATCGCTGCCTGGTTAAAAGGTTCATATTGAGCGCGGTAGGCAATCATTAACTTCCGATTAGCTTGATTGCAAGCATCAATCATGGCTTGACATTCTGCCACTGTGTTCGCCATCGGTTTTTCGCACATAATATGCTTGCCAGCCTGTGCGCCGCGAATAGTGTATTCAGCGTGCATTGAGTTGGGCAGAATTATGTAGATGATGTCTACTTCCGGGTGATCGCGGATGGTGTTGTAATTTTGGTAGTTGTAAATATTTTCTGGGTTAACACCATATTGCTGTGCTAAACGTTGAGCTTTAGGGCGATCGCCACTTACAAATGCCACCAGTTTTGATTTTTTACACTCACCAAACGATGGCATAATTTGTTCTGTGGCAAACTTACCTAAACCCACAACCGCCCAACCAAGCTTTTTTTCAGGGGGTAAAGCGGGTTCTTTAGTAGGTGGAGGCGCTGCTTGAGCTATACGAGTTGGGTTGGCTGTGCCGCCAATTCCAGCAACACTTAGTCCTAATATTCCTAACCCTGCTTTATTCAATAGCTGGCGGCGGCTAAGTTCATTTCTCACTCGCTCAAACAGATTATTGTCTTCCACTCCTCACTCCCAGCTTTAATTAGCTATTTACGTAAGCGCACTGGACTACCATCAATCTTGGTACGAAACAAACTGTAGGGCTTCTCTCGTAGATCCTTGCCGTTGTGAAACATCGGCTGGCGATGTAGCTGGTTAGCTATGAAATACAAATAGCCATTTGAAGCAACAGAAAGCGTATCCGGCCATAAAACACGCGGATCGTGAACTAAGGTTTCATACATTCCATTAGCCTGACGGCGCATGATTGCGTTGTGTTCGTAGTTCGTTAGGTAAACGCGGTTTTTAGCGTCAGACTCCAATCCATCGGAACCGCCGCCTTTATCTCCATGATCGACAACGGTTGCTGCTACTTGTTCAGCAGTTGATCTTTCGTTAATCAGTGCATCTACACTGACGCTGTAAAGATTCCGACTTGCTAAAGGAGAATAAAACAAGCGTTCGCCGTCTGCACTAATCGCAATTCCATCAGCACCAATTTTGATTGAACTTGGTGGCTGATTCGGCATTGAATTCATAATCGGTTGTCCTTCTACAGTAGCCAGAAAATTTGGTACTGCTTTAGTAGAAGGGTGATCATTTAACTTCCGCCAACTTCTACCAGAATCTAAATCGACAACAATAATCCCATTCGCACCTTTATCAGAGGAATCGGTGATAAAAGCCATGCCTGCTTTACCGCGCCGCAGATCAAATCTGATGTCATTTAAATATGTTGTTTTTAAAGCAACATCTTGGGGAAACAGGATTTTTTTTAAAATCCGGTTTTGCTTTAAGTCAACACCAATTAATTTTGGTCCGCCGTAAGATGTGGGACCAAATTTAATACTGCCTGTATCTAGTATCCATAATCGATCTTGGGGATCAATAACTACACTCTGCACAGAAACCAAGGATTCAGCTGGCTTATTGTAATTGGGGCGATTAATTTCAGCATTGGGATAAGCTACGGTGCGACCATTTTTGACCTCGGCAACTGTGTAATCTACCTTGTCCCCCCAACGCGGAAAGTTGACAAAAATTCGCCCACTTTGAGACACTGTGACACCAGTGGGCATTGCTCCTGTAAACGAGGCAACTGATTCAATACTACCGACTGGTTTATCTGTTGGTAGGGCTTGGGCGATAGGTGCAAAGGAAATAGGGGCTAAAAGGTAGAATAATGTAAGCGATCGCTTGGCAATTGTCTTTAAATGCTTCACAGTTTCAACAGAACCTTAATACAGTTGTCTTTATGCTGAAAAATCTCATAGCCTTTTGGAACCAAAACAAAACAACCCCATCAAATTCAAAACGGGGTCAAAGAAGCTGGGAAAGATAAGTTGATATCAGATCATCTACTAGCCTTTCCCTAGCCCCTAGCTATGTGGTTTCATGACAATCTTGATACAGTTGTCTTTTTTGTGCTTAAAGATTTCGTAGCCGTGTGGTGCTTCCTCTAATTTCAGGCGATGAGTAATTATGTAGGATGGATCGATATCGCCATTTTGGATGTGTTCAAGTAACGGGCGAAAATAGCGATGAACGTGGGTTTGTCCCGTTTTCATGGTTAAGCCTTTGTTCATAAAAGAACCCATTGGCACCTTATCTATGAAGCCAGTGTAAACACCAGGTACTGACACAGTGCCACCTTTGCGACAGGCAACGATCGCTTGCCGTAAGGCAGTAGGTCTATCTGTTTCCAAACGCAGTGCTTGCTTTGCTTGGTCGTAGAATCCTTCTAGACCTGTGCCGTGTGCTTCCATTCCCACAGCATCCATGCAAGAATCAGGACCGCGCCCCCCCGTCATTTCTTTAAGGGCTTCCCCGGCATCTACTTCCTCGTAGTTAATCACTTCTGCCCCACTTTGTTCCTTTGCCATTTTCAGACGTTCTGGAACTCGGTCAATGGCAATTACTCGCTCTGCACCTAGCATATAGGCACTTCTAATGCCGAACTGTCCGACTGGGCCGCAACCCCAAATTGCTACAGTATCCCCAGGCTGAATATCGCAGTTTTCGGCTGCCATATATCCCGTAGGGAAAATATCTGTGAGAAATAAAACTTGCTCGTCTGTCAGTCCATCAGGAATCTTGAACAAACCAGTATCTGCAAAGGGAACACGGGCATATTCAGCTTGACCGCCAGCGTAGCCACCCGTCAAATGGGAGTAGCCGTAAAGACCTGATGGGGAATAACCCATAATTTTTTCCACCATCCAAGCGTTGGGGTTGGAGTTATCGCACAATGACCATAAATCACGGTTGCAGAAAAAACATGATCCACAGGAGATTGTAAAAGGAACGACAACGCGATCGCCGATCTTGACATTCTTGACTGAACTACCCAGTTCAACAACCTCGCCCATGAATTCGTGTCCGAGGATGTCGCCGGACTTCATTGTTGGGTTGTAGCCGTCATAAAGATGTAAATCAGAACCACAAATCGCCGTTGAAGTAATTTTGATAATTGCGTCGCGCGGGTTGATGATTTTCGGATCTGGTACTGTCTCCACCCGGACATCGTTAGTACCGTGCCAGCAAACTGCTTTCATAGTTATTAGTCCTTAGTTATTGGTCACTAGTCAGGGGTCAGGGTTAACACTTGTAGGCTTTGGTTTACAATTCCTGATCCCCGATCCCCGATCCCCAACCCCTGCTTATGGTTTGAGTACAACCTTGATGCAGTTGTCTTGTTTCTGCTGAAAAATCTTGTAACCGTGAGGTGCTTGTTCTAACGGTAATTGATGAGTAACAACAAAAGATGGATCAAGTTCTCCATTTAGAACCAGATCCAGTAACTTGTGCATATACTTCTGACCATGCATTTGCCCTGCTCTCATGGTTAAGCCCTTATTCATGACTGCACCAAGGGGCAGTTTGTCTACGAAGCCGCCGTAAACACCCATAACTGAGAGTGTGCCGCCTTTACGACAAGCGACCATCATTTCGCGTAAAACGTGAGGACGGTCTGTTTCCAGCTTTAACTTTTGTTTTGTCTGGTCATAAAAGTCTTCAAAGCCCACGCCATGCGCTTCTAAACCTACTGCATCAAGACAGCAATCTGGACCACGTCCGCCCGTCATTTCCTTAAGTGCATCACCAGCACTAATTTCTTCGTAGTTAATAACGTCGGCTTTGGCATATTTTTTTGCCATTTCTAAGCGTTCTGGGAAGCGGTCAATGGCAATAACGCGCTCTGCACCCATCATGTAGGCACTGAGCATTGCAAATATACCGACAGCACCGCAACCCCAAACAGCTACAGTATCTCCTGGTTGAATATTGCATAGTTCCGCACCCATGTATCCGGTGGGAATAGCATCGGAAATGAATAATAGTTTCTCGTCGGGGATGTCTTTAGGAACTTTAACGACACCAACATCAGCAAAAGGGACGCGCACATATTCTGCTTGAGCGCCTGCATAGCCGCCTAATAAGTGGGAGTAGCCGTAGATTGCGGATGTGATACTACCCCACAGCTTTTCTTGCATCCAGCCGTTCGGGTTGGAGTTATCGCACAGTGACCACATATCGCGTTGACAATAGTGGCAATTACCACAGCCGATTGTCGAAGGTACGACGACGCGATCGCCCACTTTTAAGTTATTTACTTTACTACCAACTTCGACGATTTCTCCCATGAACTCGTGACCAATAATGTCACCTTGTTGGACTGTGGGAATATAGCCGCCATAAATGTGCAGATCAGAGCCACAAATCGCTGTTGATGTAACTTTAAGAATGGCATCGCGCGGGTTGAGAATCTTCGGATCTGGCACTGTATCTACTTGCACTTTATTAGCGCCTTGCCAGCAAACAGCTTTCATTGGTTATTAGTCCTTAGTCATTAGTCATTAGTTGTGGGTAGAGGACGTACAATTAACTACCTTTTGGTTGACCTTCGGTTGTGGCGATTTCGCCTGCTTCCATCAGCATTTTAAAGCGCCGCAGTTCGTCGCCTATTTGTTGTTCCGGTTCTTCGCCAAAAAGTTTAGCGATCGCTGATGCTACCGCACCACCAGGAGGTGCATATTCCATCACAACTTTAACTTCTGTGCCGCGATCGCCTGGTGCTTTCTTAAACCGCACAAAGCCTGAGTTATCAACATCTGCACCTTCAACTGAAGCCCAGGAAATAAACTCATTTTCCCGTTCTTCAATAATGTCTGCATCCCATTCCACGCTTGCACCCATCGGCGCATTTGCTACCCAGTGCGATCGCTTGTCATCTATTACCGTTACTGACTTTAGGTGCTTCATGAAGTGTGGCAAGTTATCTAATTTGCGCCAGAAGCGGTAAAGTTCGTCGGCTGGTTTGTTGATTGTTACTGTTTTTTCAACTTTGATTGTTTTATCCATGCCGAGTGCCTCTTGGATACCGCCTTTATCAGTTGCGGCTTTATAAGCTAAAGTTCCACCTGCGATCGCCGTTAAAGCACCACGCAAAGAGCGCTGCCTTAGTCCCATCAGTACCATTGCGCCGCCACCAATTAGCGATGCCCAACGTCCTGTTTCGTTGCTTTCGTCTTGATTTTGCTTATCTTGTGGTGTTGATGTCATAAATATTTATTCTCGTCTGTACACCGTTTTTACTTAAAAGTGTGCTTACTTAGTTGCGTCTGATCCCGACTGCGTTTCACTAGCTCCCAATAGTTCGTCATAATCTTCGGAGAAATTTGCCCGCACGTCTGCAAATTCACCCGGCGTTACTGCTTGTTGCAGTACAGTAAATACCGCCTTAGCATGATTAGCGGCGACGCTCAACTCTGAACCTTCTTTCTGACTTACACGCTGATAAAATTCGTCAATTTTGAAGTATCCACCATCTTCTCCCTCTCGCCCATGCAGATACTGTCCTAATTCCTTTGGTAGTTGTGCTGCTAGTTGGCTTGCTTCATTGCCGACAATACGTTCTTTGATTGTTTCTAATGTTGCTTGTGTAGCGCGTTGAGCTGCTTCCCGGGATTCTATTTGCGCCTCCTCTTGAACGTGCTTGACAAACTGCTCGTATTTCACTTCCTATCTCCTTACGTTAAAACCGCTTTTTGTAATTACACCCATGCTGTAGGTAATGCTGTTGTTGGGGCGATCGCGGTCAAACCCCTGATCAGCGCTATTTTACTTTTTACAGGGTATGTAGCCAAAGCGCTGCTGATCGTCGCTCCAAAGGGATAAATTGAATTAGTTTCTCTCGCGAGGAATACATCTATGGGAGTAAGTTGCCCTGAAAGCAAAGCGCTAATGTAGGAAATGCGTAGAGGGTAGGGATTATGGCACAAGACGACTTAGCAATAAATAGAAATTCCGCTGAATCAGAGGATTTGCCGCCGGAAATTACCCAATCTTACGGCACTGGGCTTCAAGACCAGCCAGAGGTTAATATTGGTGAGGGAACTATACCTAATCAGTTAGCAGAATATACAATAACCACACCAGGGCTAACAGCAGCAGATGAAGATGCTCTTTGGGGAGAAGTTGCTACAGAAGAGATTGATCAAGTTGGCAATAGCCCTGTGCTGACTGGCGGTGACATTGATGCGGCTTGGGAACAAGCTGCAATGGTAGGTGATGAGGCTGTAGGCGGAACTGTTGCTACTCCGGATCAAGATATTGTTGATGAAATTGGTGCTGCTGTTGGGTTAGAAATGGATGATCATGCTTTCCTCCGCACGAATGAAATTTTAGAAGAGCGCGATGATCGCCGTTGGGATTTGGATCCTATGTCCTCAGAAGATTATCAGGAGCGCCGAGATTATTAATTAGCGCTTGCTTGGGTTTAATTGCTATTGTTTTTGAGCAAGTAAATTATAAGTTAAATTTGTAAAATCGCTGTCTTATTAAAGATGGTTAGCTTTGTATATTTAATATTATTTTCATTTGGCATTCATTGCCTGGATTTGGCATTAGCGCTGCTAATATTTTGAAATGCATAAAATTAGATTTTCCTCAATCTTTCTGTAGTAGAGCTTACATAAATCTGTCTTCAGTAGGTTTTATAAAGTTTGCCTACTTTGATAAGTTTACGGTCAGTAAGTTTTCTGATTTATAGAGAAGACTGCTATTATTGTTCTGCTCGGAGGTAGCTATGACGTTTACTCAAAGTAATGATGAAAATTTAGCGCAATCTGTTCAAGCTATGCAAAGCCTAGATGTGGACGATCAACTAGCTTTGTTTTACTTTATTTATAAAGAAATGGGTGGCTCAATTACCCCAGCAGCGCCAGGAGCAAGCACTGTAGGAACTGATATTGCTGAAGGTTTGTTTAATCAAGTTAAAGATTTGTCTCATGACGAACAATTACAACTTCAGCGTGACTTGATTAATAAAGCAGATAATCAATACACTCGGATGTATGGTTCAATGAGCGATACTACCAAGCTACTATTTTGGTATCGTCTGTCTCAAGGTATGGATAGCGGTACGATCATTCCTATGCCTTCTGACTACCAACTTTCTTCCCAATCACAAGAATTATTGAACCAAGTTAAGGGATTGGGATATGAAGAGCAGATTACTCTTTTCCGTGACTATGTATCACCGATGGGTGCTGAACCAAAGCAAGGTGCTGAAATTTAAGATTTGCTAAATTAGCAGAGCAAATACAGTTCTAGCCAAGAAGAAACTTGCTACTGGTATAAGTATCACAATGCTAGTAGTAATTTAAGAATAATTCCAAATTACGTAGCCTCATTTTTGGGAAAATACTTGATAAATTATCAGGAATTACATAACTATTGATGAGGCTACATTTTATCCGTTACAGCAGAGTTAGAATCAGAGGCTAAGACTCTCTGCTTCTCCTCAGTTATTGTTGGTAATTTGCTTAATCGGAGCTTAATTATGACATCTACTAGCATGGATGCTCTAAATCAATCTGTAAAGGTTTTTAAGAGCTTACCTGTTGATGATCAATTAGCAGCATTAGCATTAATCTACACTGAAGTTTCTGGCGCAATTAGTTCAGCAACTCTTAAAAGAACTTCTCCAGAAGTAGCTGTAGAGGAAGTACATCAAATTGAGCATATGTCTCAGCAAGAACAGCTGCTAACGTTGCGCGATCTGCTTACGGGAGCAGGAAGCTCTGCAATAACGCTTGAATACCAATCTTTGGATACTAATACTAGATTATCTATGTGGTATCAGTTAGCGCAAAAAATGGGAAATGCGTTAGCGCCAGCGGGGGGCTTGTCTCCCATCGCTGCAATTCCTAACGAATACACTGTTTCTTCACAATTAGCAGAATTCCTAAACTCGCTCAAATCAATGGACTTTGAGCATTTAGTTTCTTTCCTAAGCAGTGTAGTATAATATTTTTGTAGATTGGTAATAAAACTGTCATTAATTCTTAGGAGATTTGTATGACATCAGCAAACCAAGAGCCTGAAAGTTCAGCACCCAATGAGTCCGAAAAGAATAAAGATACGAACCAGGATCAAGGTGAGATAGCGCTTGATCCAAATCCTAGCAAAGCACTAGGTGAGCTTCTTACAGGAACTGAAACTACTACCCCCAAGGATGAATCTAGCTCATAGGACGCTTAATCAAAGTTAACGGTTTACTATTACGAAGATGTAGAAAATAAACAGTAGCATACCAAGTGATATATCTTCTTCTGAGCTAACAAATTTATTGAAATCAGTAGAGGATATATGTCATAAAGTGGCTAGCGAGTGCAACTAAAAGTAAATGTTTATTAGTTGTAAAAGTGAGTTGGTTAAATAACCTTAGCACTGGATTAAAAAATAAAAAAGCCGCGCTAGGAAAGTTAATTACACGCTGCCAATTTAATTAAAATGGGAATACAGGCGTGGCTATCATGCAAGTATATCCAATGCTGCGGTGGAGCGGTGGGGACTTCCCCGCCGCTCCTGTTGTTATATTATTTATTCTGTATCTTCGGGGAAAAATTCCGCGACTGTATTCAATACAAAAATTAGAAATGTTCTTGCTCCCAAAGCTCCCTGTTTTCCGTTAGCTTAAAGCAAGCTTTAAGGTTTTTGGATAGAATCTGAATAAATGAATACGGTACTAAAACCTTGCCCAAACGTTATTGGCAGTGACTACGGGTAGGAAAAATTGTGCTTTTCTTCCAATCTCGGCTGTAACAAGTTGTTCAATCAGTGTGTGTAAGGCAGTGTAGGTTATATCTGAACTTGCATAGATCGGAGAAAACAGTTGCAAGGCGGCAAAGATGTTAGAATCCAGCGTTAGGAATGTAGGGTAAATTTCAATGCCAGTAGCTGGTAACGCAATCAAATTTGGTACAGACGGCTGGCGGGGCATAATTGGCGATGATTTCACATTTGATCGCCTAGCTCTAGTCGCACCAGCTGCCGCAAGAGTCTTATCACAAACCTATGGTACTGGGAGTAATAAGACAATCATTATTGGCTACGATCGCCGTTTCATGGCGGAAGTGTTTGCCAAAAGAGCAGCAGAGGCTGTGACAGCAGCAGGATTCGATGTTTTATTTGCCCAAACTTATGCTCCGACTCCGGCTTTTAGCTGGGCGGCAAAACAATATAATGCCTTGGGGGCTTTAGTAATTACAGCTAGTCATAATCCTGGGAGCTATTTAGGCTTGAAGGTAAAAGGGGCTTTTGGGGGATCAGTGCCGCCAGAAGTTACTCAGCAAATTGAAGCGTTGTTAGCTCAAGAAGATCATTTAAGTGCAACCGTTGGTAAGCTAGAAACCTTCGATCCTTGGTTCAATTATTGTGAAATACTGCGGACAAAAGTCGATATCGCCCAGATTCGCGAAGCGATCGCTATGGGGAAATTAACGGTTTTCGCTGATGTAATGCATGGTGCGGCGGCTGGAGGACTAGAGCAACTGCTAGAAGGTTCGGTACAAGAAATTAATAGTAATCGCGATCCGCTTTTTGGTGGCGGTGCGCCGGAACCTTTACCCCGCTATCTGTCTTGTCTATTCCGTTCTATGCGGACTTATCGGCGGAAGGTAAAGACAGGGTTAATTGTCGGGTTAGTATTTGATGGCGATGGCGATCGCATTGCTGCTGTTGATGGACAAGGTAACTTCCTCAGTTCCCAAGTTTTAGTGCCGATCTTAATTGAACATTTGGCGGCGCGTCGGGGGATGACTGGGGAAATTGTGAAAACTGTGAGTGGTTCTGACTTGATCCCGCGCATTGCGGCGATGTACCAACTGCCGTTGTCGGAAACACCAGTTGGTTACAAGTACATTGCTGATCGGATGTTGACTACCAAAGTTTTACTAGGAGGCGAGGAGTCTGGAGGAATTGGCTACGCTGACTATATTCCCGAGCGAGATGCTTTATTGTCAGCATTATACTTACTAGAGGCGATCGCGCTTTCGGGGCTTGATTTAAGTGAGCTTTATCACCGCTTGCAAGTAGCAACTAATTTTACCTCTGCTTACGATCGTATCGATCTGCCGCTTGCCAGTATGGACGTGCGATCGCGGCTTTTAGAACAACTGCAAACTGCACCTTTAAAGGAAATTGCTGGACAATCTGTAATTGATTGCCTGACAATTGACGGCTACAAATTCCGGTTAGCAGATGACAGTTGGCTGATGATTCGGTTTAGCGGTACTGAACCAGTTTTGCGGTTATACTGCGAAGCTGCCACGATAGAGCAGGTACATCATACTCTAGCATGGGCTAAAGAGTGGGCGGGATGAATGCAATCAAAGGCTATCTTCGCAGTTTGTTCGACCAAGAATTTGTGCTTACAGGATTAAGGACTGCTTTGGTTGTAGGGTCTTTATTATTTTTAATTAATCATGGGGCGGCATTCTGGCGTGGAGAGATGAATCTTGAGCGCTGGACTTCTGCATTACTTACTTACTTAATGCCTTATCTTGTCAGTGTATATGGTCAATATGCCTATCGCCGCAAGTTATCAAATCAGCATCGTGATTACAAAGATTGATGAATTCAAAATTCAATAACCAAAATTCAAAAATACTCGTGGTTGCTACTGGCAATCCAGGTAAGTTAAAAGAGATGCAAGCTTACCTAACAAATTTGGGTTGGGAATTAACGCTCAAACCAGAGCAAATAGAGATAGAGGAGACAGGAGACACTTTTGCTGCTAATGCTTGTCTCAAAGCGTCTCAAGTGGCACAGGCGACCAAAAACTGGGCGATCGCTGATGATTCTGGGTTACAAGTTGATGCGCTTGGGGGCGCTCCTGGCATTTATTCGGCTCGTTATGGGAAAACTGATCAGGAGCGGATTGCACGGCTATTAACTCAATTGAGCAAGCAACCCAACCGACAGGCGCAATTTGTGTGTGCCATTGCGATCGCCCGTCCCGATGGGACTATTGCACTCCAATCTGAAGGAATTTGTCGCGGCGAAATTCTTGATAGTCCACGTGGAACTGCTGGCTTCGGCTACGATCCAATTTTTTATGTTCCAGCCTATCAAAAGACTTTTGCTCAAATGACCCCAGAGTTAAAGCATAAAATTAGTCATCGCGGTCAAGCCTTTCAAAACTTACTCCCTAAGATCAAGCAACTAATAAGTGTTGAGTTCTAAGTTTTAAATTCACCGATTTTAACTCAAAATTCAAAACTCAAAACTCAAAACTATTCTTAAACTGCTTCCAGATTCTTCTCTCCGGTACGAATCCGAATTACTTGTTCGACAGGCGAAATAAAAATTTTCCCATCTCCAATTTCACCTGTACGCGCAGCAGCAATTACTTTGTCAACCACCATATCAACTTGGCTATCTTCAACAACAATTTCTACCTTAAGTTTTTGCAAAAACTCTACAGTATATTCAGAACCGCGATAGCGTTCGGTTTGCCCTTTTTGTCGCCCAAATCCCCGAACTTCTGAAACTGTCATGCCGACAATCCCAGCGTTGACTAAGGCGATTTTAACTTCATCTAGTTTAAAGGGACGAATAATTGCTTCAACCTTTCTCATCTTCACTCCTAACTTCTATTTTTTGGATTTATCTGCATCTACATGAGAAGACACCAACAAGGTGGCTTTTGTGAACAGTCAATTACAAGATAGTTCAGCATTAGCTAGCTTGATCTAGTTATTTAGATTAATTCCTAATGGCGCTGTTTTAATTAACCCTCACATATACTGCATTTAACACGCTGAAAAAATGTACTGGCTAACATTTTTTCAAGGAATAGGGTGCTTTAGGCACTTTACCCTGAAAATTGCCCGTAAGCACTAAAGAATTGGCGCTTAGGAGTTGTTAACACACACATAAATCGCATGACCCTTTAAATATCATCTAAGAGTATCAGTAATTGGTAACAAATAATACATTTTTTCTTGGGCGATCGCTTCCTCCTGAGATTGAAGTGAGTACATTAAGCAGCAGGATAAAACTTCGCTTGACGATTGCCAGCACTAGATAATTACATATAAGTTCTCTAGTTTCTGACACTCACATAACACACTCTGAGGACACAGGAGGGTTCTAACGTGCTTATGTCTGGAAGCGATTTAAAGATAAAACTGATTCTGTAGTTTAAGTTAGTGGCGATCGCTTCTCCAAAGGGGAAAAAAGTGTCCTACAGGTCCTACTCCTTTACCAATGTCGAGGGCATAATTTAGAGCAGTAGTGACATATTCCTTTGCTAGTCGCACTGCTGTTAATAGATCGTGGGAGAGAGCAAGATTTGCCGCGATCGCCGCAGCTAAGGTACAACCTGTACCATGAGTATTTTTCGTGTCTACCGTAGCCGTAGTTAAGGTTTCTAGCTGTTGTCCATCAAACCAAACATCAACACCACGCCAAGCACCCACCATACCGCCGCCTTTAACTAATACAGCCTTTGCGCCTAGTTGATGAATTCGCTTTGCCGCAGCTTTCATATCATCAAGGGTATTAATTTCTAAGTTAGTTAGTAGCTGCGCTTCATAGCGATTCGGTGTTACAAGAGTTGCTAAAGGTATTAGCTGATCTCGCAAAGTTGCCACTGCTACATCATCAATTAACTGAGCATTTGTCCGCGATACCATTACCGGATCAACTACCAAATTATTGATGTTTAAAGCTGTTATTTGTTCGGCAACGCCAGTAATAATTTCTTTGTTTAGTAACATTCCAGTTTTAACAGCTTGGACACCAATATCCTCAACTACGGCTCTTATTTGAGCGACAACAGATGCTACAGGCATTGCATCAACCCGTGTCACTCCTAAGGTATTTTGTGCTGTTATACAAGTTAAAGCGCTAGTACCATGAACACAATGAAAGGCAAAGGTGCGTAAGTCTGCTTGTATCCCCGCGCCGCCACCGCTATCTGATCCAGCGATTGTTAAAGCAACCTTTATGCTTGGTGTTGTCATACTATTTTGAAGTTTAGATTTTAGATTTTTAGTTGGGGAAATATTCTATTGAGTTATAAATATTTAAGTAATATCAATTTCACTTTGAGCGCATCCTAGAAAGATAATTAATAAAGCCCCCAAATATTGAGGGCTTTGAAGAATACTCTATTATTTAATAATCCTACATTCAACTAAGATTGCACTGATCTAGGCATTTTGTGAACTTCTGGTAATCCCCACCAAGGAACATTAGGGTATTCGTGATGTTCTTCGTGGTAGCCAAAATGGTAGCAAGTAATAAATGACAAGAAAACTGGTAAATCGTTAGTTTCAGCAAAATGAATATTTTTATAACCTCCTTCTGGTTCACGGTGAGGAATAAAAGTTCCGAAATAGAAGAGTTGTGCTGAACTCAAAATTGAAGGAATAATCCAGAATAGTGTTAGATTTTTCTCAGGAATATGTAGTATGTAACTAGCAATATAAAAGATTCCTATTAAGCCAATCATCCTTGTCCAACTCCAGTATTTCACCATGAAGTGAAAGTACCAGGCAAAGAAGTTTTTATATTTGCCATTATGAAAGTCAGGATCTTTTTCACTAGCAGGATGATGATGATGTGACCAATGCTTCTTTAATAATTCTTGGTAGTTAAAGAGTCCATACAGTAATAATACTATCGACCCTACTAAGTTATTAATTTTAGGATTTTTAGGGGAAATTGCACCGTGCATAGCATCATGAGCAGTAATAAATAATCCGGTATAAAGAAACATCTGCCAAGCTATAGCTGGCAACAGTAATAGAATATTTGTGTTTCTAATATCGAGTGAAAGTAAAAAAGCAAGACTAGTTGCCCATATACCAATAACTATGAAGGCAATAATAATTCCTAAAGATGTATCTTTTCTCTCCATTCGCGTAAATGTCGATGACTGTGAGGATGTTTTAGCAGATTGTAGCATATTGTTAAGAAATTTAAACTTGGACTTATAAATTGCTTTGTAATCTATGATTACTATTGATTTGTGACCTAAGAAATGGTGTTTACTACGGTTTTCATCCTAGCTAGGTTATGACTAGACCAATGTCTGCCTATAGATACAAAATACTTAAAAGAAAATTAGAAGTGCGTGAATACTTGCTACAGAACGATATATTTACTTAGATGTTGAAGTTATCAGGAATTTCAACTAGCTAGCGATCGCCCTACGTTATACTCATTAAGATATTTTGTTGGTTTTACTAATTCTGTCTAACTAACTCAAGAAGAATTACATCTAACTAAAGTTATAATTTATAGTAAAATTTTAGATGTTTTGACCAATAATCTATTTATTAAAAAATATATCTCTACTCAAAA
>ERZ501023.106-NODE-106-length-21171-cov-7.533056_pt1 | contig 21171 bp, 24 predicted proteins | sample MGYA00248839_ERZ501023 | MGnify/ENA primary metagenome ERZ501023 (study PRJEB25958, sample SAMN03398596) | human skin metagenome | study: EMG produced TPA metagenomics assembly of the Human Skin Microbiome Metagenome (human skin metagenome) data set.
TAATTAAACTGCTTATTTATATTGTGCTAAGTAAGAAATCTAATAATTAATTTCTTATTCTGAACTTCGTGTAAGCTTCGTTATCTTTACTGTTGAAAATGATGTATAGCCAAAGACAACAAGGTTATGCTTCTCTCTAATTGAAAGGGCGCTCAGATGGGGGATTCTATTGGTGTCCCCCAATTGGCTGGTGGATTAGTACAAGCGATCTCGATCTCTTTCACGTATCTCAAGGCAAGATTGGGAAATGGCTGTACGAATTGAACCTGCTATAGAAGTGATGCAGCAACTCAGCGTAGTTTATGACGCAACTTAATTCATTTACCAAATAGTTACGACATCAGGGTAATTCAAAATTTTCCGATCACAGGTAATCAATGGAACTCTAAGCCTACGGGCTAAGGCAATGATAATACGATCTGCTGGATCTTTGTGAAAAGTGCCAGGCAGTTGGGTACTAGCAATCGCATCTGAGGGATTAACTGCGATGATTCTTAAACTAGGATAGGCTTTGGCGTGAGCGTACCAGTCATTAATTTGCATAGGTAGCACCAGCTTTCCCAGCCCTACTTTGACAGCAATCTCCCACACAGAGATAGCAGATACTCTTAATCCATTATTTTGTTCTTCTTGATCAATCAATGTTTGTGCTTGAACAGATAGTTTTTGAGGCTGATGTAGCCACCACAACCATACGTGAGTATCTAAAACAATCATTCATTTATAGCTTCCCAAAGCTCAGGTAGTGGTTCATCAAAATCTTCGGCAATTTGAATTGGTAAACCTCGTAATGGATATTTGCTTGCTTTTGGCTTAACTGGGTTAGAAGGCAGAATCATCCCAACTGCTACGCCGTCAAGAGTAATCGTCACCTTCTCACGGCTAACAGCTATCTCTTCTAACAATGACAGTAGATATTGTTGAGCATCGGCTATGTCTATGTACTTCATATCAATATTCCTGAGTTAAATTTCTACCGCATATCATACCCAAACAAATTTGGGTCAACTTCGCCTAACTGCAAGCCTACTAACCCATACTCCGCCCACCGCCTTTCTACCATCGCTGCTACATCAGGATCAGATTCCAGCACTGCACCCCATGCATGATCTGTTTCCGGCGGGATCTTGGTTGTCGCATCAATGCCCATGCGTCCGCCTAAACCTATTTTCTCGCTGGCAAAATCTAGGGTGTCAAAGGGGGTTTCCGGCAGAATAAATACATCCCGCACTGGATCAACTTTAGAAGAAATTGCCCACACTACTTGACGCGGATCGCGGATGTTGATGTCCTTATCTACAACAATCACAAACTTAGTGTATGTAAACTGAGGCAAAGCACTCCAAAAAGCAAGAGCCGCACGACGAGCTTGACCAGGATAAGCTTTATCAATAGAAATAATTGCCGCTTTGTAGCTTAAAGCTTCCATTGGTAAGAAGAAGTCCACAATTTCAGAGACTTGTTGCCGTAGTATTGGTGTATAAATGCGGTTCAGGGCGATCGCCATCATTGCTTCTTCTTTAGGTGGACGACCGCTAAATGTCGTTAAATAAATTGGATCTTGGCGATGTGTCATACAGTGGAAGCGCACCAAAGGCGAATCCTCTACGCCGCCGTAATAGCCCATGTGATCGCCAAAGGGTCCATCTGGTAAAACTTCCCCTGGGGTAATTGTGCCTTCTAAAACAAACTCGGAAGCGGCTGGTACTTCTAAATCCACCGTTTTACACTTAGCTAGCTGCACCCCAGAACCGCCGTAAAGTCCCGCAAACAACCACTCTGATAAATCTACGGGAATTGGTGTTGCTGCTGCCATAATGATGAGCGGATCTACACCAAGGGCGATCGCTATCTCTAACTTTTTACCTTGTTCAGCCGCCTTGCGTAAATGCCTCGCCCCTCCCCGTACCGATAACCAGTGAACCGTCATCGTGTTACACGATTGCAACTGTAGCCGATACACACCTACATTTGGCGTACCAGTTTCACAATCCTTGGTAATCACTAGCCCCAGCGTGATAATCTTACCAGCGTCACCCGCATAAGGACGAATTAAGGGTAACGCAGTTAAATCTAGGTCATCCCCTTGAATTACTACTTGTTGGCAAGCAGGGAAAAAATCACGCCCTGGTTTCGCTTTTAAGACATCAAATAGCAGCTTGCCAAACTCAACTGCTTGTCCAATCTTCTTCGGTGGCTTTGGCTGTTGCAACATCCCTAGTTTCTTACCCAGTGTTTCTAACTCCTGAGGTGTCTGCATATTCATTGCCCAGCAAATCCGTTCCACCGTCCCCATTAGGTTTATTGCTACAGGAAAGGCTGCACCTTTAACATTTTCAAATAGTAGCCCTGGACCACCTTGTTGCAGCATCCGGTTGGAGATTTCCGCAATCTCTAAATCTGGATCAACCAAGGCGCTAATCCGTCGTAGTTGTCCCCGTTCTTCCAGCAGTTTCAGGAATCCCCGTAAATCTCTTGCCATATGGGTAACAAATCCAAATCTTTAAGAACTATGAAGCGTTTGTTTCTATTATGGAATCAAATTAGAGGTTTGATGATGTAACGCAAACAGTTATCACTGAATGCAGTGAATTTCTAGCAGTATGTAATCTAGTGCGCCAGGATTACCTTGAGATTTAAATAATTGCATTGCTCCTTGCTAATCTTCCAAGCGATCGCGCACTAGCCCCCGTCTGTATACTGCTGCATAGATAGGATTCAACTTTAGGGCTTGGTTGAAATTGGCGATCGCACCTTGAAACTTATCTAAACCGTAATCAACAAGACCTCGATAAGGAAAGCTTGTAAAACATATTAGGACTTACGCACTAGTAACGCAAAAACGAACCGCCAAGAACGCGAAGTACACAAAGGAATAAGATGTTTAAGAGAGTTTTTGCGTAAGTCCTGACATATAATATTTTTTTGATTGCTACAGAAACCGCTTCTTTGACATCTGCAAATACTAACCCTGATTGACTTATCTGCTCAAATCCAAGATGACTACTATTAGCCTCTCCTCCCAGTGACGTAAGCAGCAGTTAGCGCGTGTTGGGGAGATGCAAAGATTTGGGCAACTGAACCGGACTCTATCAATTTTCCCACGCCATCTTGAACCCAAAACAGCGCTACATGATCAGCAATGCGTTTTGCCTGCGCTAAATTATGGGTAATAACAAGTACAGTATATTTACCGCGCAGATTTACAATTAAATCCTCTACTACTTCACTAGAAAGCGGATCGAGCGCACTACAAGGCTCATCCATCAAAAGAACATCAGGTTTGAGGGCGATCGCTCTCGCAAGACATAACCGTTGTTGCTGTCCACCAGATAAAGACATTGCAGGCGCTTTTAGGCGATCTTTGACTTCCTCCCAAAGCCCCACATCTTGCAAGGCAACCTCAATTATCTGGTCAATTTCCTCTCGATTTCTGACTCCGTGTTCCCGCAGGGGAAATTCGATATTTCTGATAATCGAAAGCGGAAAAGGATTTGGTTTTTGAAACAACATCCCCACACGCCGACGTAGGGCAATTACATTCAGTGCTTGAATATCCTGATTTCCCAGCAGAATGCGTCCTGATACCTTACAACTTGGTGTTAACTCGACTAAGCGATTCAGACAAGTTAAAAAGCTAGTTTTGCCACAGCCGGAAGGACCAATTAATGCCGTGATCTCACCAGATTTAACAGTAAGGCTAACATCTTTAAATGCAGCTTTTTGGGCGTAAGTTAAACTTAAGCACTCAGTTTGTAGCGATGGCGGCTTACTTATAAAGCTGTTACACATTTAATTTATACGTCAAGCATAGCCAGGAGAATTGTAATTTAGCGTTTTGACTTTTGTTTGCTGAGTCATACCACCAGAATCCTAGATTGCCGAAAACGCTCTGCTAACCATGAGATTGCGCCATTAATTATTACTAGAAAGCTTACCAAGACTAAAGCTGAAGCATAAGCGTGAGGTTCACCACCAGAGACATTCATCGCCAAATCGTAGATGTGGACAGCAAGCGATCGCCCAGAATCCCACAAAGACTCTGGCATTCGATCAACGTAACCACTAGTAAAAATTAAAGCTGCTGTCTCAGCGATCGCTCTTCCCAAACCTAATAGCAGTCCTACAGCTACTCCAGGCATAGCAGCAGGCAGTAGTAACTCCCATAAAATTGCAGTTCGGGATAACCCTAGCGCCGCCGCCGAAAATCGATAGTCATCCGGCACAGATCGAAATCCCTCCTGTGTTGAGCGAATTAAAATTGGCAGCACCATACACGCTAGAGTCAACCCACCAGAGAGGATCGAAAAACCCATCCCCAAAGTTTTACAAAAGAAAGCATTACCGAAAAGCCCAAACACAATTGACGGTACACCTGCTAAAACATCCAAACTTAAACGCACCAAGCGTCCTAAAACACTGCCCTTGAAGGCAAACTCAGCTAGCAGCACCGCAGTTCCCACTCCCAAAGGAATTGCAACTACCATACAAACCCCGACAATTAGTGCCGTTGAAACTATAATCGGCGCAATACCCCCCTCTCTACCCGCATTGCTGGGAGGTTGAGTAAGGAACTCCCAATTAATTTGACTTATACCGTGCCAGAAGATATCACTCAATAACCACAACAGCGCCCCTGTAACCGAAGCAGCAACAGCCCAAACTATTACTGTCACTAGCACATCAGAATTAAGAATAAAGAGATGATTGCCATTGATTCTCAATTCTGAATCCTTACTCATAAATATGCCCTTTGTTGAGTAGTTCAGCAGCCATTACTAAACCAACAATCATTGCCATCAACACCAAACCACTAACAAATAACGCAGCACGGTGATCTCCTACGGCGTAAGCCATCTCTAAAGCAATATTTGCCGTCAATGTCCTTACTGGATCAAAGACACTTTTTGGAGTCTGCACCACGTTACCGCAAACCATCAATACTGCCATTGTTTCCCCGATCGCGCGTCCAGTTGCCAGAATTACACCCGCGATTAAACCTGACTTCGCCGTTGGCAAAACAACAGCGCGTAGAGTTGCCCAACGTCCAAATCCCATTGCTGCACAACTCCGCAAATACTCTGGTGGCACATTGGCAAAACTTGCCTCTGCTACCAAGGTAATTGTCGGCAGAATCATCAATGTCAGGATTAAAACCCCAGTTAACAAACTTGCTCCTGGTGGATGAATTCTATTAATAATTGGTACTAGCACTACCAAACCCCAGAAGCCATATACCACCGAAGGAATGCCTGCTAATAACTCAATTAAACGCTGATACAAATTTGCTAAAACTCCTGGGGCATAATAGCGACAAAAAACTGCCGATAAAATACTTAGTGGTGTCGCCAATAGAACTGAACCTGCTGTTACTAATAGCGTCCCCCACAGCATCGGCAGCAAATTAAACTCTTCACTTGTTGGATGCCAGTCAGGATCGTTGAAGAACCGTAAAAGCCCAACAGTTTGGAGAATCGGGAGAGTTTCCCAAATCAAGAACAGCAAAATTAACAGCACGATCGCCCCAGAAGCGATCGCCATTCCCCGCAAAACCCAAACTAGGATAACTTCATGGCGAGGCTGGGACAAAATACTGCTCCTTCACAATGTCCTGCACCTGCCCAGAACGAGCAAAATCAATAAAGTCTTTTGATAATTCAGTTGGTGTTGCTTTCGTTACCAAATTCAAGGGACGGGAAATGGGAAAAGTGCTATTGGCGACGTTAGCCATCGAGGCGGTTATCCCTTCAACGGGTAGTAGTTTAACAGGAGTTTTTTGGCTAGCAGCATATTCACCTGAACCGATGGAGACATAACCAATCGCGTTTGGATTTCCGGCTACAGTTTTAATTCCTTGCTCGTTATCACCGATCACTACATCCGCTTTAATATTCTTTGGCTCTAGTTTGAAGTGTGAGGCAAATAATTCTAGGGTAGAGCGTCCCTCAGCTTTATTAACTATAGTAATCGGGGCATCTTGTCCGCCGATTTGTTTCCAGTTATTGATTTTGTCGGTATAAATATCGACAATTTGCTTATCAGTTAAACTTTTAATCGGATTGGCGCTATTAAGAATTACCGAGATGCCATCCTTGGCAATTGTAAACGCTTGCAAATCCTTTTCGTTATCTTTAAGCGATCGCGACACCATCCCAATATCTGCCACTCCCTGACGTGCATCTGCAACTCCCCGCGAAGATCCACCTGTTTGCACATCAATTCGTACTCCCGAATGTTCAGCTTCGTAACGCTTGGCAATTTCAGAAACAAGTGGCGCTACGGTACTCGATCCGGTTAATACTAGTTTGCCCTGCAACTGCTCCGATGTCTGGGTAGAAGCGGCTGGTGGCTTTGAACAAGCTTGCAGTGAAAGGAAGGTAGCGATAATCGCCAGTGGCACAAAACGTAAATTCTTCATGGATTACAAATAAAGGTTTCTATCTGCCGTCAAGCGAGAGTAAACAACATCCCAAGTTAATTGCCCTGTCAGTATTCCCAACAGTGGGAGCCAGATAATATTGCACTGCTTTACCATCTCGGATAGCTACAACAAAACCCTTGTCTCGTAAAACTTTTAGATGATGGGATAGTAGGCTTTGTTCTAAACCCAGCACTGCATTCATCTCCCCAACGTGCTTAGGACCACTCATCAGCAGTTCTAATACAGCAAGGCGTGTTGAGTCTGCTAAGGTCTTCAGTTTGTCGGCACAAAAGGAGTGTGATGAAATTTTAGGACTCATGATTTATCTGTACGAGGTTTGTAGATTAACTCAGGATGAGCCTTACTCTGGTTGATATAAAATTATATTCATATCAATAACCATTCATTCATCAGATTTTAACCTTTTATTAACCATGTTTAGACATTTCTGACGTAGCGATATCGCCACTCATCCCCGTACCCGTGACTACATTGAAGGTCGTTTCGGTTGAAATTTCTTTTAGACAACGATCGCGTTTAACTGGACAGTGAATGAAGTCCATCCCTCACTACTTTCAACAAAGATTTTCCCCCCGATGATTTCGACTAGCTTCTGTACGAGGGCTAGCCCTAATCCAGTTCCTCCTTGTTTCCAGCGATCGCCACCAGGAACACGATAAAACTTATGAAATATCTGTGGCAGCTGATCTTGAGGAATTTGTGCTTGATTGCTGATTTTAAAGATAATTGTTGAAGTGCGATCAGCAGAAATTTGGTCGGGAAGACTTTCCCTAGGGATAAAAGACAAATCTAGGCTAAATTGCTTTGCTTCCCCGACAACACTGATCTTTTGATCAACACTTGCGATCGCTGGTGAGACAACTTCATCCCCAACAAACTTAGAAGCATCAAGTTCGTAGCAACAAAAAGCAATTTCGCCAGCTTCCGGTGTATATTTGCATCAATGTTATGCGACTTTCAACGAAGAGTTAAGTAATGATTATCACATGAAATATTGCTACGATTAATTGCTCCAACCCCACTTGGTAAAGAGGAGACAGAAGACAGGAGACAGCGCAAAGCGCCTCCAAGCAATCCGGAATTTAAAATTCCGGACGGTTGCAAGCTTTTCTGGATGGAACATCCAGAAAGCTTTGCTGCAACCGCTGCTGGAGGCGGGGCGGAGGTTTCCTCCAATCAAAGCGATGTGTTCGAGAGGAGACAGAATTAATTTCTCTATCTTCCCCAACTTCCCCAGTCTCCCCAGCTTACTAAGGCAAAAAATCTATTGTCTAGCGATCGCTAATTCGCAGAATATATGGATTAGTTTTAGTTTGGTCAAAGGAACCCACCCAAACGTTATAAGTTCCAGCTAGCCACTCTCCAGCGATCCCAGGATTTTTTCCCTGAGAGTCATCATTACACCAAGTACCACCAGGACCACGCACAACTATATTGGTATCTTCAGGGCTTTGTACCTGGAGGCTGAGGTATTTAAAAAAATCCTTGAGAACTATAGTGTGATCCGGTTGTTGATCAACAAAACCAGTACAAGGACCGTTAGCTGTTTCAGTTCTACCTGCTACGTCTTTACCAGCTACTGAACCGCCACTAATACCCCGAACAGTTAAGGGATTTGGGGAGAAATTTGTACCAATGGTGACATTCTCAAATATCGGTGGTGCGGGTTGTGCTTGCACTGGATTGGACATTCCCAGTAAGAGCGCTACAGTAGCGATCGCGCTTAATACTACTCCTCGCTGTAATCCTTTTAGAGACATTTTTCCTAATTAATAAAAATAGAGTCAGAAGTTCTGGCATTTTAAAATCTCGATCCCCCCAACCTTATTTATTAAAGAGGTTAGGAGAATCTTAAATAGATAATTCCTAAAAGTAGCAATTTCTATCTGATCAGACTTAAATGTCGCAGAGCAAGTTCCTTTCCTACAACAGGTTTTGCTGCTGGTGTAGGAAGGTGAAGCTGATGCATAACTTTAATGCCCTTTAGTAATCGCTTGTTGTAATCGCGGCTTATCTAAATCTCGCTGATGCAGAATTAACCAAGATTGCATTAAATCAGGACCGTGCATATCTCCCATTAATGCCGCCCGCAGCGATCGCATTACCAAGCCTTTTTTGACGTTCTGCTCTTTAATTACCTGTTTGATGGTGTCCTGGATACTAGCTTCTGTTAGTTCTTGGTTATCTAAAGCTGTGAGAACGCCCTGAAGAATATCTGCTACTCCTGGTTGCTGGATCTGAGTAGCTGCATCCTCGCTGTACTCCAGTGACTTTGTAAAATACAGCCTCGTCATTTCAACTGCATCTGTAAGCCTAGTTAAACTTGCGCCAATTAAACTTGCTAATTGTTCTAACCAAACGCGATCGCCTACAGGGTCAAATTGGTATCCAGCTGCTTGCCAGTAAGGAATTAGCATATCAGTTAATTGTGCAGCTGTCATATTGTGCAGATACTGAGAGTTTAGCCAATCCAACTTTGCCCAGTCGAACTTTGCCCCAGCTTTATTAACTCGCTCAAAGCTAAATTGCTCTGCTGCTGTTTGCAGTGTAAATATTTCCTGAGTTGAGTCCGGCGGTGACCAACCCAGCAAAGTCATGTAATTAACTAGCGCTTCAGCGACAAAGCCCATTTCTTTGAAGTCAGAAATCGATGTTACTCCATCTCTTTTAGAAAGCTTGCGCCCTTCCATATTTAAAATCAAAGGCGTGTGGGCAAATAATGGTGCTGTTTCCCCAAAAGCTTCATAAAGTAAAATTTGCTTGGCAGTATTGGCAATGTGGTCTTCTCCCCTAATGACATGAGTAATTTTCATTTCAATGTCATCAACCACCACAGCGAAATTATAAAGCGGCTGACCAATACCATTCGTTGCCGCACGCGCAATCACCATATCGCCGCCTAAGTCACTACCGCGCCAGCTCATTCCACCCCTAACCATGTCATTCCAGACAATTTCGCGCCCGTCTTCAATTTTGAAGCGCACTACAGGGTTACGACCTTCAGCTACAAAAGCGGCTTGTTGCTCTGGCGTAAGATTCCGGTGGCGATTATCATAGCGGGGAGCCTCACCTCTAGCTTTTTGGGCGACTCGCATTTCTTCTAGTTCTGCTTCTGTAGAGTAGCAGTAGTAAGCTAATCCTCGATCTAGTAAAGTTTGAACTGCTTGGCGGTATGTATCTAGGCGCTTTGATTGAAAAATTGGTTCTTCATCCCAGTTCAACCCTAGCCAACTTAAACCATCAAGAATATTTTGCGTGTATTCGGGGCGCGATCGCTCTGTATCTGTATCTTCAATCCGCAAGATAAACTGCCCACCTTGATGACGAGCAAACAACCAATTAAACACAGCCGTTCTAGCTGTACCTATGTGTAAGTTACCAGTAGGGCTAGGGGCAATCCGAACTCTGACAGTCATATCAATTTTAGATTTTATGTTTGGCTTGGACTTGTGAACAATATCTAACTTAAAGCCAATCCACAGTTATTTTACAGGAACCCAACTCGTACCTTGATGACATCAAAGTTTATCAGGCTATTCTTCTTGTCCAAACAGGTGATCGAGTATGCGTCTATTCTCTGTTTGCAGTCCCCTTATTTCATTTTGCAGGTCTCTAATTTCAGTTTGCAGTTCTCTAATTTCAACTTTGATATCTCTAATCTCAACTTTGATATCTCTAATCTCCTCAAGCATCGTCAATCCGCGTTCTTGTTGCCCAGTAACTATTCCGACTAAGATATCTACATTCCTAGTGTTTGACTCCACAGCAGTAGCAAGTTGATCGAGGCGATCGTCCGTCCAACGCTGTGTAGGATTTGTCATTGCTCAACCCCCACTTGGTGCATAGCCTGCTTTTTAATTCTCTCGTAGTCTCAGAAAAAAATATTAGACTGTTAGGCTGGAGATTTTGGTCTTTTAAACAGCCTATCTACATCTTATTTACTAGAAGCGTTCTAGATAAAGAGTATAATTTTACCTAAAAGCATTACTCTTTATATTTGGGGTGCATTTAACGGGACTGACGGGGCTCGAACCCGCAACTTCCGCCGTGACAGGGCGGTGCTCTAACCAATTGAACTACAGTCCCTTATTCAGACAAGTATCTATGTTAGCATCTTCTCAACTTTTGTCAAATCTTTCAATTCACTTAGGGTTTTGATAATTCAGTCTAAGCTTGCCTGCAAAGGATTTGGCAGTTTGATTGTGTTCTGCATTACGGAAAAAATTATAAAACCTCTGTCCAAAGGACAGAGGTTTTATATATGTGTTTATTTAATGTTTAACTTATGTCTATCTCGTATTTTGTTGCTCGTGCCAAAAGTCATCGGTACACCGCCTTTTAAAGGCGGTGCCTGCGATGACTGCCCTCCGCAGTTCAGAAGCAAATTTAAAAATTCTTTTGGTTTGCTAGGTCTAACCAGTACAAAAATACTTCGCTGGAAAAACAGCTATGGAAATGAGAATGAGTAAATTTTGCGATGAGATCAAAACTGCGCGTCAGCACTCTAGCGCTTTGTATTTTCAGGCTCGAAAATTGTTTGTGCAGCAACAAGAGCTACTAGTAGAATTTTTCGAGGTTCTTGATGATGCTTTGGCAAAATTGCAAGTAGCGGAAAAAGAGTTATGCCAACAGAACGAGGAAATTGCTAACGTTTGTGAGGCGGTAGAAATAGAACGCCAGCGCTACCAGAGTTTATTGGAATTCGCTCCAGAAGCATACTTGGTAACTGATAAGACAGGAATAATTCGGGAGGCTAACCGCACTGCTGCTACAGTGTTTAATATCCCACAGCGATTCTTGACGGGTAAACCACTGATCATGCTCGTTGTTCAGGAACAGCGACGGATTTTTCTGAGTAAACTGAACAAGCTAGATAAGCAAAATTGGGAACAAAAGTGGAAGATACGTCTACAGCCGCGTGGTGGTGAAGTTTTTGAGGCGATCGCGCAGATAACTAATATTAGTAACCAAGATCATCAGTTAGTTAATGTTGGCTGGGTAATACGTCCTCTGAGTAATCAGCAATTAACATCATTAGAGTTATTTAAAGATGCTGTGCAGCAAGCCAACGAATCAATTGTGATTACATCAGCGCAACTGGACAAACCAGGTCCCACAATTGTATTTGTTAACCCAGCTTTTACAAAAATGACAGGTTATACATTACAGGAAATTATTGGTAAAACACCGCGAATTCTCCAAGGAGCTAAAACAGATCGCTCATTTTTAGAACGCTTGCATCATAACTTATCGCAGGGACAAAGCTTTCAGGGTGAGACAATAAATTACCACAAGGATGGTACTGAATATCAGGTAGAAATGTCTTGTTCTCCAATTTGGAATGAAGCCGGAGAAATTACGCACTATGTCTCTATCCAACGCGATCTCACGCTTAAACAAGACATGGATGCAGCACTGTGTTTTAATTAAATGACCGCGGAATGCGGTGAACGCAGGCTCCGCCGTGCAAAGGCGGAGTACCGTTCACTTCCAACATCTAGGATTGGGTAAAGCTTACTAGCCAATCTTTAAGGTGACGGGTGGCGCGGCAGTCATCTTCGTTGTAGCGTTGAATAAGATCGAGGAAAGTGCGATCGCCAGTTTCTAGCCATTGGTCATACCAATAAATACTCTGGGAACCATTAGCTTGCGGATCACGCCACTCAAAGTTTAACCAACGAGCAATTGATTTTAGAGCGTAACTTTCTACTGGCAGCGCTACTGTTTGCGTTACTTGCTCATACACATCTACAAAGCGTTCTAGAAGCGGTCGCACTGTTTCGCGTGGTGTATGATATAGCTTTGCTAATCTTTTGACTGTATCAACTTCGTAAGCACAAAAATGGAAAATTGGCGCACTTGGATATTGCCAAACTAAATCAAGAAACTGCTGCCAAATCAATTCTTCGTCTTGTGGTTGTTCTGCCATTAAAGAATAAAATGTTTCTGTTTTAGTGCTGCGATCAACAACTAAAACACCGAGCATATAATCCAACTTTAAATCTGGTTCTGCTTCAATATCAAAATAAAGTTCAATAGCAGAAGTTGGTATAGGTATTGTTAATTGCTTGTGGATGTTGTCAGCCGCCTCAAGCATAATTGGGCGATTTTCAACCGTAGACTGTGCCTGTAATATTAGTTTTTCAGCTACTGCACCATCAAATCCTTCTAAAATTTCTAGTTCAGCTATGCTGGTTTTGGCAAGAGATTCTACAGTTATTATTTCCTGCTCTTGCAACTGGATGTAGCGCTTGGGCGTAACTCCTGGTAACAGTGACAAGTGTTGTACAGATTTAGCAATTGTATAACAACTAGTAAACCACCGACAAAGACTGCATCGCTGACGGCTAATAAATACCTCTGGGGCTTGTGGCAATGCTAAAGTTTTAATACATTCCTCTAAAGAGAATTGCATCTGTGGCAGGAATTTAGCCACATCCACTGCATAAGCTTCTTTACGGCGTAACAGCAGCCAAGCTATCTCTGGTTGAGCTTGCTGCACAGTCGCCAACACAAAGGTGTGAAATGCTGCAATAATTTGATATTCCAGCTTGGGACGTTTTCCTAGTTCAATTTGAGCCGGAACATAAACCCAATCTCCAAAGTACGATTGTCCTGGCTGTTTAAACAGGAAATCTGGGCAACTTAGCAGAGTAACTTCATCAGAGTAAGTTATTAAAAGCACTCCTTTGTAAATGCATTCAGCGCCCTGCTGCATTAATTCTAGAGTAGCTTTTGCACCCGCATCCCAGTCACCTTGGGGATAATGCGGTTGCTGATAAGTATACGCTGCTAAAACTCTGTTTTGATGAAATAACTTATCTTGCCGCAGTTTTAGCAGCACGTCACTAGGAGTATCTCGCAAACTGCGATCGCCATGAGTATCTAAAAAAGTCCGTCGCTTACAGCGTTGATATTGCAGCAGCAGTTGAGCAGTCAGTAGCATGACTCTACCCTAGCAATAATTTAGAGAGAAGCGCCATGATTATGAGTTTAGCAATTGGATTTATTACTATAGAAGCCGCGCACGTTTCTTTACTATGCACAGTAATTCATACCTGAGCGCAAGTTTTACAGCAGAATGATACTGTTAGCGCATTCATTGTATTCCTCTTTTATGACTAGTATTTCTCCAGCACTAACCCAACAGCAACATCGACAGCAATTTCCAGCCTTAGCAAATAAGACTTATTTTAACTATGGCGGTCAAGGTCCGATGCCTTCATCGGCGATCGCAGCAACTATTAGCGCTCAAGAATATATGCAGCTGCATGGTCCCTTCTCAACTGAAGTGAATGCCTGGATTGCTCAAGAGGTTGAGGAAACAAGACGCGCGATCGCTTCAGAACTAAACGCCCCACCCCAAACAATTACTTTAACTGAAGATGTCACGGTTGGCTGCAATATTGCTATGTGGGGCATCGACTGGCAAAGCAGCGATCATCTGCTACTGTCTGACTGCGAACATCCTGGCATTGTCGCCACAGCAAGAGAAATTAGTCGCAGATTTGGTGTAGAAGTATCCACCTGTCCCTTAATGGCAACTCTAAATAACGGCGATCCCGTTGATGTAATTGCCCAGCACCTACGCCCTAATACTCGCTTAGTGGTAATAAGTCATATTCTTTGGAATACTGGTCAAGTTTTGCCTTTAGCTGAGATTGTGGAAGTATGCAGGCAATACAATGATTCTACACCAGTAAGAATTTTAGTAGATGCTGCTCAGTCTGTTGGTTTATTGCCTCTAAACTTGACTCAATTAGGAGCAGACTTTTATGCTTTTACGGGGCATAAGTGGTGGTGTGGTCCGCCTGGGGTGGGTGGTTTGTATGTGCGTCCAGAAGCACGAGAAAGCTTACAGCCAACGTTTATAGGTTGGCGGAGCATTGTTACTGATGCTGAAGGTAAGCCGGGAAATTGGCAACCGGATGGACGACGCTATGAAGTTGCAACTTCAGCCTTTGGGCAGTATGCAGGGTTACAGGCGGCGATCGCCACTCATCAGCAATGGGGAACCTCTGAGGAACGTTATCAGCAAATTTGCCAGTTAAGTCAGTACCTATGGCAACGCTTAAATCGATTATCCCAAATCAGTTGTCTGCGAATTGCTCCACCGCAAGCCGGACTTGTCTCTTTTAAATTAACTAATAATCAGCCACAAGCCAGCCGCCAACTCGTGCAATTTTTAGAGCAACAGGACGTGCTGACTCGGACAATTCTTGATCCAGATTGTGTTAGAGCCTGTGTTCATTACTTCACTCTAGAGTCTGAGATAGATCAGTTAGTAGAGGAAATCCAAAAGTTTTGTCAGTTTGAGGCAAGCGAGAAGTAAGAGGCGAGAGGTTATTAAACTTATCTTTACTTGCTTCCCTTACTATAAAAAGCTGCTTCCTAAACTATGTCTAGACCAATTTTATATGTAGCTATTACTAATCATGGGTTTGGTCATGCTACCCGAACGGCATCAATAGCCGCAACTTTGCAGCAACTTTGTCCAGATATCTTGCTGATTATGGTGACAACAGCACCGCGTTGGTTATTGGAGTCATACATCCCGGGAGATTTTATTCATCGTCCCCGTGCTTTTGATATAGGCGTAGTACAGTCAGATAGCTTGACTATGGATAAAGCAGCCACACGAGAAAAACTACAACAAATTCGGACTCAGCAGCGATCGCTTGTCGCTGGGGAAGTAAACTTTATCCGCCAAAACCGCGTGAATTTAATTTTGGCAGATATCCCGCCTTTAGCAGCAATTATTGGCAAAACAGCTGGTATCCCTTGTTGGATGATCAGTAACTTTGGCTGGGACTTTATTTATCAAGCTTGGGGAGAAGAGTTTCTGGAAATTGGCGAATGGATAGGAAATTGTTTTGGGCAGTGCGATCGCCTATTTCGTCTACCCTTTCATGAGCCAATGAATGCCTTTAAAAATATTACCGATGTCGGCTTAACTGGCGGTTCTCCCCGCTATGCGCTAGATGAGCTTAGAGCTACTTGGGGTATAAAGGCTCCTATAGAACAAACTATATTACTTACCTTCGGCGGCTTGGGTTTAGGGCAAATCCCCTACACTAACCTCCAAAAATTCCCTGACTGGCAATTTATTACTTTTGATGGCTCTGCTCCAAATTTACCCAATTTAATGAAAATTACTAACAAAAAATACCGTCCAGTAGATTTTATGCCGTTATGTGGGCGTGTAGTATCCAAACCTGGTTATGGCACGTTTGCGGAAGCTGTACGGCTAGGAGTACCCATTGTTACTATGACGAGAGATAACTTTGCGGAAGCGGCTTTTTTACTGGAAGGCATTACCAATTACACACAGCATCAAATTCTCACTCCAGAACAGTTTTTTCAAGGAAACTGGGAATTTTTAAATCAAACACCTCAACCGCCACAACAATCTCAATCAATTGCTATAGATGGAAATGAAGCGATCGCTCATGCCGTCTTAAACTATTTCGATTATTGATTAATAATGCACTACCAACAGTTACTCAAAATTTCCACAACAGGCAAGTCTTTATCCAAAATCACTGCCAAGATTGAAGCGATCGTTGCCCAGTCAGGAGTAGAAACCGGACTGTGTACTTTGTTTTTACGTCACACTTCAGCTAGTCTAATTATCCAAGAAAATGCCGATCCTGATGTACTTAAGGACTTAGCTAATTTTATGGCAAAACTTGTGCCAGAGTCAGAGCGCTATATTCACAGTACCGAAGGAGCAGACGATATGCCAGCTCACATCCGTACAGTTCTTACCCACACTAGTGAGCAGATTCCGATTGCTCAAGGGCAACTTGTATTAGGCACTTGGCAAGGAATTTATATTTGGGAACATCGACAGCGCAGTCACCTAAGAGAACTTGTTGTTCACATTTCAGGTGATTAATATTTTTGTAAAGGCATTAAAACACCTAAATTGCATATGACGGTCTGAGAACGGTTCGCTTAAGCGGCTGCTAATGACCTTGAACTCAACACCAACAGGACTTACGCAAGGGTCATCGGAACGGACGGATGCCTGAGTTGCTCAATTAGGTAGTCTGACAGCATCCCATGCTTAATCTGATAGACAGTTCTGCTTGTCTGGTAGGCGATGGACTTGAGTCGACTCCAGACTAGTAAGGCACAAGCGATGTGATTACGTTGAATTCGGGACTTGCGACACTGGCAAGCTTCCACTCCGGTTAACTGTTTCAACTCTCGGTGAAATTCCTCAATCTTCCATCGGATACCACACACATCTTGCACAGTATCAGTTAAAGCTTGGGAACAATCGTTGGTAGCGACGAATTCCGTCCTGTGGGTAGACACAGTTACTCGGAACAGTTTCACCTTTTTGTCTTTGGGAAAACCGCGAATCTTAATGAGCTTGCCTTGCTGCAAGTCCTCAAGGCTCCAACCAAGTTCGTCAACCCGCTGATAAGCTTGTGTCCCACCACTGTCGTCCACGCGCCGATTGGTCTTGAGTGGGCAGTAATACACCTTCTCTAGTTGGTCAATTTGAGCCATCAGCTTTTGCGTGGCATACCAGCTATCCATCAACACAGTTGTGAATGGCAATTGCTTGCTGTACACCACACCATCGAGCATCGCTGCTACGTGATCCAATTTGCTTTGGCCATCCCCATCTGGGTCGTAGAGTCGATAGTCGATGACCCAGAATTGCCCAGTTTCGCCATTGACGTACACGCAGCTAATTAACCCGATACCTCGAATGACCCGATGTTCATTGCCACTATACTGCCGTCGCGTCAACTCAATCGATGCTGAATGCCGCTTGTCTAAAACTGTATCGTCGAACAGAATATAAGCATTTTGGGCTGGTTGCAGCAGCGGTTTCACGTTGTCCCATAGTAGGCGAGGAGTTAACTTCTCACCGCGCAAATACCGATTGATCCGGTCATGACTCACGCCGCCGAGATGGTCAGCTAAGTTCGTCACCGTGTAGTTGATGGGGCTGCTTAGGAGATACTGGCAGTAGTCGAGTTTGGTGAAGCTCATGCCTTTAGTTTAAGGGTTACTACTTCGTCTCCCCTCCGGACTCTGCGTAAGTCCTGAGTAGTACCAAAGTCATGTCGGAAGCGGTGTGGTCGAATGTCTTCTACAGCAGCGATCGCCCCCAACTTCTTCACCATCTTGTAAAGTCCTTTATAGCCCAGCCGTTCCCCGCGATGCTTCGGGTCTTGGCACAGAAACATTGGACTTTCAGGAGTTGGATCAAACATCTCACCCTGCTGCCGCCGCCACTCTAGATATACCTCTAAATGCCGTTTTGCCTCACGACTTAAAGGTACTTCACTGACGTTCTGCCCTTTGGAGCGATGAACAGTCAGTCTTTTACCATTCCAGTGATTGACATTCAGGACTGATAATTCCGAAGCTCTTAACCCATGACTAAGCAGAGCAATAATAGCGCGATCGCGTACCCTCGTTGGTTCATCAGTAGACAGTGCGTACCAAATATCAGCTAAGTCTTCTTGATCAATATGTAAAGCTTGTGGCTCCTCGACTCGTTCTAGCCCAATTGCATCAGTTGGCAGGGGTTGATTCACCGGATATCCATTGCTACGACGCAGCCACCGATAAAAAGCTCGTAGCGTATTGAGTGCATGGTTAATAGAAGCAGGCTTGAGTTCTCGTTGCTTCAGTTCCCGGCGGTATTTACCGATATCACTAGGAGTTACGTCTAGCCAGGACTTATTGCACCAGGAGCTAAAAAGCTTCAGTTGCCGCCGATATGAGCGCTGCGTATTCTCTGCCAATCCCTTTTGCCGTAAGAACTCCTCAATCTGCCAATGACGTAAATCTGAAGGAGCATCTTTGTCTTTAGGTGATCGCTCTTGCTGCTGTCCACCGTCAAGGGGGACGATAGTAATAGGTAGAATTGGCTGGGAGGAGGTTTCTACTTGAGTCATGTGGTCAACAACTTTATACGTTCCAAGAACTCTGGTCGATTGGTAGGTCAGTTCTAGGGTCAAGCACACAAATGTGGCGCTCTGGGTGGTCATTCCAATACCATAGGACAATATTGACACCGTCCTTATGACGTACTGAAGGAACTCTTATTCCTGCATAATTTTCTGCAATTAGTCGTGCTGCTAATTCCCAAGTAGGTGGGCGTTGTTTCTGCACCAACCATATTTCCTTCCAAGCGCAGGCGAGAACTGCTGCGTTAACGCTACAAATCGCTTGTACTTGGGGATCTATCAAATCAACAACTCCTTTGACATCAACATCGTAAGCGCATAGAGTTCCCGGACGAATACCTAACTCTTGCTCGTACTCTGAGATAGCAGTGATGTAATCCTCGGAAATATATAGCGCTTCTGTACCAGGTTCATTAAACCGTCCTCCGTGTAGAGCAGCACCAGAGCCACTCAAAGGTCGATATGCCCATTTAGGAGCCAGCATCCGCCAGCAATGACGCTTGATCCTAACCGTAGGTATGCTCAAGCATATACTCCATCACTCAACATTGCCAAATGCTCAAGTACTGCATCTGTATGTCCTGCTGCTACAAGTTCCTCCGCAGTTTTGTTATCGAACCCACTTAATGGTTGATGACGGAACCAAATAATTGCTCGTTGCTGATCTCCTACTAAATCTGTTGCTAGGGTAATAATTCGAGCAACTTCTCCTAATCTCTGCTGCACCTCTGGAGATTCTGGATGACGAGTTAAAGTGTTGCGATGAAGTTGCGTCAGCTTAGACAAATGAGCAAGCGATATGTGTAGTACATCGCTGAGGCGGCGAGGAGAAATTGCGCCTTTTTGCGGTTCCATCACTTGCGTTAAAAATGGTGATAGCATAACTTGTGCATATAATGTGCAACATATATACATTATATGTTCATAACTAGCACTTAAGGTTTTTTGATTTTGGTACAAAGCGTGATCGCTCTGTTTCTCCCGTCCGCCGTTAAGAGGAGTGATAGTAATGAGCAGAATGAAGGGATTTGAAATTTCGCTCACTGCTTTAGGTAGAGATAACTTCACTTATCTCTATCAGATTATTCTCAGAATATTATCACCACCTTTGCTCATTCCGCCACTTCTGAGCGCATAATAAATAGTGACCCAAGCGATCACCTCATGAGTCGTAAACCGATCCTCGATCCCAATCGTTCTTACACCTTCAGCAACTACTTTGACTTGAATGCAGATGCGTTCGATCTAGTAGCTGAGTTTGGTTACACACTCATTCGCACTCAACTACTATTGCCTCTTTTTTCAGGTCAATTAGAACAACTAGATGCTCTCAAACAGAGAATTGATGCCATTCTGCCTTACGTCGATTTAGTTAATGAAACGGCAAGACGAGAAATTTTTATCGCTCCAATTGTTTCCGAACTGGTACGCATTACCCATGCTCGACTTAGTATTGAGTACCCGCTTCAGGTAAACTCCCAATTACAAGGCAGTTTAGATTATTACCTGAGAACCCAGACCCATCTATTAGTAATTGAAGCTAAACAAGCAGATTTGACTCGTGGGTTTACCCAGTTGGCAATGGAAATGATTGCTCTAGATCAGTGGACAGACTTAACTCAGCCATATTTGTTAGGTGCAATCACTACAGGCAATATTTGGCAATTCGGACTGCTACACCGCACCTCCAAGCAGATTGAACAAGGTTTGAATCTCTACCGAGTCACTGAAGATATTGAGGCTGTAATTAGAATTCTACTGGCAGCGTTGAAATCAGATCCTAACTGAGCAAAAGTTTATGGGTAGATTAACTAATGAAAAATGTTGGGCTTGTAGCCTCCTCACAGCAACCGAAGCCCGCAAACTTCACGATCAACCCAATAGTGGTAATCGCTGTTGGAGTGATGATACTTGCCACAGTCGGCGCTCGTATTATCGCCAGGGTAGAGGGCGATCAGCGCGGAGGAATTCATCAATTAAAGAATTAACAGTACCAATTCCAGATTTTCCTTACGTTGTATTGCATACTTACCTGGATCAGCCCCGCGAGCCAAATGATGAAGTAGTGATCCATGCTATTTGTGCTGAATTATGGGTTGGCAGCACTCCCAAAGCAATGACGCAACCGCAGCATACCTTTGGTCTACCGCCGCGCTCAGTTAAAGAATATGCTCTTCAATTACTTGATGCGCTGTACCTAAAATATGGCAATGGGCGACGCTCTGGCTTTGAACGCTTTGCCCGTGATCAACAGCATTCGATTTCTCAGTGTCCCGTGCGCCCATGCTCCTACCACGCAGCGCATCTAAATCCTTACTACTGGTGAGATACCAATGGATATTCAGCAGCTCGAACTGCCGCTTTGGTCACAATTGCAATCTGCACGTCTCGCTCCTGAAGCAGTTGATTTAGAAGCAATGTTAGACCAAGCTGAAAGTGCGATCGCTCAACTACCAGAACAAGAGCAGATGCAAGTGGCTGGAGAAGCAATGCTGCAATTAGCACAACTGTGTTCATTACGTTCTGAAGTGCTGCTCGATAACTGGAAGAATTCTTACCGCGATCCGCACGTTGCTAACAGCTTCTTCTCAGATATTGTGCGGCAGACAATGGCAGTGGATTTGAGCGATTTGATTGAGCCTGCTCCACCCCGCGCACACCGCCGCTCGAAATCAAACTCCAAGGCAGAATCGAATGGCACTAAGTTAACGAAAAGTGTTAGCAGCGTAACACTCCTGACGTAGGGTTTGACGAGGTTGCTGCATTAAAGGATAAGCTTTGGGGCGGCGC
>ERZ501023.107-NODE-107-length-21089-cov-7.162974_pt1 | contig 21089 bp, 16 predicted proteins | sample MGYA00248839_ERZ501023 | MGnify/ENA primary metagenome ERZ501023 (study PRJEB25958, sample SAMN03398596) | human skin metagenome | study: EMG produced TPA metagenomics assembly of the Human Skin Microbiome Metagenome (human skin metagenome) data set.
CATTGAGGGGATAGTGCTGATGAATAGCTACAGTTAATGCTTGCTGATATTGCTGGATTTTTTGCTCGTATACTTGAATAAGTTGTGCTTCAATTGCTTTAACAACTTCTTCTCTAAGCCCTAAATTTGCCTGCAATTTTTGTAACTGTTTGTCAGCATCATCATTGAGGGGATAGTGCTGATGAATAGCTACAGTTAATGCTTGCTGATATTGCTGTATTTTTTGCTCGTATGCTTGAATAAATTGTGCTTCAATTGCTTTGATTATTTCGGTTTTAAGTCCTAAGTTTTCCTGTAACTGTTGCAGCCGTTGGCGAGTATCTTGGCTGAATGGATACTCTTGATAAATAATCTGATTAATTTCCTGCTTGTACTGTTGCAATTTTGGTTCGTAAACTGCAACAATACGCGCTTCATTTGCAATGATATCTTCTTCCCTAAGTCCCAACTGTTGCTGCAACCGTTGCAGCTGTTGGCGAGTATCCTGGCTAAGCGGATATTCCCTCTGAATCGCCTTGTTGAACTTTCCCCTATATTCCAGTAGACTTCTCTCGTAATCATCAATTAAATCAACAGCTTCTGGATTCAAACCTAGAACTAGATCCCCAGTCATTGACATAATTACTCGCGGGGTCTGTTTATAATTGTGTGAATCAGGTAGACATAGTTTCCTCATTCTGGAATCGACATAGTGCTGGGTCTGGTTGTAAACATATTTATAAAGACCATTGGCTTCAATTATCCCTTTTGCATCTGTTGCTTCACCCTGTAATCCCTGCATTAGATAGTAGGTAAATACGCCATGCTTTAAGTCTGGAAATTCCCATGAGCGTTGTCCTTCATCACAAGACAATAAGGCACAAAAGCTTCTACTTTGAGCGGCATATTGCTGTAAAACTTCTGCCAGTTCATGAGTGGGGTTTAGTTGAGTCTGTACTGCTTCTCCCCTTGCCCCACCCCATAATTCGGCTATGCTGCCACTATGACAAGCATCCAGCAATACCAACTGCTTGTCACCACAAAGCCTTAACTGCTGTAGCAGTTCCTGTAATCCTAAACCTGTGTTTTGCAAGTTGTCTGTCTGAGTTTGAGCAAGACACAAAAACGGCTGCTTAGTTATAGGTTCTAGTATTCCATGCCCAGAAAAATAGAACAGGACAGTATCTTGCGAGTTAGCTTCATTAACAATCCGTTGGAGACTGGTACGAATGGCTTCTAGTGACGAGGTTTGTGTAGCAGAGGGGCAATGAATTATCACTTCTTGGTTAGGGAAGCTTTGTGTCGCTTCTTTCAGTGCTTCTGCTAACCCTTCACAATCTGAAACCGCGAAGTTTAAGGGAGCCAGCTGTTTATCGTCATATTGATTCACGCCTACCAGCAGCATCCAAAGCTTGGCTCTACCGCTTTTTAAAACATTAAGAGGATCGTCGATAAACCTCATAATTTTGCACCTGTGTAGACTAAGTGGCTTAAGCCTTAAACGGTTTTTTTGCTGAAACTATTTGTAAAATTTTTTGAAGATATAAGGCTAGGGCGTGCCTGCAAACTACAAAGGCGACAATTTTAAGCTTCAGGATATTAATCAAGGCTATGCTTTTCCTTTTCTAAAGGAAGTCAGTTTTTGTAAAAAATATTCACAAAATTGACTTTACAGACAGACTTTAGTTATTCCAGCTTGATACGAAGTGTAATAGTCTCTTTAATCAACACTACTGTGTTGTGATAAACACAAGATAAAACAATTAGGAATTCTAAGTGCGAATCGCTATTTATCTATGCTTTAGAAATTGATCTTTAATGTTTCATGGTGAGCAAATACTATTAATCTTTCAGGTGAATCGTATAAGTTTATACTGTTATCAAAACTAAGTTATCAGGGTTCTATTGAAACTGCTCCTTCAATATCATATAACTAATTGTTTCATCTAATATAAGTTAAAGTTCTATCCCATGAATCGCGCGTGTAATTAACTTACAAAATGAGGCGATCGCTCTGTACCATAGCCTGATATATAGCTTTGTTCCTGAAAAACCTCGGCTTTAGAATTATTAACTTTCCTGTGTTTAAAAGCTTGATGGTAGTGACTTATCTAAATCACAAAATCTTCTATGATACTAAAATCTCCCAGAGCTAGTTTGACACTAAACTGTTCTCCAGGGAAGCCAACTAAGCGCGGCAGTTCAATAGAAGGAGTAGCATTCTTTGCTCGAACTTCTCGATGAATGGTTCCAGATTTATCAAATGCGCTTAGTTGGATATTTTGAGGTAAAGTAATTTGACCACTTGTTGGCTCTACCTGTAGGAGAATACTAATTTCCTGGTCATCTTCTGGGGTACGGGTAACAATTAAAGCAACGGCGTGTTCTCCCAAGTCGATTTGCTTTGCCCGCTTGATCAGATTAGCACTTTTAGCAACTGGAACGAGGACTGTAGGAACAACTAATTCCTCAACAACCTGCCACCCAGCTTCAAAAATACCTTGAACCCATTGGCTCAGATTCACAAGTGTTTTTGGGGAAGTTACATACTGCGATCGCCGTTGATAAAGATGCTGTCTCCAGGTAGGATTAGCTACCAGTGCCGCCCACTGCTCAAATGGAACATCTAGCCGAGGAGAATAGCAAGATGGCTGGCTGAGTTTATTTAGCAATGCTTCTGCTTTTTGGCTAGATAAACTTGGTAGAGGTTTGACTACTAGGTTACAACTGGTAGATAATTCCTGCGTTATCCACATTACGTTGAGGTCTTCGATTAAGCTCTCCCGATTTAGACAGATAGTGCCATCCATTGGATCGTACTTCCCCTCGTTTTTGAGCTGATCGTGAGTAGCGTATCCCAACACCTTTAACCAACGTTCTTCTAAGTTTAACTGGACAGCTAAATAATAGTCAGCAGCCCAGTCAGGAATATCAATCCATTCCCTCTGTACACGCAACTCTTCAAGATTAATCGTTTCGCTAGGAAACAGTGCCAATCGTGTCTTACCCAAAGTAATGACTGTGCCATTAACCACTTCCCAGAAACTGGGTAACTGACTGAGCTGAGGCCATACCTCAGGTTTGTCTTGTAAATCAGTTTCTGCTTCCAACCAAATCTGAAAAGCCTTGAGACAGAGATAATTCTGATAGGCATTCCAACAAGCAGCATCGTTAGAATAAGCTTGGTTCTGAGACTGTTGCCATGCCGCTATTTGGTCTTCTAGGGAAAACTCCAGCCATAACTGGTCAGAATCGATAACCATTAATTCGTCAAAACTCAACATCATTTCTATCTCCTTCACACTTCTAAAGTTGCATGATTTTGTAACCATGCTTTTACAAAGCTAGCTAGCTTTTGTTCTGCTGAATAGCATAAATCAAGAGCAATGTCCAAAGTAGTTTCGACCCATTGCTTAAACATTGCTTCTAAGAATTGTTTGATCTCATTAAGTTTAGTATCGACTTCAGCTACTGAAATTTGTAGTTGTTCAGCTATTTGTTGTTCGTGTAATTGCTGACGGTAGTGTAGACGTAATAACAACTTTTCTTTCTGCTCAAACAGTTGTAAATGATTTTCTAAAGGTGGGTAAAAAAAGGTTTTACAATACTGTTTTAGGCACTCGTCTATTGGCTCTTGGATCTGACTAATAATCTGATCTAGCCTATTTTTAGGCTGGAAAAGCTCTGGAAATTTCTCACTTAATTCCTGAATTAGAGCTTTCAATAGAGGCTTTTTGTATTGTTTTATTTTGCGAGAAACCTCGTACTGTTTTTGCAACCCAACTAGTTGCCCAATTACAAGCAAAATATCATTTTGGGTTAATTCTAGTCCGAACCAAAGTTTCAGCGTCTTTTGAGCAGCATCAGGTAGAGCCACAAAGCTTTTTGCAATAATAGATCTAATTTGCTTTCTTTCTTCATTATGGCTCAATATCTCTTCAGTTTCTATTAGTTTATTTAATGGATTGATCGTTAAATCATTTGAGTTTTGCTGAATTCGCCCAATAAAAGAATCGGAACTTCGGTAAGTTCGTATAACCTGAACACAGGTTTTTAAAAGAAATGTAATATCGTCTAATTCGGCTAATTTTAAAATTTTGAATTCCTGCCGACGCTGGTTGTAGTGAACAGCAATTTGTTGTAATTGCTCTCTAGTAGGTGGAGCAATTTGATTATGATTAATTTGTCTCGGCTGATATATTTCTTTGTAGCACTGTAAAGCTAGACAATAAGAATTAATTTCTAGGTGATAATTGTTTGTAACTTTAAGAGCTTCTATCAACTCTGTTTTTGCCAAAGTTCTCAATAGACCGTCATCTGAGAAACTTTTTGTTTTTGCCTCTACATTCTGTGACCTAATTTTGTCAGAGATAATGCCCCAAAGACGTTTCTCGGCATAGCTTTTTATAGTGATCCGTCTATACTTAAAATCAAAATTCTTGAGTAATTTAATTGGTTCACTAGCCCTTAAGCTAGCGATCTGTAAACATTCTTCTAGAGGATATTGATAGCGGAGGCTTGAAAATTGCATCCGCTTTTCGTAAAAATCCTTGGCAGCATACCAGCAAACTTTTTGGATATGAGCCGATAAAAGTTTTTCAGCAACTGGAACTGAGTTTTCTAGATAATTAGCGATTCTGTGATCATTTTTTTGGGCAATAATTTCTACATAAACTACCTGAACGTCTTGGTTTGGTTCTGGCGCTAACTCAATCAGACGTTTGATAATGTGTTGCAGTTTGTAGTCGGATGAAGCTGAAATACTTAAAGAAGCTGTAAGCTGGGGGTCGCTTTGTCGCGCAACTAGTAGAAAGTATCTCGCCCAAGCATCTTTGTTTACTCCTAAGGCAGTACCATTAACCAGATTGCCGATAATACGCTCTAATTCCCGGTCGGATTTTAGAACGGGAATTTTACGATTATTGCGGTCTTCAAGAACACAAAATGTGGAAAACTCTCTAATAATATTTCTAGGCTCATTCATGCTGGTTTCCCCTCCCCCTGTAATGCCTGCCTGGCAGCCAGTGAATCATTCTTATTGTTAAGAGCCATACGACCTGCTCAAGGATTGTAATCATGAATCAGTGTTCTAAGCATTACATCTAACTCTTCGATCGCAAAGTAAGTTGTTATGCGCTTTACTGAAAAACTTGCATTCAGCAGTATGGGACTGCCTTGAAATCTCAACGCATCTACATACCCTTATATCTTAGTTAGGCGTGCTAATCGTCTGACTTTTCTCAAGTGCGTACTTGTGAACTGCATAAGTGACTAAAAGTAGCCCGACAAGACTAACGTACAACAGCAATACCAGGTAGCTTTCGAGGTTCTGGCATTGAATTTGTACTTTCTCTCAAGAGGTAAGTTTTAGCAACCATGCCAGAAGATATTAACGAGCTACTTGAACAATGTGAGCAGCGAACACAAGTGCTTTCCCAAGAGAGCGATCGCGCTGCAAATGAAGTTAGTCAGATTGTGCAGTTTGTAACAACACTAGCCGCAAAACTTAATACAGCTAACGATGAGGCTCAAGCCAGCTTTGAAGCACTCAACAGCAAACTGGAAGCAGCCGAGCAAAACCTGGAGAGTGAATTAGCAAGTGCTAAGGAAGGTTTAAGCGGTCTTCAGGAGAAGTCTAGCCACTTGCAGAGTCAAACCGAGGAAAAGATTGGTCTGATTAAAAGCCAGTTAGCTGATCTTAAAAGTCGTAAGGAAGAAATATCTTCTGAGGTTAATGAAGATTCCGAGACTACAAAGGCGAGTTTTGAGAAATTGTCTCAGCAAGCTCAGGAATTTGAGACTGAGGCGGGGAATCATCTAGAGACTTCCCAAAGCAATTTGGAGGAGTTTCAGGCAGCGATGGATGGAGCCACAAGTAGCTTCAACGAGCGCAAGACTTCTTTAATGGATCACTTTGCCGCCTTTGAGGAAGATTTCAAAAATAGGCTAGAGTCTTTAACTGACGATTTTTCTAGGGTAGAGGAGGAGGGCAACAGCAAGCTAACAACTGTGCAGAGCGCCTTGGATACAAGTTCAAGCGATGTCCTGACGGTGATTAGTCAGAAGTTTATAGAAGAAGCTGTCGGTGAGCTTTCAAATTCAGCCGAGCAATTGACTACAGCCACATCCACCTTGCGTGATGCCGGAGAAGGGTCGAGTGAAGTGTTAGATGAGAAGCTCCTCGGTATTGTAGACCAGGTTGACGACGTTGTTGCCATTATTGAGGACATTAGACCAGTTCTGGATATGGTTCAAGATGTCTTGGGCTAAACAGTGGCATGAAGAGCGCGATCGCACATTATTACATTACTTCTAAATAACAACTATGGCAGAAGATATCAACGTTTTACTTGAACAATGCGAGCAGCGAGCATTTGTGCTTTCCCAAGAGAGCGATCGCGCCTCAGATGAGGTCGGTCAGATTATGCAGTTTGCCACAACGCTAGCTGAAACCCTGAATGCTGCAAGTGAGGAGGCTCTGGGCAACTTTGAATCTCTCAACAGCGAACTGGCAACAGCCGAGCAAAACCTGGAAAGTGAACTGGCGAGTGCCAGGGAAGGCTTGAGCAATCTTCAGGAAAAAGCGGGTCAAGTGCAGAGTCAGACTGAAGAAGGGCTAGAGCAGATTAAAAGTCAATTAGCTGAATTGGAGAGTCGTAAGGAAGAAATACTTACTGAGGTTAATGAAGATTCCGAGACTACGCAGGCGAGTTTTGACAAACTGTCTCAGCAGGCTGCTGTATTTGAATCTGAGGTTGATACTTGGGAGGACAGCGCTAACAGTAATATTGAAGGGCTGCGTGAATCGGTTGATACAGCTAAGAACAGCTTCAGTCAACGCCAGACTGATTTACTTGGAAATTTTGACACCCTTGGGCAGGATATCGGTCAAAGGCTAGAAACTTTGATGGCTGATTTTGGCAGGCTGATGGATGAGAGTAACAACCAGTTAGTTGCACTAAATAATGCTTTGAACACAGCTCCTAGCGATGCAATTACAGCGATGAACCAAAAGTTCACCGAGGCTTTGGGTGAGATAGCTAGTGCAGCAGGACAGCTAGTTGGATCTTTATCAACTTTGGGTGAATCTGGGATAGAAGATTCTGAGCGGATGAATAGCAGGTTCGCTGAGGTGATAGACCAGATTGCCGATGTAGTTGGGCATATCGAGAAGATATTACCGATTCTTGAGGAGGTTGAGGCAACTCTAAGCTAAAGTTTTTTAAGCCCCAATCCCTAAAATGGCTATCGAGAAAACGGTGTTGCCAGACCGACTACCCGGTCATTGAGATATTCACTACTTTAAGGAGATTTAAATCATGAGTCTAATGGCTCAGGTTGAGCAAGCTAGGAACCGGCTTCAGGAATCCAATCAGCAGTTATTAGCAGCTAGTGGCGCTATTAAAGGACTGATGGCTGCATCACTAAAACTTGAGAGAGAAGCCCGCAAGGTAACCTATGAGCTAAAAGAAGATCATACGAGGATCACCGCAGCCAACAGAAGGGCATTTATGCAAGAACAACGACGTCTTGCTACTGATCCGTCCCATCCATTACACGGTCTGCTCGATGACGGTAGATATCACGCAAAGCCAGTAGCTTTACAGGCAGGTCACACTGTAACCCGTAATGGTCTCGTTCGATCTCTTAGTGGTGAGCTAGAGACATTTGCGTTGGAGGAGGCAATTCCCAACAATTACGATAGTCGTGTGGAACGGCAAGGAGAGGTACTCAGGAAAATAGTTGTAGATATTGGCGGTTCCCCTGTCGAACTGACAACTGCACGGATACTTGGAGGGGTGCCTGGCTTAGTCAATCCAGACATAGTCGCAAACGCTCCGGAACGTCCAGGATGGACTGCACCCAACTCCCTTTTCACTGAATCTATACCAGACGCTGCTGGAAGCAGTCAGCTTCGAGGAATTCTTCGAGGAGGAAGTAGAGCTTTAGGACCACTTGGAGTCGCGCTGGATGCGTATAGTCTTAAAGAGGCTTGGGATGCTGACGGCGGCAGAATTGGAGAAAACGTCACGTCAACTGCTGGTGGTATTGCCGGAGGCTTGGGTGGTGCTGCAGCCGGAGCTGCCATTGGTAGTGCAATTTTACCAGTAGGTGGGACGATCATTGGCGGGGTAATCGGTGGTGTTGTCGGAAGTGGAGCAGGATCTGCGATCGCGGAAGGAATTGGAAATCTCTTCGATTAAATAATCGTGTAAAAGGTAATAAATCTCATGAACAAAACTGTCGATATTCAGCGGCTTGAGTTCGTTCTAGCAGTGGAGGAGCACAACTTAACAATTTCGAATCCTGAGTTTCTGAAAGATAGTGGTATTGTACCCATTCATTGGAAGCTGGCTCAACCTCCAACTTACACAGAGGATATGGCTCTGATTGCATTTCAAAATGGGGTTTATGTTCTTCATCAAAGCAATTTAGTTGCTTTCTTAGAAAACACCAGCACAAAGACTCTTGAAGAATTGGAAGTTCCACAGCTCGTTCACAGGTATCTTAAGCAATTTCCCCAGGTTAACTATCAAGCAGTTGGGATGAATTTAGAGGGCTATGCTGCCTTTGACACCAAGGATAGGGCGCGAAACTATTTACTTGAGACGCTTCTAACTTCTAACCGTCGGCACGAGTCCGATCGGGATATTGTGCAAGCTGTAGCCAACTTTACCTATAGGCTTGATAGGGGACTATTAACCTTGACTATTAGAAATACTGCGCTAGAGCTTTCAGAAGAAGAAAGCCTTGCAGTAATTATGTTTTCTGCTAATTTTCACCGTGACATCGCTAGAATTCCTGAAGAAGAGCGGCTTCACATTCTGTCTCAAGTTATTGAGAATTGGCAAACCGATGTTGAGACCTACCAAGAAATTGTTAACAAAAGGTTTCTGGAGAAAGAGGTTGAGCAGTTCGCGTAGCTCCAAACCCATTTGAGCGAGACCAGCCAGGAAGCTGATGGGCTGTAGACTCACAAACTGAATTAACAAGAACTAGGAGAAAGCAATGTCTGATCTTCAAGCCGCAGCAACAGAGACAACAGCCAAATTGACAGCACTACTTGGGGAAGCTGAACAAGCTCAAACGAGCTTGCAAGAGTCACAAGAGCTAGTATCGAGAGTCCGAGAACAAGTTGAGGCTGCTTGGACACAATTAAGCGATCGCGCTCAGTCTCTCCTCGACAAAACTGTGAGTGCAAAAAGTGAACTAGCTACAGATACTGAGTCAGTCACTCAGGTATTGGCGCAACTTAAGAGTAGGGTTGAAGCTTTGGGAGATGAGTTTACACAAGATGTAGAGGAAACCAAAACTGCGATCGCGGCTTTAGATGACGGCATTGAGGCAGTAACACCAGAACTAGAGACAAGCTTGCAAGCGGCTGAGGATGCCCTAACTGCTCTACAAGACAAAGAAATCGGGTCAGAAACAGAACAAATCGTTTCTCAAACAGAGGACTATTTACAAGAAGTAGATAGTGAATTAGAAAGCCATCAAACAACTATAGAAGAACGCTCTGAAGCCCTACAAACATATATTTTTGAGCAATGCCTACCAGAAATTACGACAAGAGTAACTGATTTTGCCGAGCAGCTTGAGGAAGTAGTAGCAAAACTTACAGAGAAGTTGCAAGTGGTAGAAGATGCCACAGAGCGATCGGCGCAGGACACAATTGACCAGGTTAGCGAGGCTCAAAACAACATTTTTGATGAGCTTGTGAAGACAAGTCAAAAAGTTGAGGAAGTAATGGGAATAGTAAGCAATGTAGTTGATACAGCTAGTTCCAGCGTGATAGCTGCTAGTGCTGCCCTAGTAGATGGTTCCAATCAAACAAAGATTAGTGCTGAGACGGCTACAGATTTATTAACAAAAACCAAAGAATCTCTAGACAAGGTTTAAAGGTTTTGTTGCCAAAAAGTTTTGATACAAACAGGTGAGGAAACCTATTATTTACTCATATTACTGTTAGTTAATAAACCGACTACCCTGCCATTGCTAAATTCCCTACGTTAAAGAGGTCTAAATTGTGAGTCTAATGGCTCGTGTTGATCAAGCCAGAAACCGTCTCCAGGCAGCCAATGAGCGTTTATCAGAAGCGAGTGGATTCCGAGACAACCCTTTCCACAAGGTTCTTCTCGCTAGACACCAGCGTTTTGACAGCACCCTCTCGTATATGCATATGGAGATGGTTACTAATATCGACGAAGTAGATAACATACGACTATTCAACAGATTGGGTCGTTTTTCACAAGGGTCAAAAGCAGCGGCATTAGCAGCATGGGTTCTGAAAGTTAGACCCGGTGGAGAGTGGGATCATAAACCTAAACTTTCAACAATGCTGGAATTTGACGGTAATGAGCCGCCTACCTTCCCTATTCCGGGTGATGATGAACACGAATATAATTACGATATCTGGTCTAATATCCACTATGGATATGTGGGTATGGCAGCTGGTTTCAATTCATTAGAACTACGGAGTGGGGCTATAGCAGCAGACCGTGACTATGTCCCAGCCGATGATTTGAGCGTACGCATAGGCATAGAACTCTGGGAGGAATATGGTCCTAACCTGACTCCTGAACAGTTACACCAAGCAATACTTGATCACAAGGAAGAGTATCTAAGAATCCAAGATGAAACAAATATAGTTGTTAGACCGATTGATAATGGGCGCTAAGTTTGACTTGAGTAAAGAGTTGCTGAAAATATCTACCAGTTTAGGTTGCTTGAGCGAATGGCGCTAAGTTAAGGTGAAATTATTGACTGATAAGGGCTGGAGAAAATGAATAGCTTCGAGAACGGGAAAGTCTGAGAATCAGGAAAACCTTCAATTTCTAGCTATGCGATGCCGCTCTTGGCGGCTTGCCCCTTTGGGATCGCTACTTCATGGCTCTCATTTTCTCAAAGTGCTGAAACACCTGAAAGTACGATATCTGTGCTTAACGAGCGTGCCATTCCCCTTAAGCCTGCCATCACTTAATTCGCCAACAGTATCTTTGTTCTACGTGAATTAGCTTTTGTACAAGAGGACAAAGCACTTAATTTTTAGACAAATATGGTTCCAATATATTAGTCCAGTAAGTCTTAGCTTGGTTATAGTTGGTTACACATCTTTGTTCGTTTGATTCATTTACATACTTTCTCAAACTTGGGCTAGCCGTGTTAGGGGACGCTCCATAGGCTAAACACCCTAGATCATAGGCTCTCTGTTTATCAGGTGAATGTTCATTTTTTATCGGAGCGTGAGATAGCGAATTTGTAGAAAATATAAGAAACTGGAGAGAAGCAGAATCAACAATCAATTGGGCAAATTTTTGGGGATTTGACAAGAATATTAGAATAGAAGCAAGTTCATCAGCCGCATCTTCTTCTGGTTTTACTAGAGATAATTCTAACTGGTCGATTAATGCGTGTGCTAGTTCATGATGCAGAGTAAATATGATCATGTTAGCTGTGAGTTGTATTGCAGATGCGTAGTCAGCTTTACTAACTGTAATAGTTGAAGTGGTATATAGGTCTAACATTTCATAGCAAATTACAACTTCATCCCTATTAACCTTATAAAAAGCAGTAGGCTGTCCACATTCTTTAAGAGTAACCGTGATGTCACTAGATAAAGCCAACTTCTTGCTTAAAACATCGGTATCGTTTTCAAGTAACCTACTGTTCTTAAATGCCTCTTCGTATATTTTATACATTGGTTTTATAGGTGAATTATAATTCACAGTAATTTTTGCGTTCTGCTGTTTTTTATGCTGTTCCGAATACATTGCCTGCAACACTAATGCTGGGTCAACTAACTGTCTCCTATATTTGAGTATCCAATGTAGATGAGAACTACTTAAACGCTCTCCCTTTGTGATCCGACCAATACGAGTACCAGTCTCTACTGTCTGACCTTCCAAAATTTGAATTCCACCATTTAGATCGTTAAGGTATTTTACTTTACCATTACTTTTGATCGTGCCTTTCAGATTACAATAAGTATGTTGCCAGTCACCAGATTGCACGGTAATTGATGTCCCGCACTCAAGATCAACAGCTACTTTGATAACTTTACCTGCCCACCAATTGCGAACGAAACTTCCTTCTGGAGCAACAAAGTCTAAGCCTTGATGAAACCTCTTTTTATCGTAGGAACCATTAGGTAACTTATAGTATCCAAAAGGAGTTTTGTATCCTTGAAAATTTTCGACAGGGAACGATCCACCCTTCCATTCTAAAGCGACAACTTTTGGACTCAAACTTAAAATCCAAACACCATTGAGAACAATCCCCAACGTAATTACAAAGTGATTAAATTTAGGTTGAAAGGAAGAATATAGTGTTGATAATTTCATAAAATAATTTGATAATCGAATGAAGAAAAGGCACGAAATAATTGAACAGGTTTATTGAGAAACTTGTTGTAGTGTCTGTACTAATTCTCATAGTAGTTCCACGCAGGTTATAAAGCGAATGGCACGCTCGTTAAGCACAGATGTCGTACTTTCAGGTGTTTCAGCACTTTGAGAAAATGAGAGTTATGAAGTAGCGATCGCAAAGGGGCAAGCCGCCAAGAGCGGCATCGCATAGCTAAAAATTGGAGGTTTTCCTGATTCTCAAACTCTCCCGTTCTCGAAGCTATTCATTTTCTCCAGCCCTTATCAGTCAACAATTTCACCTTAACTTAGCGCCATTCGTTTCTTTACCGACTGCGGCATCAAGACCTCAACCTTTACCGCGTCCCGGCTGACTAGAAGACCTGCTCTGATCCTCCTAGTCAGCCTTAAACCTTATCCCAACATAAATCTATCTAGTAACTTTCTCACTTCTTCAATCAAACCTAGCGCCGTTTCAAGTCCCATGTTTGTTGTCTTGGTTCCATCTACTAAGGTATCTTTCGCAGTAACGACGGTTGTTCCTCCTTGGTCAACCAAGTCACTCAGCTGTTTCATTACTTGCTCTAGCTCATTAGCCGTATTGACTAAATCTCCAAATACTGCTTCCTGGTTTTGCTGATATTGGTTAATTGAATCTTGGGCTGATGTTTCCGTTGATTCCTCTAACTCTTGCTTTTTCTGGGTTAGTTGTTCTACTTTATCCTCAAGCTGAGTTGCTAAGTCCGCTACCATGTCCGAGATCGCCCCAATAGATTCATCACCAATGTAAGCCTGCAAGTCTGAACTTCGCTGTTCGATATCTGTTTGATGTGTTTGCACTTGGCTAGAGATATCATTCTGCAAGTAGCTTTCTTTCTGAGAAATGTCCTCCTCGATCAGTCCCTCAACTTCCTCCACCCTTTCTTTAAGAGCGCTGAGAGAACTTTCGACTTCCTGCAAAGTTGCTTCAAGTTCCGATTGATGTGTTTCTAATTCGTCGCCCAAACCTGTAATTTCTGAAGTTGTTGCCTCTTGTTCCTGACTCGTCTCATCTTGCAAAGTTTCTACGCCGCTCTTGAGTTGAACTAGCCCTTCACTGACTGAACCCGCTTCTGTGGTTAACTCTTCTCTAGCAGTAGTAACCCGCTCTAAAAGTGATTGGGCGCGATCGCTCAAGCTAGACCAATCAGCCGTGATTTGTTCGGAAATTTGTGTTAGTTGTTCTCGTACCTCCGTCAAACCTAATTGTGCCTGATCGGCTTCCTCTAATAATACCGTTAGTTTTGCAGCCGTTTCTCTAGCAGTAGTTTCAAGAGTCATTGCTTACCTCCATCCGCATGAATTTTATTAAAATCAACCAAAACCAACCCCAACCGAATCAGCAGCCTGCTTCACGCCTTCAATGCCATCTTTGAGCGGACTGATAAAGTCAGCTAGCTCATCAAACAAAGGTTCTAGGGGTTCGCGGGCATTAGATGCCTCAGACTCTGAGTCCGCAATTTTGTCACTCATTTCTGCAATCGTGTCTGTTACCTGCTTGACAGCCGCTTCAATTAGCTCTTTAAGTTCGACCTCGATTTGTTGTTCAGCCTGCTCTTGCAAGTCATCTGTCCCCGCCTTAACAACGTTTGTACTGACATCGGTTAAATTTGTGCCAAAATCTTCATGCAGACGGGTAAACTCATCTGCCATTTCCTGAATCTTTGTGGCAACTTCTTCCTGAGCTTTGTCCATTTCATCAGTCAACTGATTCATCTGCTCTGTCATGGCAGTTTTAACTGACTCCAACTTCTCTTGCAAAGCTTCTACTTCTTGACTAGTTGTATCCAGTGCTGACCCTAATTGCTCTTGACTAGACTTAATTTTTTCTTGGGCTTCTGTTAGGGCTGTTTCGGTTTCTTGACCTGCGGCTTCGGTAGCTGAACTACCTTCACCCAATTGCCCTTTTAGGTCTGACATCTTTCCTTGAGCCACTTCTAACTCGTTACCTAACTGCTCGTGTGCTTCCGCAATCGATTCAGTCAAAGACTCGATGCTGCTTTCTACCTCGGTAACTTCTCCCTCAAGCTGATTTTGTTGATTAGAAACTTCTGATCGCAATTCACTCAGAGCAGTCTGAATTTGTTCAAGAATTTGTGTAACCTGATTTTGTTTGTCTTCAATATCGGTTACTAATGTATCGGCTTCCGCTTTAACTTCTCCTGCTACCTCAACTAAAGTGTTTAGTTTTTCGGGAAATTGGGTAGCCATTTGGGATAAAGATGACAGCGCTTGGCTCAATTCTGCGTCCATTTTTAAAATATCCTCATATCATTGTTTTCTTCAGGTTCGCTTCTATAATCTCTTGGCGGCAAAGCTCGTTTAGTGCTGATTAGAACCAGTATTAAAACTAAAAGCTGGAGTTGCCAAGGTGCTAACACTAAACTCAAAATTAGGCTAAAAACTGTAGCTAAAATCATGAGTTCCGCAATATCAGCAGCAGAATTTTTAAAGATATAACCAGCTACTAGAGTAATCGTTAGGGGAATTAGAAAAAACAAGCACATATTTGTCACCTTTCAAAATATGTCAATTGCATCAAGTACACTATTAATGGCTTCAACAGCTACTTGGGCAGCAACTAACTGAGGTAATACTGGACTTAAGGAAGTGGTTACACCTGAACCCGTACTCATGAGCGCGATGTTCTCACCAACTTCTGAAATTAGTGCCTCTACGGAATTGTCAATTGCATTGCTATAGGCATCATTCAACTCGCCTGTGAGAGTCTCTCCAGCGTATTCGCCAGTTGATTGTAAAATTTCTGCAACTCGCGCTTTTAAATCGTCTCCGTATCCTTCAACGTCATCACCGAAGCTAGTAAATGAGTCGCTAAAATTACCTTCAAATTCATCAAAGCTAGAGGTAATTTGTTCTGTGTGTTCCCCAGTTAGATGGTCACTGAAGTTGCTAAAGTAGGTTTCAATATCTGAAGTGTGGGTTTCGCTAACGTCGTTATCTAGCTCCTCAAAGCTTGTCTCAGTCTCAGACTGAAAGGTTTCAACTTGTTGTTGCAGTTGAGCGATCGCTTCTGTCAATTCATCAAAGGTGTTCTGGGTTGTCTCCTTACCTTGTGCTAAAGACTCTTCCACGTTGGCGATCGCTTCTGCTAATTCACCAAAAGACTCTTTCAGCTCAGTAAAGCTCCCCTCTAGTTCTGTCTGGCTATTATTAACCTCTGACTCAAAAGTACCCTGAGCTGCTTCTACAGACTGTGACGCTTCATCTAATTTTGCTTGGAGATCGTTTATAGCTTGCTGGAGAGTATCAATTTCTGCTGTTGTCTCTCCTTCAGCACTGTTAAATTCATCTAGAGATGTTTGCAAAGACTCGGTCAAAGTTTCTAAACTATTACTTAAACTTTCAGCAGACTCATCTAAAGTTTCAGTTTCAGATTCCAGCCCTGAACAAGCCTCATTCATTTGATCACAAGCTTGATCAAGTATACCTAAAAGCTCGTTTAATTTATCAGCAGCTTCTTCAATGTTCTGACCAAACTCCAGAACTTGTGGCATAGCAATAAACTCTTCTAACTAAATTAACTTGTACACTAATCTTCTCGGTCTACTTTTATTCACTTATGCACTTCACAAGTGTTCAATAAAAAAAATCAGACGAGTGGTACGCCTGATTAACATAATTACTAAAAGCTATTTATGTAGTTCAAATTTCATATCCGCTTGAGCTTTTGTAATTCAGCTTTTGCTTTATCCAAGCCTCTCTGTTGAATAATCAAATTTTCTAAATCACTCTTCAAAAAAGTTTGATTCTTTTTAAATTCACTAACATGAGTCAGTAAATGCTCACGAAAGCTATCAATAACTCTTCTCAAACGTTCCTCTTCTGCTTCCAACGCCCTAACTAAATCTTGCGCTAACTTCTCTACACTAATTTTTGCAAAAGACTGGTAATAATTTTGTAATTCTCTTCTTAGTTTTTTCGCTTCATCCTCTAACTTTTGCTGACCATCTTGAGAATAGTTGTAAAATAGGAGAAGAAATAAGAAACAAAGAGGAACGGCTAACCCAATAGTTAGCAAAACAGGGTTATCCTTAAACCCAAATATGGGCTTAAAAATATTTTTCATAAAATCTCTTCTATTAGTAGAAGATAATCCAGTCATAGTAACAAAAGTAAGTAAGAACATTATTCCCATCCATTGGTTTCTAACCTGTCTAATTAAGTAACTTCCTACAGAGACTTCTTTGTAGTAGCTTTCACAACGAACCCCTGCAACTAAATCTTTAAGACTTTTCTGAAAATAAGTATGCTCTCGGTTAGATTGAAATAATGAAGCTCTGAATTTAAAAGATGGAATCAAATTAAGTGTCGCATAAGTTTTTTGAAAGAAATAACTTACTCCTCCCTCTCCATAGGATGTATAAATTTGTTCCCACTCCTTAATCGCCCAATCACTTAGATTAGAATAACAAAGATACATCATATCAATGTTAATATCAGCAGAATTTTGGGCATTATCTGACTGGAGTTGAACATATTTAGCACGTCCTCTTCTAATTACAGATGGTTGGAGGTTATCCGTAAAAGATTGAATTTTATAAGAAATACTTTTTCTATTAAATCCATCTAGTAATTCCGCTTTTGACTGGTTAAATTCCAGCTTAACCTGCCTAAAAAATTTTTCTTTATCTTCATTAACTTGTCTAAGGGCTTGTTCAGCCTGCTCTTTCAAGTCATCTGTTAAATCGCTCTGTTTCAAACTAGATAATTTTCCTTCTGCTTGTCGTATCTCCTGTTTCAGCAACTCTATCTCCATATCAAAGATGCGTTCAATTTGTACTAGTTGAAATAGCGTCTGTGTAGTAGTACGTTTGACAAGAATATCTTCAGGTCTACGTCTAACTAAAGCTTCTAGAGATTTGCAAAACTGATCTAGTTTCTGCTGTAAATTAGGGTCAATCGCTGCTGCCTGAGCATTTGGGTAAAAAGGATACAGAAATAAAGGAATTACCTCAATAGATGGCTCAAAATTATGACTTTGAATCCAGGCTTCAATTCCAGCCATATTAGCTTGAATCGGTTGATCTAATTGACTATTATTGTTTAGTATATCTACCACTACAAATTGTTTAACAGCGTCAGTATTACTAGCTTGTTCGATAAACCATTGTTCACTACTTGAGAGCATCTGCTTTAACTCAACAACTAGGCACAACACATCACAATCTACCAATTGATGAAACTCACTTAACTTTGGTGCAGCTTGCTCAGGCTGACTAGGCAGAGTAGTAACATAAAATTGGTAAAACTCTGGCAGGTTTTTGCAAGTGCAAAGAAAGTTATGAAGCGCTTGAGCAGAGACAGAATCGTTACTAACAATTTGAACTGTGAGCTTTCCTTTCTTGAGGGTATTAGATATTTTTTCTAGTTCTTGACTGATTGCTGCAAATGACACATCTTGATTGACTCTATTAGCAATAAAATCATGAATCTCTTGGATGCGTTGAGCTAGTTTTTCAGATTTGGGTGACATAGTTTTGGTATACAAAGAGTATGAGTTACTAAAATTTCCCTACTGGAGTTAAAGATGACAGACTATGCTAGATGATCTGTAGGAGTGTTCAGCAGTTCTCCGGTATGCAAATTCCAATTTTTGATTGTATTGTCTGCACTGACACTGACAAGAGTTTGACCATCAGGACTAATAGCGACAGACTGAACTTTACTGGAGTGTCCCTTAAGGGTGCTTAATACTTCTCCAGTGTGCATATTCCAAATTTTGATTGTATTGTTCGTGCTGATACCAGCGAGAAACTGACCATCAGGGCTAATAACCGAGGAATGAGCATTCTTTGAATGGCTAGGGAGGGTACTGTGGAGTTGAGAGTTCTGCGATGATTCAGCACTTAGAGGTGCTCCTGGTGTATTGCTTGCCTCAGGAAGAGATTTTAAAAAATGTTTTGTTTTAGCAGGTAAGTTGGCAGGAAGTGCCACTTTTTCTCGCAGCTTGGCAGGTATATCTGCAAAATCTGGAGATGTTTCTAATTCCTGTGCAGACAGATGAGAAGGAAGTGCCGCTTCTTCTTGCTGCTTGGCAAGTACATCTTCTGTATCTGGTAATGAATCTGGCTCTTCTTGGGTAGGCGGATTAACAGGAGTTGTCATTAGCTCTTGCTTCTCCTGAAAAGGACGGGTACGAGTTGCCATTAGCCTTGACTTCCACTCAGTTGTGGGATTATCAGGCGTTGCCATTGGCTCCTCTTGCTTTTCTTCAGAAAGATTGGTAGTGGTTGCCATTACCTCTGGCTGTTCAGCAGATAAATGGTTATAAATCTTGTTGTTATGCTTCTTGGCAGAAGACTTGATGGTAGTGGTGATCGCTTCTAGCGACTCAAGCTCGCCAACCAAAGCCTCAGAAGCCTTATTTAGCCTGCGATTCTCCGCAGACAATCTAGCAATAGTGGCTATTTCCTCTAGTTTCTCAGTAGAGAGATTGGCAGGGGTCGTGGTTACCTTGATCTGCTCAACAGAAGGATTAGCAGTAGCTGCAATGACTTGTCGCCTTTTTATAGGAAGACTAGAAGGCTGTTTGCTTGCTACCCTAAGCCGGGGCTGCTCAACAGAAGGATTAGCAGTAGCTGCAATGACTTGTCGCCTTTCTATAGGAAGACTAGAAGGCTGTTCGCTTGCTGACCTCGAGTTGTTCAGAGCAGTGGGGCTAGACCTAGACGTAAAGGGTTCTATATTAGTAGCCTGAGGTAACTTTTCTATCCGAGGGCTGCTCGGATTAGAATTATTTGGTGTTACGACCCCCTTGTCAGGAGCATTTCTCAAGGAGCTATCTGGTTTAGAAACACTCTGCTCGGAGCTATTTGATTTAGAAGCATCTTGCACGGGCTTATCTGGTAAAGAGGAAATTCCAGTAGATAGAGCTACAGCAGAAGCTAAACCTGTGCCAATTCCAGCCCAAATCCAACTTCTATTCTTGGAATCTATTAGTTGTTCTGATGAATTAATAGAGAAAACTGCTTTTTGGCTTGGCTCAGAGGAAGGAACCTGAGACAGTAGGATGGAAGGAGTTGATAATTGTTGATCAGGATCTTCTAGTTGACTTGGTTTAGAGCAGGGAAGCTGAGATAGCAGGGTGGAAGGAGTTGATAATTGTTGATCAGGATCTTCTAGTTGACTTGGTTTAGAGCAGGGAAGCTGAGATAGCAGGGTGGAAGGAGTTGATAATTGTTGATCAGGATCTTCTATCTGACTAAATGAATACCTAGAAGGGTTTGAAGACTGAAATTTAGTTAATGGCTGGAGAGCTTCTAGTGCTTCAATGGCTGACTGGTAGCGGTCTTTGAAGTGGTAGGACACCAATTTGCTGATCAAAGAAGCTAGCTCAGAACTGACTTTAGCCTGTTGCTGCCAGCAAATCTCATCTGTATCAGGATCTAGCTGAAATTGCGTAGGAGTTAATCCAGTTAATGCTTGAACGCTAATAATACCGAGTGCGTAAAGGTCGCTGCTGGGGCGAGGATTACCCTGCCCCTGCTCTGCTGCCATGTAGCCTTGAGTGCCAATGGGGATAGTAGCACTCGGATGACCTTGAGGAGTTACAGTTTGAGTTCTAATTTGCTTAATGCTACCAAAGTCGATTAAAACTAATTTATTGTCCTGCTTCCGTTGAATTAAATTGTCAGGTTTGATATCGCGATGGATCACTCCACGAGTATGAATAAATACCAGGATATCCAAAACTTCTTGCAGCAGTTGAATGACTTGACTTTCCGACCAGCAGTAGCCAGGCTGCATTTTAGCACCCAGTGTTTGACCGTCAATATACTCCTGTATCATGTAAAAATTTTGCTCCTCTTCAAAGTAAGCCAATAGCTGAGGAATTTGGTTGTTGTAACCGAGTTTCTCCAGAATTTCAGCTTCTGTTTGAAATAGACGTTGAGCAGTTCGTAAAAAGCTGGGATCGCTACTAGCAGGTTTGAAGTGTTTGACAACACAAGTGGGGTTACTTGGTTTATGGATGTCTTTGGCGAGATAGGTTTGACTAAATCCCCCAGCACCTAAAACTTGCACAACCTGGTAACGCCCGTCTAGGAACTTGCCTAGTAGAGTCGTACTTTCTGCTACAGATACTAACTTTGACGGCTGACTACTCTGCTGGCGGCAGAAAGCTTTTAAGCCAGGAAACATCTGAATCTGTCTTGAAGCTTTTGTAGTGGTTGCGTTCATGTTAGTAATTTGCTAAAGCAGAATGGTATTCTTGAGTGCTTTTACATATTTCATCGGTCTAGTTTCACTTACTTATGCAGATTTCATTCAACTTCTGGAAGCATGACAAAATATGTGCAAAATGAAATGGATTACAAAGAATTATTAAATTAATTGCTTTCTTGCCATGAATGACATATATGCACTCAAAGGTTTTGAGCGCGTAGCATAACTCGCCGGGAGGAGGTTAGTGTGTTTTCTGTTGTCAATCAAGCGGACTCTACCGTTCACAGAGATTTGGAAGAATGGAGTCGAGTTGCAGCCAAGTTAGTCAATCAAGCAGTTGAAAATGACTCACCGCTTCAAAGCCGAATTGAAGCCAATGCCAGATTAATCTCGCTCATCCAAGAAGATGCGGTGTCTACCCCAGAAAATTTTCGGGGCGTTCGTGACTTCAGTGGGAGCTTGCAAGCTGGAGTATTAGACGACACTGTTAATGGCGGGTTAGAAGAGAGTATTGGCGGGTAGGTG
>ERZ501023.108-NODE-108-length-20987-cov-7.234378_pt1 | contig 20987 bp, 21 predicted proteins | sample MGYA00248839_ERZ501023 | MGnify/ENA primary metagenome ERZ501023 (study PRJEB25958, sample SAMN03398596) | human skin metagenome | study: EMG produced TPA metagenomics assembly of the Human Skin Microbiome Metagenome (human skin metagenome) data set.
TATAGAGTTTTATCTTTCCATTCTTCTATTCATTATCTTCGGAAACTGACAGAAGAGGGATATAGCAATTCTCAATTGGGTAAAATATAGCAACAACAATGTGTGAACCAGCTAATAATATCTTGAGGTGTTACAGCAGAAAGAGCATCCGTGATGGCTTGGTCTAACTGTGCATAGGTGCGTGCCGAAGAGTGCGCGGAGAAATTCTTTGACTTTTGACCAACAGTTCGATTGGCGGCGAAAAATCTGGTGAATATGGAGACAAATAGACAACTGTTGCTCCAACGGATTCAATCGCCTCACGGATACCAGCAACTTCTTTTTGGGCAGGCAAGTTATCCATAACGACGCACGCCCCAACCCAGAGATTAGGTACCAAAACCTGTGTCACATAGGTCTTAAAAGCTAACCCATCGGTGGCTCCAGGTAAGGTCATCTCTCCAATTAGTCCTCTTAACGCCATTGCACCAATCAAAGTTAGGTTATTACCACGTTGATAAGGAGCATCGTTATACGCACGCCTACCTTGAGGAGAGCGAGCATAACGTCAAGGCAATGCTAAGTTTGAGCCTGTTTCATCCACGAATACCAGGTCTGCTATATTTACTTCTCCAATTACCTGCCAATACTCCACTCTTAGCTGCTGTACTCTTTCAGTATCTCGAACACTTGCGTGTAGAGTTTTTTTTCCTGGTAAGCTTGAGCTTTTGGACGATGCGCCCCATTGTCGCTCGACTAACGCGCACACCCACTCTTTGTTCCAGCCGCTCACACAACTCTATCAAGATAGCATCATTGTCTTCCTCCACCAGAGTAACAAGCACCCTCTCTTGTTCAATGCTTAATTTGGCAGATCTACCTCCTCCATGCGCTCTCGCTTCAACCGTTCCATCTTGGCGATAACGCTTTAATAAATTTTCAATGAAACTCAAACTCACTCGGAACCGTTTAGCCAGTTGTCGCTGTGAACCCTCTTGCTGATTATGAGCGTCAATAGACCTCTTGCGTGAATAGGAGGTGAGTAGCTACAAGTAAGGTCAAGGAGGCACAAGCATGACCTACGAGCAACTGAAATACCTGAAGCCCAGTGACTTCAAACGCAGATGTGGAGTCTACAGAGAAACCTTTCAGCAGATGATTGAGGTGCTGCATCCCCATCTTAACCGCCAGGGTAAACGCGGAGGGCAGTGCAAACTCAGCGTTGAAGACCAACTCCTACTGGTGCTGGAAAAAGGCGCGAGAATATCGCACTCAATTTCACATCGCCACGAGTTGGGGACTCAGCGAGTCGGCAGTATGTCGGCTGATCCAGAAAGTCGAAGGATTGTTAATGGACTCAGGCAAGTTTTGTCTACCGGGCAAAAAGCAGCTTTACCAGAATGCCTACACTTGGAACGTCTTTGTGGTGGATGTAACCGAAAGCCCGATTGAACGCCCGAAAAAAAACAGAATAGCTACTACAGTGGTAAGAAAAAGCAACATACCCTGAAAGCACAAGTCGTCGTTAACCAAGCCAATGGACAGATTATTTGTACTGCCTTCGAGAAAGGGCGCGTCCATGATTTTCGTCTGTTCAAGTTGCAGCGCCTCCCGATGTTGCCACAACAGTTGTGCTTGGCTGACAAAGGCTATCAGGGCATTGCTAAATTACATCCCCACAGTTGTATTCCTACCAAGAAGCCACGCCAGCACAAATTGGATAAAGCCGAGCATCACCACAATCGAAATTTAGCCCGACTGCGCGTGGTGGTTGAGCATATCAATCGCAAATTGAAGGTTTTTCGGATTTTAGCGGAGCGTTATCGCAATCGGCGCAAGCGCTTCGGATTACGGTTTAACCTGATTGCTGCAATCATCAACTTTGAACTTGCTCTCTCTTCTTGATTCACGCAAGAGGTCTAATGAATCTGTCTACCAATTTTCTGCCAATTTTAGCTCTAAATGTCTCGAAAAATACCCAAGCCACTCGTCTTATTGACAATGAATTTGGGCTTTTCATTGACCTAAAAACGCCAAAACCCTCTTATGAAGAGGTTTCACCTAAAGCCCGTGACGAGGATTGAACTCGTGACCTCACCCTTACCAAGGGTGTGCTCTACCACTGAGCCACACGGGCAACGAGTAGTTTTGAGTTTTGAATGTTGAGTTTTGAATTAATAACTCAAAACTTAGAACTCAAAACTACTTTTGAGGTGGGCCGGGCTGGATTTGAACCAGCGTAGGCGATAACCAACGGATTTACAGTCCGTCTCCATTAACCACTCGGACACCGACCCATCTGACCCACAATTTATTATAGTAGCATAAAGCTAGTTTAATTCAATTGCTTTTTGCTAAATTTATTGGCGGCACATCCTAACTCAGTAGTTCACCTGTTTCTTGGAGTGAGTGCAGACGCTGGTAAATTCCTTCACGGCGTAACAATTCCCCGTGACTGCCAACTTCTACAATCCTGCCGCGATCAAGAACGACGATTTTATCTGCTTCTCGTACTGTACTAAGTCGGTGAGCAATAATAATTGTAGTTCGAGTACCAAGAATCGATCGCATTGCTAATTGAATTGAACGCTCCGACTCATAATCAAGGCTAGATGTAGCTTCATCAAAAATTAGCACATCTGGTTCAACAAGCAGCGATCGCGCAATTCCCAATCTTTGTCTTTGCCCACCAGACAACCGCACACCCCGCTCACCCACAACTGTATAGTAACCCTGGGGCAACTGCTCAATCACTTCATCAACTCTGGCAATCTGACACGCTTCCTGAACCTGCTCAAAACTAGCTGCTGGGTTGCCATAGGTAAGGTTATCTAGCAAAGTGCCATTAAAAACATCGACTTCCTGATGCACGATCGCTAGCCGCCGCCGATAATTAGCAACATCTAAGTTCCGGATATCTTGACCATCAATTAAAATCTGCCCTTGATTAAGTTCAAAATACCGCAACAGCAACTTTACCAAAGTAGATTTACCTGAACCAGAACGTCCTACAAGTGCCACCGTTTGATACGGTTCAATTAGTAAATTAATATTCTGTAAAACTGGTCGTCTGGGGTCATAGCCAAAAGTAACATCGTTAAACTCCAATTTTCCGCTAAAGCGATACGGTGTTGCACTGGTAGGTATGCCAAGACTGACAGCATCAATTCCAGTTGGCTGCTGCATAAACTCATGAAAGCTTAAGATCGAGGCATAGCGACGCGCAAAAAGCTCTGCTAAATTGCTAATTGGTTCTAACTCCGCATAAGCCATGCTAGAGACAGTTAGAGTAGTGACGAAGTGACCAAGCGAAATTTGACTTGTTACTGTAGCAAAAAGAGTTAAACCTAATACTAAAAAGACACAAAATTGAATTACCGTCGTGCTTAAAGTGGCTAGCTTGATATAACCCAAGTGGATACGAAATAAAACCACTTTCAACTCACGTTTAAGTCTTTGTTGTTGGCGTTTCAGTTCTAAAGTTTCAGTGGCAAAAGCTTTAACCGTTTTGATATTAGTGACGATTTCCGAGTTACGGCTTTGAGTATTTTCCATGTATTTATCCAGCCGCCGTTCTTGCTTGATTATTTGCTGCAAATCTTTAAGGTGGAAGCTGAGGATCAGCAGAAACGAAACTAGAAATAGTAAGCCGATGCGCCACTCAATTAACCAAATGACTACAAAGATCCCCAGAATTCGCATTAACTTGGGAATTAATTGTCCGGCGATTTCTGGATAAATCCAAGTGTGGTTTTCCAGTCCTCTAGCGACTCGTCCAGCAATGCGTCCAGGGTTATTTTCGTCGTAAAACTCTAGCGGTAGGGTGAGAATTTTTTCCAGAGATTTTTGGAACTGCTGACTACGGGAGCGTAAAGCAATATACCAATGAAACCACCAACTGAGCCAAACTTGAAGCGGCGCTCTGATTACTGTTACTACAAAAATTAACCCCAGTAGTACAGCTAGAGATAAAAACTTATTTTGAGGCAGATTCGTTAAGTTAGCTACGAAGGCGATCGCCCATAGCACAATCCCATCCACTGGTTGGCTAGACAATACGTTCAAAATCTGCCCGATCGCATACGGCACAAGCAAATCGATTATTTCAAATATGCTAGCGGCGGCAATACTAAAAATCGCGATCGCCCAATAAGGTCGGTAATAGTTGAGAATATCTCGAAAATTCGCCATAATCCCCAGACGCGATACTTCAAACTGCGCTTACCTTGTACTACATTTATGCTACAAAATAAGGAATAGAAACAATACTCCTAAAGGAATAGATAAGCTTAATGCCTACTTGGTTTTAAAGCTCTAATTCTTCTAAGCTGGAGAAAATTCTAAGCGATAGCGATAGAGGGCGACTGGTCGAGATTTAGCTGCAAAGTAATCAGGATCTTGAGGAGAAAGATAAACAGCTGTAACTTGATCGGCAACAATAGCTGGAGTAGCTGTAGGCAATTTCTGGTAGGCAGTTGTAGATTCTACTTCATTAAAATAGGGGCGGGAAGCACTACCCCAGAACAACTGCTGAAATACCTCTGTAGTGATCAACTTATCCGCTTCTGGGGCTGCAACGGCGCGTCCAGTAACGATGGAAACTAGCTGACGGTTGTTACGCAATAAAGTAATTTGGCGATTGGGTGTATCTGGATCGACTTTGACAGAGACAACAGCACCGCCTAAATAAGCCCGCGCTAAATTTAAGCCATTAAATGCCCGATCTGCCACTACGGAAACGCTTACTGACTGCGGAATGATCTTTAGAGGCGGTACTGGTAGCGCCTTGACAAATCGAACTGCAAAAGTTACAGGCTGATTGAGATAGCGATTATTACTTTCATATCCAGGTGTGACAATATCTGGGGCTAAAGGTGCAAATTGTTCTAGCAATGTACTTGTGACATTCCAAGTCCCCGCCAGCCAATCTGGATAAATTAAATCGCCTTTGGCTACCTGTACCGAGGGCTTATGCCAATTGGGAAAACTGGAAAACCGATCAACTAAGCCAGCTTGTGCATCTCCACTCCACAGGAATACTAAAACTAGACATACCCAAATTACTCTCACAGATTTACTTTAGGGATGGGACAAAAACTACAATGCTTCAACAGGTGCAGGTTCCCAGATTTCCCCATAGCGATCGCGTAAAACGTGCCAAGCTTCAACTTGACCAAGTTCATATTCTCCCGGCTTGCCCCATTGCAAAAATAAGCTAAGGGCTGGCTTTTCTTGTTGATCTAGAAACCTAATTGCGTAAGTAGTAAAGTTACCGCGCTTCGCTTCCCCAGTTTCAAATTTCACTAATTTAATTTCATCCATATTCAAGTGAAACTCAAAGCCTTCAGTATGCATATTCGCGTACTTTCCCTTGGGGAGTTCGGCATAAAAAAGCTGCTGAATTTTACCGCGTGCTTCTAATACAGCTGCACTGCTAGTGACAATTAAGCGTAAAGTTCCCAGAGTTTCGCAAGCTTCTAAAAATTCTTTGAGTGTGGCTGTCATAAGTAGTCATTAGTCCTTAGTTATTAGTCATTAGTTTTTAGCAATGACTATTACTCGTATTGGTCGTAAGCAGCAACAATGCGTTGTACTAAAGGATGGCGAACGACATCTTTCTGGGAGAATTCGCAAAAGGCGATACCTTCAACATTTTGGAGGATTTTTAGAGCTACTGTTAACCCAGACTGTTGATTCAGTGTTAAATCAGTCTGCGTCATATCGCCAGTAACAACCATACGGGAACGGAAGCCTAAGCGAGTCAGAACCATTTTCATTTGAGATGGAGTCGTATTTTGAGCTTCATCGACAATTACAAAGGCATTATTTAATGTCCGCCCCCGCATATAAGCTAAGGGAGCAACTTCAATTACGCCGCGTTCCATCAAGTTCGGAACTTTTTCGGGGTCAATAAATTCATTGATCGCATCATAAAGGGGGCGCAGATAAGGATTAACTTTCTGTTGCAAGTCTCCAGGTAAAAAGCCGAGCTTTTCCCCAGCTTCTACGGCAGGACGAGTTAAAATTAGTCTTTCGTACTGATTAGCAAGCAGTTCTTGCACGGCGACGACGACAGCGAGAAATGTCTTACCTGTGCCAGCAGGCCCAGTACAGAATGTTAAGTCGTTTTTACGTAAATATTGGATATACTGCCGTTGGCGAAAAGTTTTTGCCCGAACTTCTTCGCCTCGCCTCGTTCTAGCAAGAATATCACGCTGTAAATCTTGCAGTTCGTCCTGGCGGTGGGTATCTAAAGCCTGACGAGCTGTGAGAATATCTGCATTAGAGATAGCTTTACCTTTAAGCCACAAATCTTCAAGCGATCGCACTAATCGTTGGCACAGATCGATTTGCTTTTCGGTACCAGAAATATACAGCTCCTGCCCACGTAGAACTAAGCTAGCTCCCGTAATTTTTGCTAACGTTTTTAAATTTTCTTCGTTGTCACCAGAAAGAGCGATCGCGCTTTCCGGATTCGGCAGCTGAATCGTCGATGCCTCTGCCATAGCTGTTTTTTGGATACTTAATCAATTTGTTAGACTTTGGGAGTTGGTTCGTATTTAGAACCAACCCCTACTCTTAATCACACTTACTAAACACTGCGTTAGCGCTGGATATTCATGTTCCAAAAACGCTAATGTACAACGCATTTGGTTATGAGGTTTAATGATGCCTCAATTGTTATTCAAAATTGGTGCGTCGCGGTTTAGGAACAGGCTTAGGTAAACTTTCCCGCCGTTCTTTTAACTCAGTTGAAGGCACTGCTTCTTCAGAACCTGAGAAAGTATTGGCAGCTTCACTTCCGTAAATATCAAGATAAACAGAATGTCCAGCTAATGTGGCAGTTGCCGCAATTACAGTCTTAATTGCCTGAATATTGCGTCCACCCCGTCCAAAAACTCGCCCTTTGTCTTCGCCTTCAAAGGCAACACGAATCCAAACCCGTGCTGTGCTAGGAGAGACTTCGCAATCTACACTCAAAGAATCTGGGGACTCTAAGAACGGCTGAAGCAGAAACTGCACGAGTTTAGCGTAGTCAATACTTTTGTTTTGAAAGCTAATAACCTTATTCAGTGGCTGTTGCACGGGTCTGTTCAAAGACGTTGGCTTTTTCAAGAATGCGGCGCACGGTATCAGTTGGTTGAGCGCCTTGTTGGATACGTTTAATTATTCCGGGAACATCTAACCTAGTTTCGTCGGTTCTAGGGTTGTAGAAGCCTAGTTCTTCTAAAGGTCTACCATCACGGCGATCACGGCTATTAATAGCAACAATTCGGTAACTTGCTTCCCGTTTCTTACCGTATCGCTTCAATCTCAGTTTAATCATTTTGAAGATTAGTTCTCCTATGTTTAGTTATCAGCTATCAGAATTTTAGCTTTAAGATACTGAATAGATTATCTTAACAAAAATCGCACCAGCAAGCCTCATTATGCTTCTGGTTTCCAGAAGTTACAAAAGCAATATTACCACTGTAGCTGAGTGCTAATCAGTTCCTCTGCTACTTTGCTATCTAATGGACGAGAGAAGAAATATCCTTGAGCGTACTCGCATTGCAAATTTCTTAGTTGTGCTAATTGCTCTTTTGTTTCTACCCCTTCTGTGATCACAGCCATCCCTAGTTGGTGGGCAAGCGTCACGATCGCCTGAATAATCTCTAAATTAGTTTCACTAATACCCATGCCACTAACAAAGGAGCGATCAATTTTTAAGATATTAATCGGAAAGTGGTGTAAACGACCCAATGATGAATAGCCAGTACCGAAGTCATCAATAGATAACTCAACGCCCAAGTCTCTTAGTTGCGAAAGCGTGGTAGTTGCATAATTCTCCATGATCATACTTTCGGTAATTTCTAGATTTAAGCTACGGGCATCAAGATCAGTTTCTTGAAGAATTTGGTCAATTTGAGCAATTAAATCCGGTTGGGAAAATTGTTTGCCAGAGAGATTTACACTAATTGTTAAGGGTTTGGCAAAACGCTCCTGCCATAAGCGTATTTGGCGACAAGCAGAGCGAAGTACCCAATAGCCAATAGGGACAATCAACCCCGTTTCCTCTGCCACTGGAATAAACGCTGCGGGCAGAACGAGACCTTGACTTGGATGTTGCCAGCGTAGTAGTGCTTCAAAACCAATAATTTTGCCAGTTAGCAATTCTACAATCGGTTGGTAGTAAATCTGAAACTCTTGGCGTTCAACGGCTCGACGCAGATCGTTCTCTAGCTGTAAAAGCGTTAATGCCTGGGTATGCATAACTGGGTCGAAAATTGCATACCTTGCCTTGCCTAGTGCCTTGGCACGATACATGGCGATGTCAGCGTCACGCAGTAAATCTTCTGGTTGGTTGTAAGCGGTTGTACTTAAAGCAATGCCAATGCTTGTGGTTGTGAATATCTCATGTCTACCGAGATTAAAAGGCAACGTTAGTTCTTGGCGGATGCGCTCGGCTACATGAGTTGCATCGCTAATATTTGTAATATCTTCTAGCAGAATTACAAATTCATCTCCTCCCAGCCGGGCAAATGTATCTACAGAACGCAAACACGCTTCCAACCTGCGACTGAATGCAATTAGCAGTTGATCGCCAATATTGTGTCCCAAGCTATCGTTGATCACTTTAAAGCGATCTAGGTCTAAAAAGAGTACAGCAAATAAATAATTCTTCCGCCGTTTTACCCGCTCAATTGTTTGCTGCAACCGATCCATGAATAAGATCCGATTTGGCAGACCTGTCAGTGCATCATAAAATGCGTTGTAACGCAGTTGCTCCTCGGCACGTTTGCGATCGCTGATATCCATCATGCCGCCGATCATGCGTATCGGCTTTCCCTTGTGATCATGCACGACATATGCGCGATCAATAATGCAGGAATAAGTTGCATCGCTGCGGCGAAAGCGGTATTCATCTGACCAGAATGCTTCACTCCTGTCTATTACTGCATGAATACCGGAAATAACTCGCTCTTTATCTTCTGGATGGATGCGTTCGTTCCACCAGCTAATGTGACCAATAATCTCATCTACTCTGTAGCCAAAGAGTGTCTGACAGCCTTCACTCCGCCACACCTGATCCGTTACCAAATCCCAATCCCATATTGCGTCGTTGGTGGCGCGGGCGACGATTTCAAAACGTGCTTCACTGGCGCGTAGGGCTGCTTCCGTTTGCTTGCGCTCGGTGACATCAAAACCGTGACCGTGAATCTCAATTAACTCGCCTGCATCGTCAAAAATGCCAATAGCATTCGTCACAGCGATAATTGGTGTGCCATCAATGCGGCACATTTGGACTTCATGAGCGTTAAGCATCCGCCCTTTACGAATCAGAGCAATTAAGGATTCGCGCTCTGCTTTACTAGGATGCAATCTATCCATATGACACCCCAAGGCTTCTTCTTGGGAGTGAAAGCCAAATATGTGCAGAAAAGCAGAGTTACAAGCAATCAAACGCCCATCAGGAGTAGTAATTGAATTAGCAGCAATATCTTTTTCAAAGATGTCACGATAACGTGCTTCACTTTCTCTTAGGGCGCTCTCCGTCCGCTTGTGTTCGGCAATCTCGGTTTGTAATTGCTCGTTAGTAGTCCTTAATTGAGATGTTCGCTCCGCTACTCTAGTTTCTAATTGCTCATAGGCTTTTTGGAGCGCTGACTGAGCCTGCTTGCGCTCTGTAATGTCATCAAAGTAAATAGCAAGACCATCTTGAGCAGGATAGGCATGGACTGTAAACCAGCGATTCAGAGGTGGATAAAATTCTTCATATTTAACAGCAACTTGTTCTGATATAGCTTTGTGATACTGCTGATAACAGACAGAGGTAATTGGTTGGGGGAACTCGTCCCACAGGCACTTACCAACTAAATCTTCCCGGCTTTTTTGTAGGAACAGTTCTGCTTCACTATTGAGGTAGGTGAAACGCCACTGAGAATCTAAGGCATAAAATGCATCTGTAATACTCTCTAGAATTTGCGTGACTCGCTGATTTGATTGCTCCAAAGCGGATTCAATCTGCTTTTCGTAGGTGATATCGCGAGCAACCGCATAACAAAGTTGTTCTGCTATCGATGTTTTAGTCTTCCAAGAAAGCCAAACATAGGAGCCATCTTGACAACGATAGCGATTCTTAAAGTTAATAGTATTGGCTCCGGCAATTATACGTTGCAGCTCCGCCTCAGTGATCGCATGGTCGTCTGGATGCACGAATTCAATAAATGGTTTAGAGAGCAGTTCCTCGCAAGTGATACCTAGAAGCTGCTCCCATGCAGGGTTTAAGCGCTTGAAGTAGCCATCAAAGCCAGCAATGCATAATAAGTCTAAAGAAAGTGCGAAGAAGCGATCCCATCCTTGTTCTCCCCGTCTTTGGTCACTAATATCCTCGCAATTTAAGACTAGCTTATTTGGGTGTCCTGACAGAGTATGAGCAGTTGCTTTTACCCAGACAATGCTGCCATCTTTACTACAGGCGCGAACCTCCCAATTTCCAATTGAGATCGATGAGTTTAAGAAGCCAGCGATCGCTTCTTGAAGGCTGGCTTGGTCTTCTAGATGAAAAAGCTCAAATATTAATTTTTCAGTTAATTCTGGGGCGGTATAACCTAGACGTGCAGCACCCAAATCATTTACCGCCAGCACTACACCATCTGAACTTAAGGTGAAGTATATAGAGGGAATACTCTCGTATAAGGCGCGATACCATGCTAAGTCTGACTCAGTCCGCCGCAGTGTCTCCTCAAGTTGAGCAGGTGACAAATTGGTAGTAGTTGGCGATCGCTCAAGCAGCGTTTCGTCCTGGCTAGAGTCATCTCTGCGCGGTTCAGGTATCATTTTTTACTAACTTGCCCTCTGGCTATTTAAGTGGGTCAGGCTAGAGTCCACACCTTAGCAGAACATTATTAGCCTCCAAAAAACTGAAACCTAGATTTGCTACATACAACAATCATGATTCACTTTCAACAGTATTTCAACTTGCAGTGGGTTGATATGGGGCTAGTTAATGAAAATCCCCTTTTCCTGCTGTAGCAATAGGTTAATTGATGTTAAGACCTACTTATTGAGTCCGTTTTCCAGGGCAAAGCGAACTAACTCTGTACGACTATTTGTACCCGTTTTACTAAACAAGCGACTAACGTATTTCTCCACATTGCGGACGCTTGTCTCTAAACGACGGGCAATTTCCTTATTCATTAGCCCTTCAGTTACCAAATTTAAAACACTTTGTTCTCTGGGTGTAAAGTCAATTTTTATCGCCGCCGGATTTTGGGCGATCGCCTGACGTTGAGTTAATAACGCTTTAATTTGAGCAATTTGATGGGCGAGATCCGCAATATCAGGAGTTTCCCCATCCTCGGTGGGTTGAGTTGCTGCTACGCGACGCTCCAGCAAATTCTCGACAATTGCCACTAATTCATCTGGATCAAATGGCTTAGGCAGATAAGCATCAACACGGGCTTGATAACCTTGAATTCGGTCTGTAGTCATACCTTTAGCAGTTAAAAAAACTACTGGCAGCGTTTTAAAGCGGGGATCTTCTCGTAGCTGCTTGAGGAATTGATAGCCATCCACCTGCGGCATCATAATGTCTGAAATTACTAAGTCGGGTGGATTTTTCTGCACCAACTCCCACCCCTCACGGGCATTGCTAGCGACTTGAACGCTGAAGCCACTATCTTGCAGATAATCTTTGACGGCTTCCCGCAATCCTGGTTCATCGTCAACCACTAAAAGTTGTGCTGACATTTAAATTTCCCTTAGCGCTTTTTTTCAATTTAGCGAAAGTTTGACCACATTAGAAACTAACGGGCTTTGCCCGCAGTTTTAAGTTCTTGATTTTGAGTTTTGATTTTGAATGAGCTGGCAAAATCAAAACTCCTAACTGCGGAAGTGAGCTACTCCTACTTTACCGAATGCTTACTGGCTTGGGCATTTGATTTTGGGGAGTTCCGGCGAAACTATTGACTCCTAAAACTGCGATCGCTCTAGCATATTGCGGATCATTTTGAGTTGCTACTAATGCTGGATTGGTGGCTAATTGTCGCTCCTGTGCGTCGGTTAAATCTATTTTGATATCAGGCGTAATTCCTTTATGACTAATATCTGTGCCTTTAGGAGTGTAGTAGTGGGCGATCGTCACTGCCAATCCCGAACCATCTGAAAGTCCATGCACCGATTGCACCAACGCTTTGCCAAAAGTTTGACTACCAACGACTACTGCTCTTTGATTGTCTTGCAGAGCGCCAGAGAGAATCTCACTCGCGCTTGCAGAATTGCCATCTACCAGCAATACTAAGGGGCGTTTGGTCAGTGCGGTACGATTTGCCGTCATTTCTTCACTGCCACCCACGCGATCCACTGTCCGCACAATTGAGCCTGTTTCCAGCCACATCCGAGCAATTTCAATACTTGATTGCAACAAACCACCAGGATTACCCCGCAAATCTAAGACAAATCCATCAACTTGCTGGCGATTGAGATCCTGAATTGCCCGTTGCATTTGCTCTGCTGCGTGGGAACTAAACTCGCGCAAGGTGATGTAACCAATACGCTTTTTGCCTTCTTGTTTGAGGGTGTAATGAACTGTTGGCAGCTCAATATTAGCGCGGGTTAGCTTCAGGTCGAAGTTGCTCTGTTGTCGTCCAATTCTCAGGGTAACAATTGTACCAGCTTTACCACGAATCATTTTCGAGGCATCTTGTACATCTATTGCTTGGGTTGGTTTACCATCAATTGCTAAAATTTTGTCTCCAGCTTTGATACCAGCCTTGAATGCGGGGGAATTCGCGATCGCTTCCACAACCGTTAGCTGCTTAGTTTTTTCATCCTGTTCCATCCGAATTCCTACCCCTGAGACTTCCCCTGATGTTTGGTTAGTTAAAGCTTCGTATTGTTTGGGGTCTAGAAAGCGAGTATAAGGATCTCCTAGCTTTTCTAAAGCTGCGTCAATAGCTTGATAAGCTTGTTCGCGGGATGTATAGTTTTTACTTAAGAGGCTTTGTCTAGTTGCTTGCCAGTTAACTTTGTTAAAGGTGGAATCAACATACTCGCGGTTAACGAGTTGCCAAACTTCATCAACCAAAGCTTTAGGACTATCCTGGAGCGCAGCTTGGACGGAGCGAGACCAACCAGGAGCAAATAAAGGCAAAGTAACAGTTGTAGCGATCGCTCCACCAAAAAGAGCAACTTGGAGCAACGAAAAGCGTCTTGAGGATTGCAGCATTAAGATTGGGGTTTGATTAGATTTGACTAATTCACTCAGAGCCTCAATCGCTGCGCTGAGTGGGATTTGCTATTGACTATACACCTAGTAAGGTATTGGTAAGATTCAAGACAATTGATTCTGTTTAATCCTGAAGTACCTACTTTTACCATACTTATAATGTTTAACTAGGTTATAAGGAATTTGTGACAGTTCGTCCAGTGTCTCGATTGTCTAGATTGCATTGACTTTAGCATTTCAAAAGTTGAGTTGCCAGTACCTGATCCGATTTTGGCTTTTTGCTTAAAAAACTTAACTACTAAGGCAGAGCTAAACGTTTGATGTGTAGCAATTATTAATTTGAATAGTATGAATGTACTTATAAGAGTGATGATTTGGTAACTAAGCCTAAATTAGGGCAATTTAAGGTGTCCAATATCAAAAAGCTGACTGCTGAACGCTGACGGCTGATAGCATTATCTCTCAAAATTCATCAAGTTGATTCCAGGCTGTTTGCTCAAAAGTCGCTTGCATAGTAGATAAGGGAACTTTATAGAAATACCGTCGCTGAAATTGTTCTTCTTGCACAGCCGCCATAAATTTTTCTATTGCTTGCAGACATTCAGTATCTGCTTTTGGTTTTCCAATTGCAGTCGTACTAATTTTAAAAGCCCGATCTTGGGAAGTAACTTGGAATCCTAGATTAGTAAGGGCTTCAAACCCAAGTTTCAATATTTGAGCGCTAATGCCTAGCTTCTGGCTTAGTTGGATATGGGTGACAGTTTGATTAGTGCGACTGAGATATTTGGCAATGCCTACTAATTGCTGCCAAATTTGGCTAGGTGAAATTAATTGTGGTTCTTTCCAAGCGATCGCTAATTGTTTTTTTTCAAAGAGCGATCGCCGAAACCAAACTCGTAATTCATCCCAACTAATCGGACAATTCTGCACTAGCAATGCAGAGGGCAATTCTTGAGAGTTGTCTTGATTGCGCCAATCTAAAATTGAGTTTAGCTCAGTTGCAACAGTAAATCCAGTTGTATTAGCACAAGGACGCACCGCCAGCAATCGCACTTCATACTGGGGTTTTTGCCCTTTACTTGAATTTTCGTAACTGTTGTAATCAAGTTCCACAATTGCATCACAGCGACCGAGGGGAATTTCGTCACGGTAGTGTCCCCACCAGACACCAGGAAAGCTAATCTTTGAGGAATCATCCCGAATCTTGAAATCGGTTTTGATATATCGAACTTCTTTACCTTGCGAGTCTTGGATATTTCGATTCCAAGTATTTTCAAACCAACAATTTTGTAGCAGCAGTTTCGGTACTGGATTGCCCATACCGCAAGGTTCTAGTAGTTTTAGTTCCCAAAATAAATCTTTGCCCAAATCAGCCACTGTGACCACCAAATCTGCCTGTATTAGTGGCAATGTTAAGCTACCCCCCAAAGATTGCTTGAGTCGCTGATTAATTGCTTCTGTAAACAAAGGAATATTTTCAATTGGTAAACTCAACCCTGCTGCAAATGGGTGTCCACCAAAGCGATGCAATAAATGTGCTTGATCTTTTACTAATTGGTACAAGTCAACTTGATTTACAGAACGAGCAGAACCACGAGCCAAAAGAGGAGGGGGTGATGGGGGAACAAAGGGGGGGGAATCTCTATCAAGTCTTTCCCCTTGTCTCCTTGTCTCCTTGTCCCCTTGTCCCCTTGTCCCCTTGTCCCCTTGTCTCCTTGTCTCCTTGTCTCCTTGTCCATCTAATCCCTCTGTACTGAGCAAAATAGTTGGTCGTCCAGTTTCTTGGGCTACTTGTCCGGCGACTAAGCCTAATACACCGACATTCCACTGGGCATCTTCTAGGACAATAACACTGGTTGTAGATAAGTCAAGTTGGTTCAGCTTTTGTGTTACTTGGTAGGAAACATCTTTCTGTAAAGACTTGCGGCGGGTGTTAGCCAGTTCTGTATCTTCGGCTAATTGATTACAGCGTTGGACATCGCGGCTAGTCAGTAACTGAACACAAAAAGTAGCATCGCCTTGAATGCGACTAACGGCATTGATACGCGGACCAAGACCGAAAGAAATATCTGTTGGGCGATCGCCGTTTTTGCGACATAATTCTAGCAAGCGCCCTACTCCTGGTCGTCGTCGTTGTTCTGGTGGTTGTTTTAAATACTGTTGCAGTTTTTCAATTCCGAGTTGTGCTAGGTAGCGACAATCTCCACTTAGCTGCACCAAGTCTGCAATTAAACCAATTGCTACTAAATCTAATAAATCTTCTACAGGTTGAGATACATTTGGCAGTGTTTGATAAAGTGCTTCCACTAGCTTGTAAGCAACAGCCACGCCAGAAAGATGAAATAGTTGATGCTCTGTAGGCAAATAGCGAGGATTAATAATAGCTGTTACAGGTGGACGTTCAGCAGGTAATGTATGGTGATCCGTAACAATTACATCTATGCCTAGCGAGTTTGCATAGTTAATTTCATCTATATTTGTACTGCCAGTGTCACAAGTAACAATTAGACTACAACCTTGCTTAACTAAATTTTCTATTCCTTGGCAGTTGAGTCCGTGAGATTGAGTTAAACGATTGGGGATGTAGTAAAAAAGTTGAGTATTTTGCTTAAAAAACTGTCCTAAGCCATCCCAAAGAACTGATGTAGCTGTGATGCCGTCAGCGTCGAAATCTCCCCAGATAGCAATTGTTTCTCTGCGATCGCGCGCCACTTGCAATCGCTCAACGGCGAGGTGCATCTCCTCTCCAAATTCAAACGGGCTTGCGGGTTGATACTCTTTAGGATTGACAAATCCAGCAAGTTGTTGTGATTCTCTAATCCCACGCTGCCAGAGCAACTTAGCGGCATAATGTCCTGCTCCTTCCGGCACGTAGTTTTTGATCTGCTCAATAAACCACTCTGGCGGCTGCGTATGAGGTGGAAGAACCCATTGTTGTTGATCAGGCATCGTGGTTGCCAGTTAAATCGCTACTTCTTGAATGGTAGCGATATTTAGTATATTTGTACTGGCGGCTGTATCTGGAAATAAATTTGAGTCAGTGTTGCGATCGCAGCGAGTGGCAAATTGACAGGAATCACACTTGCTACCTACGGCTACTTGCGGAAATGGGTGTCCCTGTTCGTAACGTTGCAGCCAATAAGTTAGTTTATTTAACAGGTCATGCAGTTTTTCTTGAGTTTTTTGATGTTGAGTGTTGTTATAAGTAAATTTAAGACTTTGAGGCTGTTCAGACTGGACAAACCAGTAAGTCATTGAAATCTGCTCTGGTAAATAATCGCTGGTTTCAGCCAATACGTAGGGATATAAAAGTGTCTGCCAATTGAGTTCTAACCAACGTCGGTTTTGCGGTTTGGGGTAAGTTTTCCAGTCGAGGATTTGAGCAGAGGAATCGTCGGCAATTAATAAGTCATAAATAACCGTCAGCAAATAGTCTTGAACTTGCAACGTGCGGCAATGTTCGCTTTCGCGGAATTGATTATTTGTATTAGTTGCCAAAATTTCCGGTGCGGCGCTAGCAAAAGCAGTCATCCAGCCTTGCAACTGGGCATCTTCCTCAACTAAGGATGTGATTGGTAAGCCTAGTTCTCTTTGCTGCATTAATAAGTGAAAGCGGCTTCCCCAAGTTTGGCGTTCTTGGTGTTCTGGATTACCAGGGGAACTTAGTTGTTCTAGATAAGTGTGTTGAAACTGACGCGGACAACGTTCTAGTAAGTTCAGCTGCCCCTGGGATAATCGCATACAGTCATCAGTTATCAGTTTTATTCATTTTAATCTCAACTACCTGATGAGAGAGAATTTCTCCACCTCTTTAAGCAATCTTGATCAAACCTCAGCGCGATCGCCGCAGTGCAACTCGCTTTTAAAACAACTTAGTAAAGGCACAATTTTTAGATATAGGAATGCTAATTTGATGTCTTACTTGTAGGCGATCGCCTTTCTACAATTCACCCCTTAAAGCTTTTAACTCTGCTTCTAAGCGATCCGCCCGTTGCCTTTCTTGTTCAGCCCGTTGCCTTTCTTGTTCAGCCCGTTGTCGTTCTTGTTCGGCTCGGTGTCGTTCTCGCTCTACTTCTGTCGCTACCCAATTTCCTTGAGCATCATACCAGCGTAACCACAGCCGTTCCATTCCTTGAAAAGTCCCATACCACAATCCTAAACCTAATGTCACTTCAGACAGCCATAACTTATCTTCTGCAATTACTTCTCGATAGCCACTGTTTTCAAGTCGAAAAGCTCTAAATTGATTGGTATAGCGGTCAAATAAAACATAGTAGGGAATACCTAAAATACGCTCGTAAACTTCCCATTTTGTCGGCGGTTGGCGATCCTCCCGCTCAGTTTCCCCTAAATCTTCCTTCTCTGTACCAGGAGAAAGCAACTCTACTACAATTAACGGTTTCACCTGTTCTTGCCACATTACGTAACTCAAGCGCAAGTCCGATCCTTGATACAAACGCGGTACACCTACAACTGCAAACCAGTCTGGGCGCTTGTACCAGTTGAGATGACGGACATCGTAATAAAGGTTTAAATCAGTAGCAACAAAGATTTGATTCGCTGGATAGTTGGGCGGCTTAAAGGTTTCTCGCAATAGTTGGGGTTGAAAATCGTGAAACTCGTCAGGCAAACCAGGTTCCTCTGGATCTTCACTTGGAAGATCGTACATTGTTGGTAAGACTTCCTGGGGCGGACGTGGTGGATCTGTTTGAATCATGGCACATGGCACAAGGTATGCGACTGATTAACTTTAGGCTAACCTAGTTTGGGCTAGGAATATACGACGGAATTAGGCTTCTAGTTTAATCACTAACGCAACACCGGAATTAAATACTGTGTCAGAGTAAACGCATCTACTCCTAGTTGGGTGCGTTCTTGGGCTGCGAGAATTCCCGCTTGGGAGTGCCACCAAGCAGCTGTTGCTACTGTTGCTTCTAAGGGCATTGCCAAAGGTTGGGCAATCAGTCCACCTAATAACCCAGTTAATACATCGCCACTGCCGCCACGCGCCAGCGCTGGGGTACTTTCAGGATTAAGCCAAACTGAGCTAGAAGCATTAGCGATCGCCGTCCTCGCCCCCTTTAGCAATACCACAGCGCCACTAATTGCAGCCGCAGTGCGAACCGCACTCACACGGTCTTTCGTGGGATCTCCTGCATCGGGAAATAAGCGTTTAAATTCACCTGTATGAGGTGTAAGAATTGTTGCTGCTTGCCGCTTTAATAACGTGGGGATAGTTCCTAGTTGGGCAAGAATATTTAAACCATCGGCATCTAAAACAAGGAGGCGATCGCTTGCCAACACTTCTTGTAACATTGGCATTGCTTCTAGTGTTAACCCAGGACCACAGGCGATCGCATTAAATGAACTGAGTTCTGTTCCTTCTGGTAGTTGCAGTTGAGAAATAGCGCCGTTTTGCGTTTCTGGACAACCCACTATTAAAGCATCTGGCATCTGAGCTACCAAAAGAGGTTTAAGAGATTGAGGAACAGCAATTGAGAGCATTCCCACGCCACTTGCTCTTGCTCCTAATCCAGTTAAAATTGCCCCGCCTGCATAGCGCCTTGAACCGCAGATTAGTAAAAGATGTCCTTGCTTGTATTTATGCGTAACTGGGGGACGCGGTAAAGGTAGAGATGCGATCGCTGATGCTCTTGTTATCCGTTGAATTCTTGGTGAATCTGCTAGTACAGCCTGCACATCTGCTAACTGGATATCAAAATCAATTAATTGGGCTGTACCGACATAATCTAGGGCTTGATCTTGAAGTAAACCAAGTTTCCATAATCCTAAGCAAAATGTCTGCGTAGCACGAATTGCTGTTCCTAGTACCTCGCCAGTATCTGTGTGCAAACCTGAAGGTAAATCGATGCTCAAAATTGGCTGAGACCATTGATTGATCTGATTAATTGTAGTTGCAATCGGATCGGCGATCGCTCTTTCTAACCCAAATCCAAATAACCCATCAATCAACAAATCACAATCTTGCAAAGATTCCCAGGAGTCAAACCATTCAATACCCAAACTCTGCACGTACTGAGCGTGTTGAGAAGTTAATTCCTTGAGCTTGGTAAAAGGACAATAGACAACAACTTCATAGCCTTGGAAATGCAACTCACGGGCAACTACTAAAGCATCGCCTCCATTGTGTCCAGGTCCTACTAAAATTCCGACACGCTGTGTCTGCGCTGGATAAAGTTCTTGAATGCGACGCGCAATCAGTCCCCCTACCTTTTCCATCAAAGCCGCGACGGGCATTCCATCTGCAAAGATTTGCGCTTCTATGTCGCGCATCTGTTGAGCAGTTACAACAATTTGCTGTATTTCTTTCTGCCTGAGTTGAGTATCTATCAAAGCGCTATCCCAAACCCGACACTTTTAAAATTATCAACTAGGAAGTTAATTCAAAAACTTAAAGCTCAAAGTTTAAAACTCTTTGATTAAGCTTGTGAGTAAGCGATCGCTCATCTATCAGATACGAGCGTTTGTTAAACCGCAGCATATTCATCAAGATACCGCTAACAAAACCGCTTCTACGTTTTGTGGCAATTCAACAGGGTGAAAACGCTTACCTGAAAAAGCGTAATCTTCTCCACTCTCATCAACAACCCGAATCAGCCCATGAGCTTCTGCTTGTTCGTCAGCAATAACGCGGTACAACTTTCCAACTTCTAATGATGCCTTATATCCTTCATTGTTAAGGCATACTGCAAAATGAATGGCTTGGTTTTGCTCTGTCATCTTTAATCTAGGAATGGTAACTTTAGCTTAAACTCCTTCTTACCAATACCGTGAGCTTCGTACCAATGGATCTCAGCTAAACGTATCATACCGTCGGGCAGCCGCACTTGAGTAATTCCCTTCAATTTTCGCCACTTTCCTCTTCCATACTGTTTTTGCAACCGATGGCGATCGCGAATGCCTGTTCCTACAACAATGGTGTCAATATCAGTGATGTCTCCAATAATTTCAAAATCCACATTGGAGCCAATTAAAAAAGTGCTACTTGATACTAATACAGTGTTAGGCGGCTAATACTTGCCCCAATTGATAGAAATAATCATTTTTAATACCCCTAGTTGCTGGATGTGATGAAATTGCAAACCGAGTATCTTTAGAATCAGCAATTAAGTATAAATAACTGCCTCTTTTTAAATGCTTAAAAGTAACACCTGCAATTTTATTCCAGTGCGATTGATATCTGGAATCTAAACCAAAAAATACAACCTGTTTTGGCTTAAAAAAACTAATTTTATCCCTAATGTAGGGTACTCGTATTGGGGCAACTTCTTCCATATAAGTTTGCTTATTTTGCAATATTTGTAAGGATGAATAATTTGCATAAATCCAATGCTTAACTGAACGCGATGGCAGGGGGAGAAGCTCTAAGATGCAGGTTTCAGAGTTTACACGAGCAAATTGTTCGCTTTGGTATGTACGCACCATTTCTGGAGTAGGATTTTTTCCTTGGCTAGAAAGAAAAATCCGAATTGCTTTATTCCAGGTGGTTTGTAATTTTGCAGTTGAACCAAACCAGTAATTCATCTCAATTTTCTTGTGGAAGCTTTGGATATCAAGAAGTTCTAGCCTTGCCATTTGCTCCCATGCTGTAAGACGGTTTTGAATTTCCTCAAAGGAGTTACCTCCCCCCTCCTCCATGCCAATGAACCACATTTTCCCCTTGTAAGTGCCATAACCGTAGAAATTTGTCATGAACTCATAGAGAAGTTGATCATTAAAGGAACTCATCATAAATTCTGCTTACACTTACATTTAATTAACTATTAATTAGATAAAT
>ERZ501023.109-NODE-109-length-19905-cov-7.057128_pt1 | contig 19905 bp, 11 predicted proteins | sample MGYA00248839_ERZ501023 | MGnify/ENA primary metagenome ERZ501023 (study PRJEB25958, sample SAMN03398596) | human skin metagenome | study: EMG produced TPA metagenomics assembly of the Human Skin Microbiome Metagenome (human skin metagenome) data set.
CACGTCTGGATCTAAAAGAGAGGGGCGGGAGATAATACTCCCCCTCGACTCTACCTAAATTGCGAAAACGTAATTCGTTCTGGCAATTGGTAGGCTCTCAGGCGGTACAAGACATCTGCCAACGAATTGAAAAGGCATACCAACTATTCTTCAAACACAATAAGAAAGGAGTTCGCCCACCAGGATTTAAGAAAGTTAAAAAATACAAATCTTTCACTTTAAAACAAGCTGGTTATAAGTTTCTCAGTGGCAATAGAGTAAAGATTGGCTTTGGTGTTTATCAGTATTGGAACTCAAGAGTTATTGAAGGAATAATCAAAACACTAACTATTAAACGTACACCATTGGGTGAATTGTTTATGGTTGTAGTTGTTGAGGACACTTGCGTGGGCGGCTCTGCCGACTTGAGCAAAGTGTCCGGTGACAATGCAGCAGAATCAGAAATTAAGTTCACGACTGATAAAATAGCGGGATTTGATTTTGGGTTGCATACCTTCCTCACTTGCTCTGACGGTTCCACAATTGAATCACCCCAATTCTTGAAACAATCACTTCTTCGCTATTAAAAAAGCTAGCAGACACCATTCTAAAAAGTTGAAATGTTCTGCTAATCGGGAACGAGCTAGAAAGAATTTAGTACGCAAGTATGAGGATATTTCTAATCGTCGCAGTGATTGGTTCTGGAAACTAGCTCATAATCTCACAAACAAGTTTGATGTATTGTGCTTTGAGACATTAAATCTCGCAGGGATGCAACGTTTATGGGGGCGTAAAATCTCAGACTTGGCGTTTGGAGAGTTTCTCCAAATCTTAGAGTGGATTGCCAAGAAAAAATCTAAACAAGTCGTCTATATAGATCGTTGGTATCCATCAACTAAGGCTTGTAATGCTTGCACTCATGTTCTTGATGATCTCGATTTATCTACTAGAGTGTGGCGTTGTCCCTTCTGTCAGTCAGTGAACGGAAGAGACGAAAACGCCGCTAAAAATATTCAAACAGTTGGGGCATTAACTGTTAAGTTAGGCGACGTAAGACAGGTTATGCCTGCGGTTGCTGTTTGAGCTTAGAATTTCTGCCCTTATAGGGCGGGGAGTGTGTCAACCCGCTTTAAAGCCAGTTACCAATGAGGATAAAGGGCGCCCATTGGGCGGGGTGAATCTTATTGTGCTGATTAATCAATGCCTTCTGCGCTTTTTGGAGGGCTTCTGCTTTGCTCATTTGCGATAGCGAAGCGCTGCCCCCTTTGGGCGATCGCAAGTTATCGTAAAACTTGGTAACTAATTCTTGGGTAAAAGCATCGTCAATGTACCAAAGTGAAGCCAATGCACTTCTCACACCTGCTTGTACAGTAATGCCAGCTATACCCAAGGTAGCGCGGTCATCTCCTATACCTGTTTGACAAGCCGTAAGCGCGAGTAACTCCACTGGCTCCGAACCTCTACTGAAGCGGCGGATGTCACTTTCTAGATCAGTAATAGTAATCTTTTGATTGTTACCCGCAACTAAAAAGCTATCTTCTGGAATAGTGCCAAATTGACCGTGAGTGGCAATGTGAATAATTGGGTAAACCGCTTTTTTAAGTTCTTGCTCTAAGCTTTGAGGAGTAAATTGTTTATTTAAGAGTTTCTTGCTACCTGGAGATAGCTTGATGACTTGATTGAGTTCATTGATGACATTTTCCAAAGGTTTAAACTCTTCACCATCAACGATCGCTGCTTCAGTTAAGCCTAGCGCTAGCGTTCGTAAACCTTGAAATTCCAAGGGTTTAGGAGATGTCAAGCGCAGTCCCGGAGTCGTAGCAATGGCGTATTTCTGCACTATAAATTCTTGACCATCATGGAGTGCAGCCATCGGTACGCTGCGTAAGAGTCCATCTTGAATGAAAACAATAGTTTTGATTTGTGCTGATTCTAAATCAGAGGCGAAAGGGCGAATAAGCGAGTTGTATAAATTCTGTGCTGGTGTTAAAAAAGCATCAGTAGGATCATAAAACTTCTGAATTTCTAGACGAAAGTTTTTAATTTCTTCTCTAAGTTTTTTACTATCATTTATCCAGGTTAACTTTTTCAATCTTTTGGCAGCATTTGGCTGGAACTGCTTTTCAGGATTAGGCAAACTCACCACAATCGCTGTTCGATCTTCTAGGATGATTGAACTAAAGACAGCAGTATCTGCTGTTTCTAAGTCATCTACTCGTTCCTTATCAAAAACGGCAAACACACAATCATTGCCGAAGTAATTTTGCAATTCTGCTAGTTTCAAAGAATCAATAGCATCAAGTGCAGAATCTAGTTCCTTTTGGTGTTCTTGACTGGTAACAGGTAGCGATTGGGCACGTTCTAGCTTCAGCCGTGCAAATTCTCGGTAGAGAGAACTAATGGTATCGCGAAAGTTAAATTGCAAGTCTTGTTCCGCAATTAACAAGTTATCTCGAATCCCTCCTTCACCTTCTAAAACTGCGATCGCCCGTTCGTAAGCATTACTCGCCTCAGACTCTTTGGCTTGTGCCTTAAAAATTCGCCCCGCTTGCCACTCCCACAAATAAAGACTATCTTTAGCACGCAGTTTTTGGTCGGCAGCGAGCCTTGCCTGTTTGGTAAAATCTAAGGCTTGATCGTAGTCTTGGCGACACTCGTAGAGATGACCTAGTTCACCTAAAGCAAATGATTGAGAGCGAGAATCTTTAATGGTTTGAGCAATGGCAACAGCTTTTTTAAGAAGTTCCTCAGCTTGTGAATTATTTAGTTTTCGTGGCAGACATTGAGCTTGAGAAGGAGAATTACTAGCAGAAACAAGTTGCTCTAGTTGAGCTAAATCAATTGCTGCATAAACTTTGTTGGCAGAATCGGGTAACTTATACAGTAGAGCTAAAGCTTCTTGGAATGCTTGCTCTGCCCGATTGGTGTTGTCAGGTTTTGAATCTCTTGGGTGATAATAAAGTTGGAGCAAATTGAGCAGCGTCCGCATTTGACTCAATTGGTCATTTTGACTGCGGGACAGTTCAAGACTGTGATTAAAATAGCCTAAAGCTTTTTTGTAATCAGAAGTAAGTTCTTTGATGAATTCACTTTTCTTAGTTTCTGCACCTCTTAACTCAGCAGAATTAGCACGCTGTTCGTTGAGTTGAGCTTTACTAAAGTAAGCATTACCTAGACTATTGAACACTGAGGAGCGATAAGCTGGGACATTATTCTCTTGAATAATCTTTAAGCTAGTCTCTAGAGTTTTAATCGCTTTATCCTGCTTTCCCCTAAGACGATACGCTTCCCCCAAGCTTCCCAAAGCCGCTGCTTCTCCCTGGAAGTCGCCAAATTTTCGGGCAAGTTGCAAAGCACTTCCTTCACTTTGCAGGCAATCTAGATCAGTCTCAGAAGCACCGCATAAAAGCGCGATCGCGCTCTTATTTTGCCCCAATCGGCTGTAGGTTTGCGCCTGTTCAACGAGCAACCGTTCCACCTTCACAAAATCTCCTGAGGAGCGATAGTTGGCGATCGCTGCTTGCCAATAATTGATCGCTTGCTCGAATTGACCGATTTGCTGATAGGCAATAGCTAGTTTCTCGTGAACAATTGCCGCATTTACGGGCTGATCAGTGTTTTGATAGGCAAGGGCGGCAGTTTGCCAAGATGCGATCGCCTGAAGCACATTCCCGGCACGATATTGTCCAATTCCTTGCTTTACGAGGTGGCTACCGTTAAGAGACTGCGCGGTTGCTACTTCTCCCCATTTTGCCTGAACGATGAAGGGAACATGATTCAGCCCCAGGCAGAGTGTGAAACTGCTCAGGAATAGAACTACTCCTAAGTACCAGACGTGGAATCGGCGGTGTCGGCTTGGCATAGCAGGATGTGATAAGTTTTCAAGAGGATTTTAGACCAAGCTTTAACTCTATGTGGAGCTGAAGTTGCATATTGCAGCAATGGTAGCTGCCTAATTAGTGCGATCGCTCTAGTATTATGCAACTAACTTAGTGCAGTATATAAAACCATAACTTCATCAGTTTAATATTTACTGTATAAATAAAGTCAAGGTTTTATGCTCGCGTCATTAAAACGCTGATTAACAAACTCCGATATATTGCTAAAAATTTCAAGGAGATCGCCCGATGATTGCTAAAAGCTCGTTGAGAAGCTGCTGGCAGGGGAAAATGGGGGCTGGTGTTGCAATAGTAGGGACACTCGCAGTCGGACTAAGTGAAAGTGTTTTGGCTCAAATCGTGCCTGATAATACACTGGGTGCTGAAGGTTCTGTTGTGACCAATGTCAATATCAAGGGTGTTGAGAGCGATCGCATAGACAATGGAGCAATTCGCGGCGCTAATCTATTTCATAGTTTTGAGGAGTTTAATGTCGGTGCAGGACGAGGCGCTTATTTCAGTAATCCAGCAGGAATTGAAAACATTTTCTCGCGGGTGACGGGAGCTAATCGTTCGGAAATATTGGGACGGTTGGGGGTTTTAGGCAATGCTAATTTGTTTTTGATTAATCCTAGAGGCATTGTGTTTGGCTCTGGGGCAAGTTTAGATGTGCAAGGTTCATTTTTGGCAACAACGGCGGATGCAGTTAAGTTGGGCGAAGCGGGACTATTTAGTGCGGCACAACCTGCGGCAAGTAATTTACTGAGCGTCAGTCCATCAGCTATTTTGTTTAATACCATTGCCGCGCCACCGATTGTCAATCGTTCGCGAGATCCAGGCTCGAGCCGTCAGCCTAATTCAGCAGGTCTTTTCCCAGGACTACAGGTGCAATCTGGTCGCACTCTAGCGCTGATTGGTGGGAATAATGTGCTGCTAGAGGGAGGAAGACTAACAGCAGCCGGAGGACGAATTGAACTCGGTAGTGTGGCTGGAGTGGGTCAAGTAAGTTTGAGCCAAACTGGAAACCGCTTTGTCTTAGGGTATGACTTCATTAATGATTTTGGCAATATCTCGCTATTAAATAGGGCGTTTGTGGATACCAGTGGCGAGGGGGGCGGTGACGTTCAAATTCGAGGGGCGCGGTTAGAGATGATGCAAAACTCGAATATGTGGGCTGACACCTTGGGGGCAGAAAATGGCGGCGAGGTATTGGTACGCACAGCAGAGGTTGTTCTGAGTGATAGTTCGTTACTGAGTGCTGACGTGGCTGGTACCGGAACTGGAGGAAACTTAACGATTGACACTCAGCGCTTGCTGGTGAGCAATGGAGCACAAGTAACAGCTATTACTAGAAGTGAAGGCAACAGTGGCAACTTACAGATTACTGCTGACGCGGTCGAGTTGATTGGGACTTTAGCCAATACTCAGCGTTTGAGTGCGTTGTCTGCTAACAGTCAAGGGGAGGGGGATGCAGGAAGTGTGAGGATTGATACGAGGCGATTGCTAGTGCGCGATGGTGCTGTGGTATCAGGCAGTAGTATAGGTTCAGGCAAGGGCGGCAGCTTGCAAATTAATGCTACTGATTCGGTAGAGTTAATTGGTAGGTCAGCTAATGATCGGACTGGCAGTGGCTTGTTCGCTCAGAATGGCGGGAGTGGAATTGCAGGGGATTTGATAATTAAAACCGGTCGCTTGCTAGTGCGCGATGGGGCAGAGGTATCGGGCAGTGCTTTCAGTTCAGGTAAGGGCGGCAACTTGGAGATTACTGCTGATGCAGTCGAACTAAGTGGTAGGTCAATAGACAGTCAACATCCCAGTGGCTTGTTTGCTCAGAGTGAGAGAGCAGCCACTGGAGATGGAGGGAATTTGAAGATTGGCACAGGTCGCTTGCTAGTAGACAATGGGGCACAGGTATCAGTCGGTACCTTAGGTGAAGGCAATAGCGGCAACTTGGAGATTACTGCTGATACGCTCGAGGTGAGTGGTACCTCAACTGACGGTAAGGATAGCAGTAGCTTATATTCTCAGAGTGAAGGAAGTGGGAATGCAGGAGATTTAAAGATTGACACGGGTCGCTTGATAGTACGCGATGGAGCGGTAGTATCAAGCAGTACTTTTGGTAAAGGTAAAGGTGGCAACTTGGAGATTACTGCTACTAATTCGGTCGAGGTAACTGGTAGGTCAACCGATGGTCTGATTGGCAGTGGCTTGTTTGCTCAGAGTGTGAGAACAGCAAGTGGGAATGCAGGGGATTTGAAGATTAACACAGGTCGCTTGCAGGTGCGCGATGGAGCAAGGATATCAAATGATACTTTTGGCACAGGCAATAGTGGTAGCTTGCAGATTACTGCTACTAATTCGGTCGAGCTAACTAGTACCTTAGCAGATGGTGAGCGTCCTAGTAGCTTGCTAGCTCAGAGTTACGGGAGTGGGAGTGCAGGAAATTTGAGGATTGATACGGGGCGCTTGCTGGTACGCGATGGATCAGTAGTATCATCCAACACTTCTGGCTCAGGTGAGGGTGGCAGCTTGCAGATTACCGCTACTAATTCGGTCGAGTTGATCGGAACCTCAGCCGATAGACAGCGTTCCAGTGGCTTGGTAGTTCAGAGCTTCGGGAGTGGGAATGCAGGAAATTTGAGGATTGACACCAGTCGCTTGCTGGTACGCGATGGGGCACAGGTATCAGTCAGTACTTTTAATCAAGGTAAGGGCGGCAACTTGGAGATTATCGCTGCTGATTCGGTCGGATTGATTGGGGCTTCAGCTGATGGTCTGCGACTCAGTGGCTTGTTTGCTCAGAGTGTTGGTATAGAGAGTGGGGATGCAGGGGATTTGACAATTAAAACGGGTCGTTTGCTGGTGCGTGATGGAGCACAGGTATCAACTGGTACTTTTGGTTCAGGCAAGGGCGGCGGCTTGCAGATTAATACTTCTGATGCGGTCGAGGTGATTGGAACCTCAACCGGTGGTCGGTTTAGTAGTAGCTTGGGTGCTCAAAGTGGCGGGAGTGGAAATGCAGGAGCCTTAACGATTGACACTCGGCGCTTGTTAGTGCGCGATGGGGCAGTTATATCCAGCGCCAGCTCTGAAGAAGGAACAGCAGGCGATATCAACATTACAGCCCGCGACACTCTACAAGCTGATAATGGCACGATTACTACTAATACCAGTCGCTCTACCGGAGGTGCGATCGCGATCAAAGCTGGAGATATCCGCCTGATTAATAACTCTGATATTAGAACTGATGTCGATTCTGGTGCAGATGACGGCGGTAACATTACTCTAACGGCTGACTCTATCCTTGCTTTTGACGACAGCGATATCCTCGCTTTTGCCCGTGATGGCGGAGGCGGAGATATTACCCTCGAAACCCCTGCCTTCTTTGGTGAAGACTACCGTCCTACTTCTGGTGACACTGATCTCGATAACAATAACCGAGTTGATATCAACGCTACTGGTGCTGTTAGTGGCATCATCACCATACCCGATGTCAGCTTTATTCAAAACAGCCTTACTGAATTACCAGAAAATCAGATCGACACTAACAGTCTCCTGGCAAGTAGCTGCATTGTCCGCCGCAATCAACCAACAAGGGGAAGCTTCACCGTCACAGGAACTGGTGGCTTACCGCAGCGCCCTGGAGATACCCAGATGTCGAGCTTTCCTACAATAGACATGGAAACTTTACCTAGTGATAGCACAGCTTCAAATTTCAACCCAAATCGTTCTTGGCAAAAAGGCGACTCAATTGTGGAACCCCTTGGGGTATATCGACTAGCAAACGGGAAGCTCGTATTAAGTCGAGAATGTTCTTAATTTAATGATATGAATATGTACCCAATCTTGAGGTGGGCTGCCATTTCAGGTTCTTGGATGGCGAGTTTAGTTTTCCTTGCCCTTAGTGCTATGGCTCAGTCTACACCGCCACCAGGCGTTACCATTCCCCCAACTGCACCAGGTACGGTTGAGCAAACGATTCCTCAACCCTCGCAATCGCCCCGTCCACTGCCATCTGAAACACCCGCATTACCACCTAAACCCGAACTGCTAACTCCGCCAATCCCAGCGCCGCCTGTAGAAACTACTCCATCGAGCGATAGCTTTTTGATCAAAAAAGTAGAAGTGCAGGGTAATACTATTTTGCATGAGGAAATTGCAGCCTTAACCCAGCCATATCAAAACCGCGAAGTTACGTTTGAAGACTTGCTGCAACTGCGCTCGGCGATCGCTCAACTCTATATTCAAAACGGCTACATCACTTCTGCCGCCTTCCTGCCCAACAATCAAGACCTCAGCAATGGTATAGTCACAATTCAAGTTGTAGAGGGGGAACTTGAATCAATTGAAATTGGGGGGTTAAGGCGATTGCGATCCGGATACGTGCGATCGCGCCTCAAACTTGCCACCTCTACCCCCTTAAACCAGCAACGCCTAGAAGACGCATTGCAACTATTGCAACTGGATCCGCTTATAGAGCAAGTGAACGCTCAGTTAGTCGCCAGCAGCACTCAAGGGAACAGTATTCTACGAGTCAGCCTCAAAGAAGCACCAGCTTTTCACAGTGCGATCGCCTTTGAAAACAACCAATCTCCTTCTATTGGCTCTACTCAAGGTAGCGTGGCAATCAGTCATGATAACGTGCTGGGATTTGGCGATCGCCTCAGTACACAATACGGTCGTACTGAAGGACTCGACCTTTACGACATCAACTACACTATCCCCGTTAATGCTCGTAACGGTACTCTTAGCTTCCGCTATAACAACAATGATAGCGGCATTATTGAAGAAGATTTCCGAGATATCGGTATCAGAAGTGAAGCTCAAACCTATTCTCTCGGATTCCGTCAGCCCTTCTCCAGATCGCCAACTAGTGAATTTGCATTAAGCTTAGGTTTAGATTTGCGTCGTAGTCAAACGTACATACTCGACGACATTCCCTTTTCCTTCACAGCAGGTGCTGAAGAGGGGGAATCAAAAGTGACGGCGATCCGGTTTTCTCAAGATTGGGTTAATCGCGGCATTAGACGAGTATTAGCTGCTCGGTCACAATTCAGTCTAGGGATAGATGCCTTTGATGCAACTATCAATAATACGGGTACTGACGGGCGTTTTTTTTCCTGGTTAGGACAATTTCAGTGGGTACAACAGTTGTCACCGAGAAATCTTCTAGTAGCGCGAATTGATGCCCAGCTAACCCCAGATTCTTTACTATCTTTAGAACGCTTCAGTATAGGTGGAGTCGATACAGTTCGCGGCTACCAACAAAACCAATTAGTTGCCGACAATGGGATACTCAGTTCAGTCGAGGTTCGCCTTCCTCTCACGTCCAACCCCAGAATCCTACAAATAGCGCCTTTTTTGGAAATCGGTACAGTTTGGAATAACGAAGAAATCGATCCTAACCCGACAACAATTGCAAGTTTAGGACTAGGTTTGCGCTGGCTGGTTATTCCCAATTTATCCTTGGGTTTAGACTATGGTATTCCTTTAATTTCAGCTGGCGATCAGGGAAACTCACTACAAGAAAATGGTTTCTATTTTTCACTACGCTATCAGCCGTTTTAAAATGCTTCAATCCTCTGCAAGAATTAAGGTATCAAGCAACGGATAGGCACACTAGAGATGCCGCCAAGTGCCAAGTCCCTTTATTAAGTTCTGCATTTGCTATGGGAGTTGGAACTTCAGCTCTTTAACTTTTTCTATTCAGATGTCTGAGAGTACGCAGGAGTGTATACCTGATCTTAGTTGCAACGCAACCGAGGCATCCGAAGTGTTGTTAAGCAATAGTTACAGAAGTTTCCGAGTTGTAAAGATAGTAATGCGATCGCCGCAAAAAATCAGACAATTTCGGTTCAAAATCTATTTCAAAGCATAATGCTTTACTTAGTCTCAGATTGAATAATCACATTTCTGGAATGTAAAACCTACTTCGATAACGCAACATCCGCAGCCAAGGAACGGCTTACCCAAACGGATGCTACTCGGATAAAACACCTCAATAGCGAAGTTTCATAGCTTTTCATCTTCTAGACAAAAAGCCTACATTCCTCGATAACTTATTAAAACTTCGGCGTTCCTAACTACATAACGCAGACCTTTTAGTAGTAATTAATTATATCAATGAAACTGGTTGGAGGAGTTCGTAACTTCTTCGGGCGAAGGGTCTGAATTTGTTCGTGAAAGTTCGTATCGTTGCGAAAACCAACTATTTAATGTTGTTGAATAATAAGTTACCGCTTAAAAATAGTTGGAATTTTAGAAACTTCTCGATAAACCTTACTTTTAAGAAAAGTGTTACCAATGACACATGAAGAAGCAATAAAGCTGGTCGCAGCAGCGCTCGCACCGCAATTATTAAGCACACTGCAAATCCAGGTATTCCAAAGAACTTGGCAGGAGCAGTCATACGAAAAAATGGCAAGAGAACTAAATCACGAGTACAGCTACATCAAAGACGTTGGCGCAGAACTATGGCAATTGCTATCCCAAAAATTAGGCATCCAAGTCACAAAACTCAACTTACCCGAGGCAGTAGCACGGTATGCTCAACAAACACAAAAGCTACCAAAATCGTCGGCGAGTCACCGTGTGGACTGGGGAGAAGCACCTGATGTTTCCCAGTTTTGTGGACGAGCGGCACAACTAGCGACGCTAGAGCAGTGGGTGGTGCAAGATGGTTGTCGATTGGTGGCAATTGTCGGTATGGGGGGCATCGGGAAAACAATGCTCGTAACTCAATTGGCAGAGCAACTTGCTGATACTAATCAGTTCGAGATTGTGGTGTGGCGCTCGCTACGGCAGGCTCCGCCTTTAGTCGATTTGCTGAGTGAGTTGCTGAGTGTACTTGCACCATCGCAACCACTGCCATCTAGGCTGGATGCGATGCTGCTACTGTTACTAGAGCAGTTGCGCTCCTGTCGCTGCTTGCTGGTTCTAGATAACGTGGAGGCAATTTTTAGGAGTAATCAATTGGTGGGAACTTACCAACCAGGCTATGAAGATTATGGTTGGTTGTTGCAACAACTCGCAGGCGGACGACATCAAAGTAGTGTCTTGCTGACAACTCGGGAACTGCCGGCTGAGGTGGCGATTCCCAAAGCAGTAAGCGCACCGGTACGGGTGCTGCGGTTGGAATGTTTGTCAGTTGAGGAAGCAGAAATAATTCTGGCGGCGAAGGGGCTGACTTTTGAGGCAGCACAACCGCAAGTACGGGCATTAATTGAGCGCTATCAGGGTAATCCCTTGGCGTTGGAGATTGTGGCAACGCCGCTATTAGAATTATTTGCTGGTAATATTGCCGAGTTTTTAGCGCAAGAGACGCTGTTGTTTAAGGATATTCGCAGTTTAATCAAACAGCAGTTTGACCGCCTGAGTGCCTTGGAAACACAGGTGATGTACTGGTTAGCAATTAATCAAGAACCTGTGACTGCGGTACAGCTACAAGCTGATCTTATGCCTTCGGTTTCGGTTGCTCAGTTACAAGATGCTTTGATGTCCCTGGTTCAGCGTTCTTTGGTTGAAACTATGAAGCCGAATCTAACTAAGTCCCCAGCGCTGGCAAAGTTGAATGCTGTCAGCTATACTCAGCAGCCTGTGGTCATGGAATATGTTACTCAACACTTCATTCACCAAGTTTGCTTGGAAGTAGAGCAGGCGGAAATCGTCTACCTTAGAAGTCATGCCTTGCTAAAGGCGCAGGCAAAAGACTATGTACGAGACGTGCAAATCCGGCTGATTGTGCAGCCGATTTTGGCAAGACTACTAGAGGTACAAGGTGGTAGTGAAAATTTGCAGAATCTGCTGCTGCAACTGCTAAAGGTTCAGCAATTACAAGCAGCGTTGCAGCCAGGGTACTTTGCGGGAAATGCCATCAATCTGCTGCGCCAGCTAGGAGTAGATTTAAGTCATCTGGACTTCTCAAATCTCATGATTTGGCAGGCAGATTTACAAATGGTGAATTTGCAGGGAACGAATTTTAGTCATGCTGACCTCAGCCACTCGATTTTCACCCAATCTATTAGCGATATTTTGTGTGTTGCCTTTAGTCCTGACGCTAAACACATTGCCACTAGTCATGATAGCGGTGAAGTCTGTGTGTGGCGAGTGGAAGATGGACAACAAACCGCGACTTTTAGGGGAATTGCCTCCTGGATCAACTCGCTCGTGTTCAGTCCAGATGGTGAAACTTTAATCATCAGCAATGCAGACCGCATCGTGAAATTGTTGCATATTGGGTCTGGAAGAGTTCGAGGTGAACTACACGGACACACGGGTGCAGTTTTAAGTGTTGCCCTCAGTGCAGATGGTCGTCTGCTTGCCAGTAGCGGCGAAGAGGGAACTGTCAAAATCTGGGATATGCAGACACTTAAGTGTCTGAAAACCTTGGAAGGACATCAGGGGTGGCTGTCTGCGCTTGCCTTCGCTCCTTCTCCTCAAACTCCAGATGGCAGCTATCACATAGCCAGTGGGGGTAGCGATTGCACTATCCGGTTATGGGATGTTCAATCTGGGCAGACATTGCATATCTTTAAGGGACATACGCAAGGGGTGTTAGCGCTGGCATTTAGCCCAGATGGTCGGCAGATCGCAAGTTCGAGTGTCGATTATACGATTCGCCTCTGGGATGCTCAAACAGGGCAAGTAAGTTCAGTTTGGCAAGGACACAACAATGCCGCCACCTGGACGCTTGCCTTTAGTCCTGACGGTCAAATCTTAGCCAGTGGTAGTGAAGACCAGACAATTAAGCTATGGAATGTGAAAACTGGACAATGTCATCGCACCTTGCTGGGGCATACGGCTATGGTGCAATCAATCGCCTTCAGCCCCGATGGGCTTTCCCTCGTTAGTGCGGCGCTCAACCAATCGATCCGCCTCTGGGATGCCCAAACTGGACAAAGCCTCAAGACTTGGCAGGGATACTCTAGAATGGTTTTTTACGTTGTATTTCACCCAGATGGGCAAATGATCGCAAGTTGTCATGGTGATAAAGCTTTGCGGTTGTGGAATGTGCAGACTGGAGAGCGTCTAAGTTGTTTACAAGGACACACCGATCGCATCGCGTCTGTGGCTTTTAGTCCAGATGGTCAGCTGCTGGCGAGTGGAAGTTATGATCAGACTATCCGGCTGTGGGATGTGCAAACTGGTAACTTTTTACGCGCTTTCCGCACTCATGGCTGGGTGAATTCAGTCGCCTTTAGTGCGGATGGATCGCTACTTGCAAGTTCTGGTATCGATCGCGTCGTGCGTCTATGGGATGTTCGTACTGGTAGATGTCTGCGAGTCATTGAGCCAGACGTTAACTGGGTTCCAATCGTGGCGTTTAGTCCAACAGAGCAATGTTTAGCCAGTGGCAATGAGGACGGAACTGTCAAGCTTTGGGATGTTAGCAATTCCCAATGTCTTTTAACCTTAGAAGGACATACGAGACAGGCGCAGGCGATCGCGTTTGACCCCGCAGATCACAGGCTTGCCAGTGGCAGCGATGACTGTACAGTGAAGTTATGGGATCTGCAAACCGGACAGTGCCTTCTGACCTTAGAGGGACACACCCGCCCGGTTGTGAGCATTAGCTTTCATCCTCAAGGGAAGCTGCTCGTTAGTGGTGGTTTTGATTCCTCTCTCAAACTGTGGGATCTAGAGCAGGGAATCAATATTACTACCCTGCAAGGACATACAAGTCCGATTCGATCAGTGGCGTTCGATCCAGAGGGGCGAATGCTTGTCAGTAGTAGTGAGGATGGTACGATTCGGCTTTGGGATAGCTACACAGGCGAGTGTTTAAGAGTCTTAACTGTTGAGCGCCCATATGAAGGAATGAACATCTCAGGGGTGACTGGATTAACAGATGCCCAAAAAGTGACGTTGCGGGTATTGGGCGCGATCGAATGTTAGATGTGCTTGAGTTTTGAGATGGCAGGATAACTGTTGCTATGGATGAGATGATTTGATTGCAGATGGAGGTCTGGCGATGCAGCAACCGAATCAGCAAAATTCTTGAGTTTAGTTTGGTTGTCTTGCTAATTGCGGGGGCAATAGGGTTTGTTAATTCAGTTGGAATTGAGCAGATCAGAACTAATGTTGCTCAGTTTGGCATTTGGGCTCCATTCATGATTCTGTTGCTGAGGCTAACTAGTATTGTTGTTCCGGCATTGCCGGGTACAGCTTACGCGATTTTGTCAGGTGCTTTGTTTGGGTTTGCACAGGGTTTGATTGTAATTGCGATCGCAGATTTTCTTGCCTGTGCTACTAATTTCTTTATTGCACGTCGCTACGGTCGTGGAGTGGTGCAACGGCTCGTGGGAAAGCGATTTATAGACAGGCTTGATCAATGGAGCAAAAAATATCTAGAAGGTAATTTCTTCTTGATGACAGGCGCTTTGATGACTAGCTTTTTTGACTATATCTGCTATGCCACCGGTCTCAGTCGGATGTCTTGGCAGCGATTTATGAGCGCTTTGGGGTTGAGTATTGTGATTGTGAAACCTCCCGTTGTCGCAGTCGGCGCGGGCATTCTCCAAGGCGAAAAGTTATTAATAGGCGTTTTTTGTGGTGGGGGTATTTGCGATCGCCATGATCTCGGCTTGGACTCGACGCAAAGGAAATCAAACTATTAATCCAGACTAGTAAGTTTTCCGCGCTGATCCGAAATGCCAACTATGAACAGTGTGACCTGAGAATCGGGCTATTTCAACTCCAGAACAAACCGGAATGATGCTCGCCTTCGGTGTTACCCAGTCTAATTTCTCTAACTGAGCGCCTAATATCTGCATTACGACCTAATACAAGGTGAGTCGATCTTCACCGTTGTCTATGACTGCGCCAACTGTAACTACAATCACATCAAAAATGGAATGAAAATGTATTACTCTATCCCATATTAGAAGCATTACCATTTTTCGCCAACGGTGAGAAAACGCCGTTGGCAATAACCAAAGTTTTTGCAACAGAACGTTATTGTTTGCTGATAGTTAAATAAAACTAAACTGGTTAGTGTTATTTAGATTGAGATTTTCTGGCAAAACGTCTGCGACAATTCCAATCAGTTCCTGAGTTGCACTATCGTTGAAAAAGATACCAGTTCCTGACTGTAAATCCTGTGGAGATGCCCCAAGGGAATAATTCTTCGCTTCACCAATTAGTTGAATAGTATCGTTGTACTGAAAATCTGTAATCACAGCATAGTCATTAATTCCAGCACTGGAAATTTCTCCGTCATTATAGAAAACGGCTCTTGTATCACCTGCAACTATTCCTGCTAAAGCAAATGTATCTTTACCTGTATTACCAGTCAAAAAGTCAATCTCACCTTGCCCTAATCCTTGCGGAAAATTGGGTGTTATGCCAAATAAAGTGTCATTTCCAGAATTACCAAAAACGCGATCGCTTCCAGAACCACCAATCACTGAGTCATCACCATGATCGCCGTAGACTAAATCGTTTCCCTCAGCGCCAAATACTTGGTCATTATCACTACCACCCCTAACATAATCGTCGCCAGATCCTCCTACAGCGATATCTTTGCCACTTCCTCCAAACACTTTGTCTGCACCTGCACCAGCATTCATTTGATCGTTCCCAGCACCTCCATATATGGTGTCATTGCCAACTGCACTAGGATCAAAACCATCGCCGATGATATTATCATTTCCCCTGCCGCCGAGAAGAATATCATCTCCATCTTCACCGATGAGGTTGTCGTTATCAGCACCTCCATTAAGGGAATCAGCTCCAGAACCACCTAAAATTAGATCAGTTCCATTTCCGCCTCGCACTTTGTCATTCCCATCAAGTGTGAATACAGTATCATCACCGCTACCTGCCTTTACAGTGTCATTACCACCGAGAGAAGTTATATTATCGCCACCGGAAAAACCTTTAATTAAATCATCATCCCCAGTGCCAAAAATTATATCTATACCTGTAGTGCCATTAAAATTTGCCATTTGATCTCAACATCCTTTGTTTTTAAATTAAACTGCCCGAATTTAGAAAAATTCATGGCTATGCTAGACACGACTAACGGCTTTGTGGATAAAAAATAGAACAGCGCCGTTAATCATTGTTTTTGTGGCGATGAATTGAAGTTGTGTGTAGCGCTGCATTCAACAATTACAGGCGTTCTGTAAGCTTGGTTGGCATAGTTAATCGTTAGTTGAGCAATATCAACGGCGACAGAATTCGCTCCTCGCATCAAGATTTTGCTACTATAGAGCTCCACAAGTGATGTCTAACACTCGCTTGGAACTAATTGTGCAGTAGTCTTGTAGCGCTTCAGGTGGGTTTCTCGGAGCCGTTGAGAAGCACGATCGCTATTAATAATGTGTTCAGATAGGCGATCGCCAGTTCCCCAAGCATGAAGCTGAGTCTCTAGAAGTATTTTCTGCATCTTAGAGTCACTCGATTGAGATACTTTGAACATGGATTGAGTCATGTTAGTTAGGACAATCAGCTAAAACAACTAGTAGTGTGTAATCAAAGTGATGACCTCATGAATTCAAGTTGAATTTCAACAATGTTTTCTTTGATTGATGGGTCTTTCAAGCAGAGCGAACTGATGCAGTCTTCCACTTTACTGCTTACTACCTACACCTCTGTTTTTGCAACACAACCTTCTCAACTGCATAGTGCAGGACTTTCAGACGTAATTAGTTATATCAATAAAAACAGCTGGAGAAGTTCGGAATTTCTTCGGCGAAGAATCTAAATTTGTTCGTAAAAGTTCGTATCGTCGCGAAAAGCAACTGACAGCTTTATAACGAAAGCCAAGAATTACCTGTTTTTTAACTTAATGCTGGACTTTAGACTAATAGGGAAGGGGAGCCAGTGCGTATCACAGAGTCCCCAGTAGCGGAAGATGAGAGAAGTTCCACCAACTCTCATACCGCTATGGATGTTCTCGCGCAACTGAAGGCATTTCGTCAAGATGCATACGATTATTTGGGTAAGGCACATGATGCAACATTTGAACTGATGGATGCAGTAATGAGTAGCGCGCAACGCTTATTGTTTAGCAGATTTTTCGTTGTGTCCAGTGTTTCGACGCAAGTGGTCAAGTATCTATGAGGCACTACAAGATTGTCGACCACAACGGCAGAAGTTGATGCAATTATACATCGAGCAGATGCCAAAAGTGGAGCAGATTGTTCTGGCAGGAGACCACACAGCATAATCCAGACCAGAGGCAGTAACACTCCAAGGGGTGTGGTCAAAAGTAGTTGGTAGAGAGGCAAGCTGCATTGGAAATAGCTATTAACCTGGCAATGAAAGAGAATGCAGAAATAGCAGCAGAATTGCTAAGATAGGCAGCATGAAGAAACCTGATGCAAGACTGCTGAATCCGACGACACAAAACTATTTGCGACAACAAGCGATTCGACTGCGCGAACAAGGAAAACGAATCATTGATATTGCAGCATATCTAGGTGTGCATCGCAACACGATTACAGGCTGGTGGAAAGACTATCAGACGGACGGAGAAGCGGGACTCGAACAACAGCAACGAGGGGCAAAATATGGGGAAGGGCGTAGGTTGAGTGCTGACCAAGAAACGCAAATCCAAGACCGGATGCGCGACCATTTCCCGGACGAGTTGGGCATTGATAGTGCCTTGTGGACACGCCGAGCGGTACAGACCTTGATGGAGCAGGAGTACGGTGTGGCGATGCCGATTCCGACAGTGGGCGAGTATCTCAAACGTTGGGGGTATACGCCGCAGAAGCCGTTGAAACGGGCGTATGAGCAAGACCCAAAAGCAGTCGAGCAGTGGCTGGATGAGACTTATCCTGCGCTGGTCAAACAAGCCGTAGCGGAAGGGGCAGAAGTCGCTTGGGGCGATGAGTCGGGACTGCGCTCGGATGCTCAAGCAGGACGAGGCTACGCGCCAAAAGGTAAAACGCCTGCGACGAACTTGAGCCAGAAAAAACGGCATCGCATTAACTTCATTGCGAGTGTGAGTAATCAAGGGTTAGTCCGATTTATGCTGTATGCAGGTAAACTTGATAGCTTGGTCTTCATCACCTTTCTCGAACGCTTAACGAAGCAGCAACAGCGAAAGTTGTATTGGATCGTGGATCGTCATCCGGTGCATCAAGCGCAAGCGGTTCAAGACTGGCTTGCCCGACACACCCACCAGGAGCGAGTTGGTGTTTCTGCCGCCCTACTCACCGCACCTCAATCCGGTCGAATATCGAGGGCGGGGATGTGAAGCAGGGAGTCCATTCCAAAGCACCCAGTCGAAGCTTTGAGCAATTGCGTCATCGAACTCTTTGCCACCGCAAGCTACAAAAACTGCCAACACGAGTGAGAAGCTATTTTCGACATCCTGAGATTGCTTATGCAGCATAGCAAACTGCAATCTCAATTATTGCCGGGTTAATAGTTCAAGGGTTTTCTTTGATTCTGAGCAATTTACCAACAGAGTTATAGCTTGGGTAAATCCTGATTTTCATAAGTCACAGAAAAACAACTTCACAAGAGCAGTAGCTTTGGCGTGTATGTATGCGGAAAGCTTCCGCGTGCTTGCTGCCAACAGAATCTCAACTTGAGGAGTTCTCTAAAATCTGCTTGACCTTTTCTGCTAACGGCGGTACTCCGTTCTGTACCACGTCCTATAGAATCGCCTCACTTACCTTGAAGTAAGTGTGGGACAGAATATCGCGTAAGCCAGCTATCTTCCGCCACTCAATGTCAGGGTAGCATTCGCGCACTTCTTGCGGTACGTTTTTGGCAGCTTCCCCGATAATTTCTAGGTTGCGAACGGAGGCATCCATTGTGCGTTCATCAGCCAAGAAATCCTCAAAGCTCATGCCATTGGTGTAGCGTTGTACCTTGTCACAACTTTTCAAGATGTCCTCTAGGTAAAGCAGGTAGCTACGCAACCGGAATGACCTCGCTTTCTACATTTTTTCGTAGAGAGGGATGCAGCATCTGTTTCTGCACCAAGTCTACTTTTCTTCCCAGTGTGTCCTCTAGAAGAAATTTGAGTCCATATATTGAGCAAAAGTCGGGGTTTCCTCAAACTCCACCAGGATATCCACATCGCTATCGGCGCGTGCCTGATCGCGGGCTACGGAACCAAACAACTCCAGGGATTTGACACCAAAGTGGGTGTAGTTAATAGCAGCTAAAGTTGACAGCACTTGATTTTTGTTCATGGCTTACTCTTGGTGGTATGGGGGCGATCGCTTCTTAAATTAAGTAACAACGATCGCATTAAAACCCAATTACGGAAACAGCCCTTTTCTTCTGCTCTGGCTGTGATTGGATTTTGATGAGAATAACGGAGGATAGTGCTCACACAAGCGACGCAAATCCCTTCGAGTGATTGGGCGGAAACGCCCCATACTTTACACTATATCTGTTCAAAATCCTCTGTAACCGCTCTTTCTTGTAACAAGGCAGCGAGATTGTGTACCAGTCAGTGAGATTTTTTGAGCCTTTGCTACCGTTACATTTTGCACAGGCTGGAACTAGGTTGCTCCATGAATTTATACCTCCTTTTGACTGGGCTAGCACATGGTCTAGGGTTAGGCGTTTAGACTTAGAACTACAGTAGGCACAGCGATGATTAAATTCTGATTTAATAGCCTCCTTTACTCTAGCTTTTACGTTTTTGTGCCTAGCGGGGTCGAAGATTTGCTGCATTCGGCAATCTGGTAATGGTCTTTAAGAAAAAACTTGATATTCCTGCAAGTAGGGGTAACATTACCGAAAAAGTTAGATTCACACTCTCTTCATTGAACTCAAGCCTATCTTCATATGTTCTTCACCTAAAAGCAGAATGCACTAATTAAACTATATAGATATACGGGCAATAACTATACCAAACTTTTATAAATTAACTGCGCTAAACGCCTTTAGAAGTCATTTCTAGAGGCGTTACAGCATTTGATGGATTTACTTAGATAACAAAGCTATTGTTCCAAAGCGTACAGTTTTACCTGAATTTTACTTAATACAGGCGATCGCCCATATCAGCGATAATTACTCCAGTGTTAAATGTCAAGTGTTTTAACGTGTCGCGACAGGTTATTGTCGGGTAGTTGGC
>ERZ501023.110-NODE-110-length-19657-cov-6.991480_pt1 | contig 19657 bp, 20 predicted proteins | sample MGYA00248839_ERZ501023 | MGnify/ENA primary metagenome ERZ501023 (study PRJEB25958, sample SAMN03398596) | human skin metagenome | study: EMG produced TPA metagenomics assembly of the Human Skin Microbiome Metagenome (human skin metagenome) data set.
CAACGATCAGGTTTTAATACTTACCTACGAGACTTCAACACTCGCTTACGAGGTTTTGATACTCACTGATGAGACTCCAAGACTCGTTGACAAGACTCCAAGACTCAACGATCAGGTTTTAATACTTACCTACGAGACTTCAACACTCGCTTACGAGGTTCTGATACTCACTGATGAGACTCCAAGACTCAACGATGAGGTTTTAATACTTACCTACGAGACTTCAACACTCGCTTACAAGGTTCTGATACTTGCTGATATAACTTGAAGCTGGGAGTTTGGACTTCTAGAGGCGATCGCCCTAATCCAAATTATCTGGATCAACACCAAGCGATCGCAATCTTTCTACTAGCCGTTCAGCCCTTAATCTTTCCTGTTCCAACTGTTGTTGAGCAATTTCCTTCTGCTGCTGTTCTTGCTGGGCTGCTTCTTCTGGTAAAGGTACTAAAGTGCCATCAGACGTAAAGTAACGTAATTTCCCTGCTGCTACACCCAGATATAAACCTAAAATCTCACTCCATCTCCAGCCTCTAGCATCGGGTGAAATTTCTTGATAGTGATTGCCGACTAGCCTAAAACCAGCAAACTCCAAATCATCTGGTGAAAACCAAAAATATTCTGGTGTCCGAAATTGATTTTGGTACAGTTCTTTTTTTAATGTCCGATCAACACTAGCCGTTGAAGTTGAGAGTAATTCGATAATTAAATCTGGGTATTTGCCTGCTTCTTCCCACACTACCCAAGACTTGCGATCGCCTTTTTCTGTATCTTTTACTAAGAAAAAGTCAGGTCCCCGAAAGTCACGATTTCGTAGTTGTTGGCGACTAAAATAAATCGTCAGATTAGCGCCAATAAAAAAATCATTCCGCTCTCGCCACAACCACTCTAGGCAAGAAACAAGGATGAGCAACTGAGTATAGTGTAAAGAGCTTTCCATTTCTGGCTCATCGCTCAAAAGCTGGGTAGCATCTGGCATTTGATCTGCCAACTCTTGCGCTGTCAGGTACATACTGCAACCAGAGATAATTCAAGAGGATGTAAGCGGGGTGATTACCACCCCTAGAAAACTTAAACCTTAGAGCGATCAGTCAAAATCTCATAACCGGTATCTGTTACCAAGACGGTATGCTCAAACTGAGCCGATAGAGAATTATCTACTGTTACAGCTGTCCAGCGATCGGATAATGTGCGTGTAAACTTAGAACCTGCATTGACAATTGGCTCGATCGCTAGTGTCATTCCGGCGCGTAGCTTCACATTAGGCATCTCCCGAGTCCGGAAGTTAAATACTGACGGTTCCTCGTGTAAATTGCGACCGACACCATGACCAGTAAAATCTTCAACTATGCTACAGCCATTGGCTTCTACATGGTCTTGAATTGCCCCAGCAAGATCAATTAGGTAGTTTCCGGCTTTAACTTGGGCAATTCCTTGATAAAGAGCTTCTTCCGCAACGCGAATTAACTTAGCTGCTTCTGGGGTAACTTCACCAACTGCGATCGTAATGCAGGAGTCGCCATGAAAGCCTTGTTGATAAGCACCCGTGTCCACCTTTAAAACATCTCCCGCCCGAATTACTTTCTTGGGGCTAGGGATACCATGTACAACTTCATTATTAATACTAGAGCAGATGGAACCTGGAAAACCGTGATAGCCCTTAAAACTAGGCGTTGCGCCCATCTCACGGATGCGCTTTTCTGCATGAGCATCCAGATCAGCAGTCGTCATTCCCGGCTCTACGATCTCCGAAATTTCTTTCAGCACTGTAGCCACGATCTTTGCCGATTGGCGCATGATCTCAATTTCACGCGCAGATTTAATTTCAATTCCTCGACGTTTCTTAGCACGAGGAGGTTGAGCCGGTTGAGAAAGCAGATTAGTAAGAATGTTCATGTAAATTAAAAGGTAGTTAAGCGTACTACATCAAGAGGACACTGTTATTTTGCCCGTTTGAGGTAAGCAGTTATTTACAGCTACCTGGAATGCCTCTTGCTACGTGAGGATGTACGTTCACAAACTCTTGTAGCGCTAGTCTCTTGCCCAGGATAATTGAAAACTAGTCTATATCTTAAGTTAACTGATCTTGATAATATACTGATACAGCATTCAGCGTGTAGTAAAGGATCAATAGGACTAAACCACAACCGCCGACATTAAAATGCAACTTCTTTCCAGCACTATCAGTAATATAAAACGTTAGATGCATATAACACTACAGTTAGCTATGAATTTTAATTGCTATAACACCACTCCTTTAAATGCCTGCTATATTTAAGTTCCTGGAAATTCTTAGTATTAAAATCTCCTCAATAAAAACTCAATATCTAATACTGTGAGTTAGCAACACTAAGCTAAGTAAACAATAGTGCTGCACTTAAATAAAAACTCGTTAAGAATATAACTACTTTTGGTAGAGGCGCTAATCTATTAAATCTTTCTCTGGATATTAGCTTAGACTCGCTATTAGGTTTAGTATCTGAAAAATTAGAGAGATCTGCCCATCTTTAGTATTAGTTAATTACTGTGTTTAATATTACATTGGCTAATTAGCTAATGCTTAAAAGGCATAATTAAGAGGAGTTCCTGCGTGTTTTTTCATAAAAAAGAAACAATTCACACTGTAAATATCAATGAAGCTAATCCGCGTTTTGCCCAGTTACTATTAGAGCAATTTGGTGGAGCAACCGGAGAACTTACTGCGGCTTTGCAATACTGGGTGCAGTCTTTCCATGTTGAGAATGTAGGTATTAAAGATATGCTGCAAGATATTGCAATTGAAGAATTTGGTCATTTGGAAATGGTGGGCAAACTAATTGAAAGTCACACCAAAAATGTTGACCAAACAGAAGCTTATAAAAGTTCATTGTTTGCAGTACGTGGCATGGGACCGCATTTTCTAGATAGCCAAGGTAGTGCGTGGACAGCAAGTTACATAAATGAAGGCGGCGATGTGGTACGTGACCTACGTGCTAACATTGCTGCTGAAGCTGGAGCGCGTCAAACGTATGAATCTTTAATTAAATTGGCTCCGGATGAAGGTACTAAGAAAACTTTAGTGCATCTGCTAACCCGCGAGATTTCCCATACTCAGATGTTTATGAAGGCTCTAGATTCACTGGGTAAACTAACTGATCCTTTATTTGGAAATATTCAACCGGACGAAACTGTTGATATTTACTACAACTTGTCTTCCAATGGTAAAGAAGATGAGCGGGGGCCTTGGAATTCTGAGCCGAATTTCCGTTATGTTGCTGACCCAGTTACTGAAAGTAAATCGTAGTTATGTGGCACTCAAATTAAGCTAGGGATAATATAATATGAGTCAGTGGGTAGTTAGCCTGCTGACTTATTTATTTAAATGCTAAATAATATAATTAAAAATATCAATTAAAAGCAGACACTAAATAATACTAGATGATAAGAAAGTTAGTTGAACTAAGTATAACTAGTTATTATCTATTGAAAATAGAAGTATTTGATACAGAAATGCTATAAAAAACAATATTAGCTAATTAATAATATATTTAAAGTTAAACTCAGTTACACATTTATAAATGTCATCTGCTTATCTGTTGGTGTCTCACGGAAGCCGCGATCCACGTCCTGAATATGCTATGGAGCAGCTGGCAAAGCTGATTTCTCAATCTCAAGCATCAGTTGAAATAGCAGATTGGAAAAAAACTGTAAATAAAAGTGGGTTACGAAACACGCTTAATGCTATTGAGCTAGCCGCACCTCTCTTAGAAATGCTGGTAGGTACGGCTTATTTAGAACTGAGTGCTGAACCATTACACAAGCAGATTAAACAATTTGCCGATCGCGCTCAAGCATCTGGATACAACTCCATTCAAATAGTACCCTTGTTTCTATTACCTGGAGTTCATGTAATGGAAGATATTCCAGCTCAAGTAGCGATCGCTCAACAAGCTTTGGGACAAATCAAAGTTAATTTGCGACCTCATTTAGGTACTCATGAGCGTTTAAGTCATCTACTGGCGAACTCGATGGCTGGCAAAGAGGCAGATACTTGGATATTGTTAGCTCACGGTAGCCGTCGCCCTGGTGCTAAACAAAGTGTTGAAGCTATAGCAGCACAATTGAACGCGGTAGCTGCATACTGGGCGGTGTCGCCAAAGTTAGAATCGCGGGTGAAAGCGTTAGTTGACGCGGGTAATCAGCAGATTGGAATTATGCCATACTTTCTATTTGCTGGCGGAATTACAGATGCGATCGCTGTTAGTGTTGAGCAGCTCAAAGAGCAGTTTCCATCTGTGAATTTTTATCTCGCTGAACCTATAGGAGCAAGTTCCTATTTAGCTGATTTAATTGGGGATTTGATTGAGAAATGAACCGCCAAGACGCAGAGAACGCCAAGGCATTAGAGAAGTACCTGGGCAAAGTTTACCTAGTAGGTGCGGGGCCAGGAGATCCCGGGTTATTCACGCTCAAGGGTAAGGCATTGTTAGAGTGTGCAGATGTAGTTATCTATGATGCTTTAGTAAGTGGGGCAATTCTGGGAATGATTAACCCCATAGCAGAAAAAATTGATGCTGGCAAGCGGCGCGGGCGGCATTCTCTAAGACAAGCTGATATTACGCAGTTATTGATTGCCAAGGCTCAAACTGCTGCTGTTGTAGTGCGGCTCAAAGGAGGCGATCCGTTTGTATTTGGTCGCGGTGGCGAGGAGATGGAAGACTTAGTAAAAGCTGGGGTGGCTGTAGAAGTAGTTCCGGGTGTAACTTCCGGAATTGCGGCTCCTGCTTATGCGGGAATTCCGTTAACGCATCGAGATTACAGTTCTTCGGTGACGTTTGTAACGGGTCATGAAGCAGCTGGCAAGTATCGACCAATAGTTAAATGGCAGGCGATCGCCCAAGGATCAGAAACAATTGTGATTTACATGGGGATTCACAATCTGCCTTATATTGTGGAACAATTACACGGAGCAGGATTAAGTTTAGATACTCCGATCGCGTTGGTACGTTGGGGTACGCGACCAGAACAGGAAGAATTAATTGGTACGTTGGCAACAATTGTGGCACAAATGGAGGCAGTTCAATTTGGAGCGCCTGCGATCGCTATTGTTGGTGATGTGGTAAATCTGCATAATATCTTGTCTAATTGTCGCCCGATTAATCCAAAACTATAAAACTTCTCACCACTAAGTAATAACTAAATTCATAGCTAAAAAGACAATTAATCTGTTTGCTTCTCAGCGAGGTTAAAAGTTGCAAACAGCTTGCTAAATTGATTTTAGTTATTGACTGATCTAAGCGCTTAAATAAAAGCTGAAAAAGAGGGCAATTTGTTATTAAAAGCTCAAAGTAATCTTATAGAAGTTAGATACTAGCTTTATGCTACTAAGCTAGAGGCAAGGGCGCTAGGTATTAGATATGTTTAATCCTAACTAGCTACAACCCAAATATCTCTAGGTAATTGTGTTTGTGTGTTCATTAACGCGATCGCCAACCCTAAAAGCTAGACTACGAGAACTGGAACTTAAGCTACAACAATTGTGACTGAAATTAATTTACAAATCACTGAAAAAGGCGATCGCCTTGACCGTTATCTAGCACAGCAATTAACTCATTTATCGCGATCGCGCCTACAAAACTTAATTGAGCAAGGAAACGTTCAACTTAATGGCAAAATCTGCACGTCGAAAAAAGTAACAATTCAACCAGGCGATTATATTCATATTCAGATTCCAGAAGCTCAACCGTTAGACCTCCAACCCGAAGATATCCCTTTAGAAATTCTTTATGAAGATGACTCGTTGCTAATTATTAACAAACCAGCTGGCTTAGTCGTCCACCCCGCTCCTGGTCATGCAAACGGTACGCTAGTGAATGCTCTGCTGGCACACTGCACTTTACCCGGCATTGGCGGAGTCCAGCGCCCAGGAATTGTGCATCGGCTGGATAAGGATACGACAGGGGCAATTGCGATCGCCAAAACTGATCTAGCACATCAACATCTCCAAGCACAACTGAAAGCCAAAACTGCACGGCGGGAATACTTGGGGATAGTTCATGGTTCCCCGCGCTCTCAAAGTGGCACAATTGACCTGCCTATCGGTCGTCATCCTGTAGAGCGTAAGAAAATGGCTGTTGTATCGATTGAGCATGGACGCGCAGCTGTAACTCACTGGCAAGTCAAAGAACGATTAGGTAACTACACTTTGATGCAGTTTTCCTTAGAGACAGGGCGCACCCACCAAATTCGCGTCCATACTGCCCACATAGGGCATCCGATTCTCGGAGACGCTGTTTATGGTTCTGGTCGTTCTGCAGGTGTAAACTTACCAGGGCAAGCACTCCACGCTTGGAGACTAAGATTACAGCATCCTCTAACAGAGGAGTGGATCGAGGTAACAGCGCCGCTACCGCTAACATTTATCACTTTACTTAATGTCCTACGACGACGAATTGCCATCTCTCCTTAGATAGAATTTTTTTGTTACTTATAGTATAGTTTTGTTGCTAGTAATTGGCTTGTCAGCAAGTAAATAAACTACGGCTAGAGAGTAAGTCGGAAATTAACATAGGGAGAAATACTAGCTCCTGAAAAAGGTTACAAGCCGCAATATTTATTTGCACGAGAAGAAATTGTTTAGATACTGCGATGTGAGCTAATACTTCTCGATTAGCGGCGGTTGAAACCGCATCTATACAGGTTAAAAGTTTAGAAAGTGCTGTAGTCTACGTAAGCAGACGAGCGCTTGTGTAGCTGCGACTTCTAGTCGCTAGGGCTTGGATTTTTGAGCTGCTTTGGACGAATACATCAAGGACGTTGCCCTATCCTCATGCTTTGTGGAGATCCTTAGGTAAAGAATCATGCTTAATTAACTGTAATATTTACACATAATACGTTTATATTTCTTTATAAAACTACTTGATTTACTAGCGCATCTTAAAGCTTAAATCTATTGTTATCAGTAATTTTCGGAGTTTATTAAGAAAAAATAAATTTTTATTTTAAGCCACGAGTAAGCATAAATACTGTTAAGTCTTATTAAGAGTAAATTGTTAATAAATTACTGAATTGTTTACCTCTAAAGAGTTAGAGCCTTTCTCGGAGCAATCATTTTCTGGTTAATAATTTGTAACAAATTAAGCCACGACAGCATTGTATAAAGATTACCTGGAGGGGATAAACGACAGACAAAAGTTAGATAATGCACACTGTTAGTAAAGTTCGCTAGTTTCTCATAAAAGCAAGAAACATTCTCAGATTTCTGAACTTAATACCAGTTGAATGTAAATTCACGGTGAAAGAGAAATTTGGTGGCGGCTTGAATAGAGTGATTTTGCTCTTGTCTGCTGGGTTTTATTCCAGGTTTATAAAACATTCCCGCTTTATAATCAAAACTGCACTCAACTAAGCAAGTAGGAGAATTGAGTTCATGTTAGACGCATTCGCTAAGGCTGTTTCTCAAGCAGACTCTAGAGGTGAATTTCTGAGCGGCGGTCAATTTGATGCGCTAGCCAACATGGTGAAAGAAGGTAACAAGCGGATTGACGCAGTTAACCGGATTAGCACCAATGCTTCCAGTATTGTTTCCGACGCAGCTCGCGCTTTGTTTGAGGAGCAGCCTCAACTAATTCAACCAGGCGGTAACGCTTACACCAACCGTCGTATGGCTGCTTGCCTACGCGACATGGAAATCATTTTGCGTTATGTCACATACGCTGTAATGGCTGGTGATGCTAGTGTGCTAGACGATCGCTGCCTAAATGGTTTACGCGAAACTTATCAAGCACTAGGCGTACCTGGTGGTTCTACTGCGCGTGGTGTGCAGAAGATGAAGGATATCGCGATCGCAATTGCTAACGATCCTAATGCTCCTGGTATCGTTCAAGGTGATTGCAGCGCCATCATGTCAGAATTAGCTAGCTACTTCGACCGTGCCGCCTCTGCCGTTGCTTAATTAGTTTGTTTGAAAAAAATTGGAAACAAATTTTAGGGAGATATCTAAATTATGAAAACCCCCATCACTGATGCGATCGCAGCAGCAGATACCCAAGGTCGTTTCTTGGGTAATACCGAATTACAATCTGCTAATGGTCGTTTTGCTCAAGCTAATGCCGGTTTAAATGCTGCGCGTTCGCTGACCCAAAATGCCCAAAAATTAATCGACGGTGCAGCCAACGCCGTATACCAAAAGTTCCCTTACACCACCCAAATGCAGGGACCGCAGTACGCTGCTGACTCTCGTGGTAAAGGCAAGTGTTCCCGTGACATCGGTCACTACCTACGCATGGTTACTTACTGCCTAATCGCTGGTGGCACTGGTCCAATGGATGAGTACCTAATTGCTGGTTTGGATGAAATCAACCGCTCCTTCGAGCTTTCCAATAGCTGGTACATTGAAGCCTTAAATCATATCAAGGCAAATCATGGACTTAGCGGTCAAGAAGCAAACCAAGCTAACACATACATCGACTACGCAATCAGCGCCCTAAGCTAGACTTTAGGTGCTTTGCCCGGAAGAATCAGCGAGTGTTGGCATGGTAGCTAGCAGTTGCTAATTTTTCCGGGCATTGTTTTTCTCATTTTCAGTATAAAAATCTTAAAATTTGTGGCGTTGGGACAAGTATGAGCGCTTTAATGGTGAACAATTTAGCAGCAGCAGGATCGCTCGGTCTTTCTGCCTTCGATGCCTCATCAAGAATTGAACTGCGCCCTGACTGGACGGAAGCAGAACTGCAAACGGTATTTAGAGCCGTTTACCGTCAAGTGTTGGGCAACGACTACATCATGAAATCTGAACGCCTCTCCTCGGCTGAGTCTTTGCTGCGGCAAGGAAGCCTGACTGTGCGGGAGTTCGTCCGCGCTGTTGCCAAATCGGATCTATACAAAAACAAGTTTTTCTATCCCAATTCAAATCAACGCTTCTGCGAAGTCAACTTTAAGCATTTGTTAGGTCGTCCTCCCTACGATGAAGCGGAACTCGCCTCCCATACAGAACTATGTGAGGATCATGGTTACGACGCAGAAATTGATTCCTATATCGATAGCATTGAGTACGAGCAGAAATTTGGTAACAATTCTATACCCTACTACACCGGATTTCAGGTCGGTGCGGGTTCGAGAACTGTGGGATTTAGCCGGATGTTCCGCTTATATCGAGGTTATGCTAGCAGCGATCGCGGCTCAGTCGGAGGCAAATCGCCTCGCCTCATGGGTGAACTAGGTCGCAATCAAGCTTCGACAATTGTTAAACCCTCTGGTGGTGGTAGTGGATCTAGCTGGAGACACGCCGCTGCCATCCCTCAAGATGCCGCCTCCCAAAAAGCCCTTGGTGGTGGTACTCCCCAAGATAGTGGTCGGATGTACCGCATTGAAGTAACTGGAATTCTCCAGCCAGGCTATCCCAAGGTTCGCCGAAGTGCAACCGCCTTCTTAGTACCCTACGAGCGGTTATCGCAAAAATACCAGGAAATCGTCAAGAAGGGTGGCAGAATTGTCAGCGTTACCCCAGCGTAAGGGAAAAACTAGAGGCTAGGGATTATTTCTCTCGCCTCTTGCTTTATGAACTTTCAACTTAAACCCAAATATTACAGGAGCGCTTCTTAATTATGTTTGGTCAAACCGCACTTGGTAGTAGCAGAATTAGTAACTCCGAAAATCGGATGTATCGCTACGAAGTCGAGGGGATGCGTCAAACTTACGAAAATGATCAGCTTAGCTATCCGATTCGGAGTAGTGGTAGCTTTTTTATCTCAGTCCCCTACAACCGCATGAACGAAGAAATGCAGCGAATTCACCGCATGGGTGGCAGAATCGTCAGCATTCAGCCTTTGACTCTTGAAGGTAACGGTGCAGCTAAAACTGAAGCCGCAACAGCAAACCAAAATCTGGAAGCTGAAGGCAAAGGTAAAGCGACGGCAGCTCAAGGTGCAGAAGCAGGCGAGGAATCATAAAAGCTAGCCCATTAAACAATCCTTCTCATCGTAATTAATTTCTTTTAATGAACTTGAAATATGCGAGATGAAATCAAGTTCAGGAATAAATTACTGATCGCATTAATAGGTAATCAACTAGCAGGAAATATTACAATGTTTGGTCAAACGATAGTTGGTAACGGTGGCATATCCTCAGCTGCTAGCCGTGTTTTTCGTTATGAAGTTGTAGGTCTACGTCAAAACGCAGAAAACGATCAGAATAACTATGAAATTAAGCGTAGTGGCAGTGTGTTTATGACAGTGCCTTACAACCGGATGAATGAAGAAATGCAGCGAATTACGCGCATGGGCGGCAAAATTGTTAACATTCAGCCTTTAACTGCTAAAACAGCTCAATCTGGAAGCTAAAGAACCAATGCTGGAGTCCGGTTCTGAGGAATACCCCGAAGCAGTAGTACAGAGTCTCACAGTGGAACAGGCGATCGCTAACCTGAGCCACGAAGACCTCAGTCTACGCTATTATGCCGCCTGGTGGCTAGGGAGATTTCGGGTTTCTCAACCTGCTGCTGTAGATGCTTTAATAGCGGCTTTAGATGATCAAGACTACCGAACTGAGCTAGGAGACTACCCCCTACGCCGTAATGCTGCTAGAGCGCTGGGGAAATTAGGGGATAAGCGAGCCGTAGCAAAGCTAATTGAGTCTTTAAACTGCTCCGACTACTACGTGCGGGAAGCAGCAGCTCAATCATTAGAGATGCTTGGCGATCTAGCAGCAATTCCCGTCCTAGTGCCACTACTTGCTGGCGGTGTGGCAGCAGCTGTGCAAGTACCAGGAAGACCCCACCTAGCACAGCCTTATGAAGCTGTGATTGAAGCTTTAGGCTCTCTGCAAGCAACCCAAACAGTTCCCTTGATTCAACCGTTTCTAGAACATCCAGTAGCACGGGTAAAGTACGCCGCTCTGCGGGCAATGTATCAGCTAACCCAAGATGATACCTATGGGCAGCGCCTGACACAAGCTTTAGAGAGTAGCGATATAAAATGCCGCCGCATGGCTTTAGCAGATTTAGGTGCAATAGGCTATGTACCAGCGAGTAACGCGATCGCCAATGCCTCAGTTGAAAACAGCTTCAAATTAATCGCCCTCAAAGGACTTTTAGAGCGCCAACTTAAAAACCAAGTTGAACTATCCGACGCTGCCATACAGGTAATGGAGCTAATGGATGCTTTGTTGTGAAGCTGTCAGCTATCAACTATTAGCCATTAGCTAAAACGCTGAAAGATAAATTCAAATTGCAACCGTAAGCTGACTGCTGAAAGCTATTGTATGACTAACTCTACCCACCAAGAACTGATTGATGCTGTTCAACAAGCGGACTCTCCAGCTCGTTTAGTGACGGCAGTGCGGAACTTGGTAGCAGCAAGAGATGAAGCCGGAATTTCTACTTTGATTGCAGTGTTGGGCTACAACAACCCAACTGCGGCACTTGCAGCTGTTGATGGTTTGATCCAATTAGGTGCAGCAGCAGTGCAGCCCTTAATTCAGCAGCTAGACGAATATAACTATGGAGCGAGGGCTTACGCAATTCGTGCCTTAGCAGCGATCGCAGACCCCCGTGCCTTAGATTTATTAGTCACATCTGCTGCTACAGACTTTGCGCCTAGTGTCCGCCGTGCCGCCGCCAAAGGGCTAGGAAACCTCCACTGGCATCAACTAGATACACAACGCCAAGCCGCTCAAACTAGAGCTTTGCATACTTTAGTTTCCATCGCTCAAGACCCCGACTGGTCAATTCGTTATGCTGCTGTCGTCGGTTTGCAAGAGCTTTCTTATATACCGCAATTAACAGAGCAAGTCCAAGCTCAGTTACAGCAAATAGCTCAAACAGATCCAGATCAAGCTGTGCGGGCGCGAGTTACCAGAGCGCAACAAATTTTATCTGCATACATAAAATAGGTCAATTTTAAAGATGTCAATACCACTACTTGAAGTTACACCAACCTCGCAAAACCAGCGCGTAGAAGGCTACGAAGTAGCAGACGAAGACGCTCCCAAATCTTATCGATTGACTCAGGCAACTTCAGAAACAGCAATTCAAGATTTAATCTGGGCAGCTTATCGGCAAATCTTCAGCGAACACTTAATTTTAGAAAGCTATCGCCTGCCGTATCTAGAATCTCAACTGCGGAATCGCGCTATTACTGTACGCGATTTTATTCGCGGTTTAGGTAAATCTGATGTTTACCGCAACTTGGTAGGAGAAACAAACTCCAATTATCGCTTAGTAGACATTTCCTTTAAGCGGTTTCTAGGACGCGCTACCTATAACAAAGATGAGCAGATCGCTTGGTCAATTGTAATTGCCACACGCGGCTTAAGCGGCTTTATTGATGCTTTAGTTGACAGCGACGAATATCGCCAGAATTTTAGCGATGATATTGTCCCCTACCAGCGTCGCCGCTTTAAAGATCGCCCATTTAATTTAGTTAACCCGCGCTATGGTAACGACTGGCGCGATCGCGAAAGTCTCCGCTCCCTAAATGGTCGTTCCTTCTACCAAACCCGCCAAACAGGAGAAGTCACAAAAGAAGTAGTTCGAGGAGCTATTCCTGCTAACTTCCTATCAATGGCTGGGGGCATTCTACACACTGAGCGCAACTACCAACAAACCATCGCCCGCGTCACCTCTCAAGTCAAAACACTTGAAATCCCCGACACAACAAGCAGCGATAATTCTCTAGAACGCACAGTTAAACCTGTAAAAGTAGCTCTGCCTTATCGCTACCTTCCTGGCGCAAATCCTCCAGCTTAGGCGCTCATGTTAAAAAAACGCAGACACTCACACAATTCATCCTTTAATTAGTCATGGCAATTCCCCTACTTGAATATCAGCCGCGTTCCCAAAACCAGCGCGTAGAAGGCTACGAAGTTCCCGGCGAAGATACGCCCAAGACTTACAGGCTAGAAGATTGTGCCTCCGCAGGTGAAATCCAAGAATTAATCTGGGCTGCCTACCGCCAAGTTTTTAGTGAACACCAAACTCTTCAATTCAACCGTCAAGTTCAACTTGAATCCCAACTGAAGAACCGAGCAATTAATGTGCGCGACTTCATCCGGGGTTTGGCAAAGTCCGATTCATTCCGCCGTCTAGTGGTTGAGACAAATTCCAACTATCGACTTGTTGACGTTTGCCTCAAACGGCTACTAGGTCGCGCCTCTTATAACCAAGACGAAGAAATTGCTTGGTCAATTAAAGTCGCAACCCTTGGTTGGGGCGGGTTTGTCGATGCTCTGGTAGATAGTGAGGAATATCAGCAAAATTTTGGTGATACTACGGTTCCTTATCAGCGCCGTCGCTTCAAAGACCGACCGACTAACTTAGTAACACCTCGCTACGGCAACTACTGGCGTGACAAACAGGAAACTGAACGCCACAAGTGGGGAGATATTCGCAACTTTGCGGAGATGGCGCGTTCTCTCAACATTAAGCCAGTTATTCCCAAACCAGTTACGACAGCTAACATTCAAATTCCTGACATGACACGGGATAATAAACAAGGGGCTCCTGCTTCTGTCAACCCCTCTGCTACCTTTCCTGTCCGCTTATAAACAGGTCAGGGATTAAGAATCGGGGTCAGAGAGCAGAAGACTCCATTTCCCAAAGACCCTATACCTAACACCTAGTAACATTCATTAACCTTCTTCAAGGGAGATTCCAGCATGGCACTGCCGTTGCTTCAATACAAACCAACAACCCAAAATCACCGAGTCCATAGTTTTGGAACTGCTGATTTAGACGACGATACACCTTACATCTACCGCATTGAAGACTCCAATTCTGTTACTGAGATTCAAGACTTAATTTGGGCGGCTTATCGCCAAGTCTTTAGCGAGCATGAAACCCTCAGAGCAAATCGTCAGATCCAACTAGAATCCCAAGTAAAGAATCGCTCGATAACAGTGCGTGACTTTATTCGGGGACTAGCAAAGTCAGAGCGGTTTTACGAGGTAGTTGTCTCAGTTAACAACAACTATCGTCTTGTAGACGTTTGCCTCAAGCGCTTCTTAGGTCGGGCTGCTTACAACCAACAAGAAGAAATTGCCTGGTCAATTAAGACTGCGACGTTAGGCTTTCATGGCTTTGTTGATGCTTTAATCGACTCGGAAGAGTATACAGAGGCATTTGGAGATTACACTGTACCTTATCAGCGCAAACGCATGGAGGGTCGCCCCTTCAACTTGGTAACTCCTCGCTACGGCGAAGATTTCCGCGAACAAGCTGGTACAGTTCAAAACGATTGGCGCTTTGCTCTCGAAAGAGTCTACACCCGCAAGTACCAACAACAGCAACTGCGTGAAGGTGATCCTCGCAAGTACAGCGACATGGCTGCGGCGATCGCGCCTGAGAAAAACTACGCTCAACGGGTGTCTGCTTTTGATATTGACTACTTGAATAAAGTGCCTGTACGTGGTAAGCGTTAAGACAACTAGATAGTCTTACCTCTCTAAATCATTTAACTGGGTTTAGTTGCTGTTCTTGAGCCAATACCTTGCTAACATTTTTAGTTAGCTTGGGGTTAGTTCAAGTTGTGACTAGACCCAGTAATTTTTAGATGATCTTTGTAGCGTGTTGAATCCTCCAAATGTGTTTGTGTATGGAACTCTAAAACCAGGGGAAGTTAATTATCAATACTACTGCGCTGGCAAAGTATTAGAGGTAAAAAGAGCGATCGCCTTTGGTAAATTATTTGCTCTACCCTTGGGCTACCCAGCAATGACCACAGGAGAAAGCCCAGTTCAAGGATTTTTACTTTCTTTCCCTGACTGGGCTATTTTAGATGAGCTTGATTTTTTAGAAGGCTTTAACCCAGCAGCACCAGCAGCTCAAAATGAATATGAGCGCCAAATCATTGAGACTTACAATCTTAATCTCATTTCCCTTGGTTCAGCTTGGGTATATTTAATGACTCCAGAGCAGGTTAATTTTCTGGATGGTGTTTTTCTTAATGATGGCTGGTGGAGTGGCTGCGGGCTGTATCCAGGTGCAGCAATTTAATTAATTTATGTTGTTTTTGATTCGGTGGCTAGCGTTCTCCGGAGCTGCTACTGCTGCTTTAGGAATTTCTACAACTGGAGCATTTAAAGCAACCATCAGAGTTTCCCCTGGTGGAGTTACTGATTGAGGTGCTTGGGCTATTTGAAGTGGGCGACTAGTAGGGAAAATACCTGATACAGCGCCAATAAATAGAGCCGCGATCGCACCGCCACCAATTACAGTTAAACGAGCGCGATTATTGATCCGCTCAAAAACTCGCCCAATCGTTTGTTCCACCGATTGTTCTTGGGGTACGGGCAATGTCCGCAACTCTTGACGTAGTTTTAATAGCCGCGCATACAAGCGTTGTACTTCTGGCTCAGTTCTTAGCCATTCCTCCACTTGCCGCCGTTCAGCAGCCGTAACTTCCCCATCCAGGTAAGCACTTAGTAACTCGAAGCGATCGCGCTTCAGCATATCGATAACACCAATTGATTGATTAACATGACTAGCCTTAAGCGTTGGTACTTCTAGCAAATTGGAATTATGATCGTTTGAATTAAAAGTCGTCATCTTAAGATCAACTATCAAGGCACATACGGGGATTAAACAACTAACGCCAGTTAGTTACTCTTTATCATCATAAAATTTCTGGCGCTAGTTCAATCTCCTTTAAGGCATACATAATTAAACCTTATCTTCCGTATGTAATTAGATTGATAGTTCAACGACCATCCAAGTAGTTTTGCAGCTGCGATTGCAGTCTTGATCTCGCTCTGGCAATTCTTGATTTTACAGTTCCTAGAGAAACACCAGTAATTTCCGCAATTTCTTCATAAGGCATTCCTTCAATTTCCCTCAAAACAATTGTAGTGCGGAACGCTTCTGGGAGCTCGGCGATCGCCTCTTGCAGTTGCTCATAAAACTCGCGCGTTGTCAATTCTTCTTCTGGACTAGGATTATCGCCAGCAATTTCCCAATCCATCTCTCCGTCTTCCATATTACGGGGAGCATCTAATGACAACGGACTACTAACTCGTTTACGTTTCCGCAACTCATCGTAAAACAAATTTGTGGCAATGCGACTCAACCAACCACGAAACTTGATCGGATCGTTCAAGCGCTTGATATTCCGGTATACCCGAATCCAAACTTCTTGAGCCAAGTCCGCTCGATCTTGCCAGTCAGGAGCTAGGTGATATAAAACTTTGTCAACATGAGATTGATAACGACGCAGCAGTTCTGCAAAGGCAGCTCGCTCCGGACGCAGCCCAGCTTGACAACGCAAAATTAAATCGTAATTAGGCAATTTGTCTACTTGCACTGGCGCTTGAGGTACATTTGCCTCAACCGTTGACCAGGATACAGGAATTGATTGACTCATAGAAGCCGTTGGCTCTAAAACCTTCCTTTCTATTAGACACTGGTATCAAAGGGAAGTTCCCACCCTGAGTGCCAGATTTGTCACTGGCTAAATTAAGGTGATGAGCTAAATTCAAGACCTGTAACTATTTTCCTTGCCACAGCTGTTGCAACCACTGTAAAACTTTTAGCACCATTTCTTCCAGCCATAGTAGGGTGAGATCAAGCCATTCTAGTAATTGCTCTAACGGATGCTTCACGTAGCCAATTGCAGTTGCATCAGTTTCAATCCAGTCCGGTTGCGCCTCTATCTGATCTTGACTGCGGCAGGCAACAGCAGCATTTACAAAGGCAGATTGCGCTGATAGTGGCGATTGCTGATCTTCTACCCCTATACCTGTAGAATTGTGCTGTAATTCTCCTCCGGACTGCTTTACCTTTAACGCTATCTGGAATCGATGCAGCAAATTTCGGAGGGAATATTTCGGTAACTGACTAGCAGGAATTAGGAGCTTTTTCCCAACCACCTGGCTTGTCTGAGATTTAGGAAGTGTTGAAGTTTCACTCGCCAATGGTTCACCAAACAAATCGCTCACTGTCAACCAAGGATCTGCATCAGCACTAGCTAAATCAGCAGCAGGAGTGCTTGCAGGTAGCTTTGCTGGTGTCGAGCTAGTTGATACCTTAAAAGAGGTAGTTGGCGTAGTCGTAACTCTTGGCTTTTCACCACTAACACCAAAAAAGTAATTAATTGCTGCCAGAATTAGACTTTGAATTTTGTATTGATTTTCTGCGAGAGGATTAAATTTATTCAGCGTTGCCCTAGCTGATGATTTATTATCCCTCGGATCAATACTGAGTAAATACTGACTTAGCCCAGTTTGTAACACCTTGACAACTTCCCAACTGTATTGGCGCAGGGAAACCGCAATTGACACAGGTGCAAACTGCTGTGATTCTAAAGTAGCAACAGTTGAATCTAAGAATATTAATGCTCTTTGGGTATAACTAGCTTCTGCTTGCCTCTTGCCATTAAGTGCAATTATTCCTATTTGTACCTTGGCTATTATGCTACTCAGGCTAAGTGGTGGCAATAGTGCAGGTACGGTTAATTGTGGCTCAAGCGAGTGTAGCTTTTGGTAACGCCAGTATTGGGCTACTTCATCAATAATTCGCTCTTGTAATTTTTGCTGTTGCTGGAAAGTGAAAATGTCAAGAATTTCATTTTGCTTGGTTACTAATACCAAATTGCGGCTTAATAGTTGTGTAGCAATTCCCTGAATATCAGGGTGGTTGATAGAGATACTGGGGTGAGTAAGACTAGATGGATTTTTAGAATTATTTGGAAGTGATTTGAACCGCCTCAGCGCCATAGCGTTGCCCCATAGGGCGTTAGACGCCAAGAACGCCAAGAAATTTGAGGATTTTTTGTTAGAAGAGATTAAAGAGGCTTCCTTAGAGGGGGTATCGACTGTTAGCAGGACTCGCTTAATTGGTGTATCACTAGCTGGGGGAGTTGTAATCTGGGGAGGATTATTTGCTGGCAGTTGGGGTAACTGTTGCACAGCTTGATGTAGCTGTTTAGCGACTGAACTAGTTGACTGAAATAGCGAATAAAGCCCGTATAGCCCGATACCTAGCCAACTGGTGGTGACTCGCAGTTGTCCTAAAGCGCGATCGCACTTTTGGGTTAAGTGCCTCGATTGCTTGTGAATAAAGTTAAACAGTCTACTTTGATAACGACCGGAGGAAGCGGAAGACATAAATAATGAGGAATTATGAAGTAGTAATGTCAGTATTTAGCATTCATCCTGCGTAGATGCCCTGATTTTATCGGAAATATGACCCCTCCAACTTCTCAGCCTTGTAGTAATTTGATTTCGGCAGCAATAACTCAACTACGGTTGTGTAATCAAGTAAATATCCAGGCAAGCTGGCATTACTGTGATTCTGACTTATCGATTGCGGAACTAACTAACTTTGATTGGCTCAATTGCTCTCTAGCGCCACTAAATACTAAAGAACATATTGCTTGGGCAGCAGGTAAAAAGGTAATATGGCTAGTTCAAAATTTAGTAATTCCCTCACATTTACAGAATTATTCCCTACAAGGGTTATGCCTGCGCCTAGCATTGACTTGGTGGGCAGATGCAGCCCAAATTTATGTTAATGGCTGTTTAATTCAAGAGGGAGATTTATTTGACTGCTCGACTAGAGTGTTGCTGAGTTCATGTGTACAGCCAGGGGAAGAAATCACCGTAGCACTGCGGCTAGTAAGTCCGAATCACGATCATGGGGCGTTGGTGCGATCGCTTTGTATCTATGAATCAACGAGTGACACGCTAGAACCAAGTTTTATTGCTGATGAATTAGCAGTTTTACAGTGCTATTTGGAAACTTTTACCCCCGAAAAATTGCCGATTTTGGCAGCAGCAGTTACAGAAATTAATTGGTCAGCGCTACCTAATAAAGAAAAGTTTGAGAAATCGCTGTGGCAAATCCGCTCCTCACTGCAATCCCTTACTGATGTTAAGCGCTGTATTTATCTAGTTGGTCATGCTCATCTTGATTTAGCATGGTTGTGGTCAATAAGTGAAACCTGGGAAGTTGCTCAAAGCACGTTTGCATCAGTTCTGCAACTAGGGCAAGAATTTCCCGAGTTAATCTTTTGTCATTCTACCCCCGCGCTTTACGCTTGGATTGAGCAACATCGCCCTGATTTATTTGCCGCTATCCAACAACAAGTAGCAGCTGGACATTGGGAAGTTGTCGGCGGCTTGTGGGTTGAGCCAGAACTAAATTTAATCGCTGGTGAATCAATTGTGCGCCAGTTGTTGTATGGACAGCGCTATGTTCTAGAGAAATTTGGCAAAGTTTCTACCGTCGCCTGGCTACCAGATTCTTTTGGTTTTTGCGCTACACTGCCGCAGTTTCTCAAACTTGGGGGAATTGAATATTTCGTTACCCAGAAATTGCGCTGGAATGACACAACTCAATTTCCCTACAGTGCTTTTTGGTGGCGATCGCCTGATGGTACTGAGTTATTTAGTTTCATGTCTCCCCTGATCGGTGAAGGTATCGATCCAATTAAAATGGCAGCTTATGCCTGCGATTGGGAAACACAAACGAGCCTGCAAGCATCCCTCTGGCTTCCTGGTGTTGGCGATCACGGTGGCGGACCTACCCGCGATATGCTAGAGGTACTAAAACGCTGGCAACAATCTCCCTTCTTCCCCCGCTTGGAGTTTTCTAGCGCTGAGAGTTATTTGGAGAAAATTAGGAGACAGGAGACAGGGGACAGGAGACAAGGGGACAAGGAGACAAGGGGACAAGGAGACAAGGGGACAAGGA
>ERZ501023.111-NODE-111-length-19574-cov-6.932988_pt1 | contig 19574 bp, 21 predicted proteins | sample MGYA00248839_ERZ501023 | MGnify/ENA primary metagenome ERZ501023 (study PRJEB25958, sample SAMN03398596) | human skin metagenome | study: EMG produced TPA metagenomics assembly of the Human Skin Microbiome Metagenome (human skin metagenome) data set.
ATCAGAGAATTTGATCAAACAAATATGAGTGGAAATATTTTACATATAGTAGAGTACAGAATTTCTAGAAATAGAAGTAACAACTAGAATTGCTTGTACAAGATAAATTTAGCTGCTCTCGCCAAAACGGTAGCCCTTACCATAAACAGTATGAACTAAAGGCATTTCACCAGGGGCTTCAATTTTACGGCGCAAAAGACGAATTAAAGCAGCCAAAACGTTACTACTAGGTTGCTCATCGTCTTTCCATAAATGTTGATGAATCTGCATATGAGTTAACAATTGACCAGCGTGGCGCATAAAATATTCCAACAATTGACTTTCTTTTTCCGATAACTCAATTATTCGCCCTTGGCGATAAGCTAGCTGATTTTCGCAATCAAGTTCTAAATCTGCTACTTGCAGCCGTTGGTTGGCGGCGGATTCAGCACCTGAACGACGTAAAAGGGCGCGGACTCGTGCTAATAACTCTCGGAGTTCAAAAGGCTTAACTAGATAATCGTCAGCACCAGCATCCAAACCTTGGACGCGATCGTCTAGGGTGTCTTTGGCAGTAAGGAAAAGGACGGGCGTAGTTTGTCCTCCACTTCGCAACTCCATAGCAATCTCTAGTCCCGTTTTGTAAGGTAGCATCCAGTCGAGAATCAGCAGATCATAACTACCTTGGATCGCCATCTGGTTGCCAATTGCCCCATCATCAGCTACATCAACAGCGTAACCCTCACGGGTTAGCACTCGACTCAATGGTTCAGTCAGTTCAACTTCATCATCAACCAAGAGAATTCGCATTTCAGCTTAACAAGAATAAGTTGCATTTGTTATCTGTAGAAGTAAGAAAAATTCCTAAATGTAATTCAATAGGGGACTTTTATTAATAAATATTTCAATTCATCAATAGTCAAGCCTTGACTCTTACTATTTATCGTCTGTAAGCCTAAAAATAGCAAATCCGTTGTACTTTCTGATTCGTAATTCAAATGAAGGGAACTTCAAGGCTGTATAAAATATACCTTTGAAATCCTAAACCTTATTAGATCCATATCACATTAGGAAGTTTGCTATGTCCACATATAATCGGTCTTTTTTGTCAAGTATGCAGTTTAAAATCTCTGTTGTACTACCTACATTACTGACGCTGATCGGAGGATTTTCTTTACTACCTGGTACACCTGTAGCTATAGCTGGAGGAGAAGAGTGCGTGCTTAACTCTGCTGTTCCAGGACTAACTGTGGCATCGCTTAACATCAGTCCTTCGGTTGTGGAAGGTCGTAGCAAACCTAAAGGTGTGGTTGTGCTGTCGGGACCAGCCCCCCAAAGTGGCGCAACTGTAACGCTTGGAACCAACTTTTATGCAGCTAATCCAGGTTATTGTGTAGTAGTGCCAGCAGGAGAAACAAGGGCAGAATTTAGTATCTTCACATACGAACAATCTAGGACTTCGAGTGGCAATATTTATGCAAGCTATGGTGATTCTTTCTTGGAAGCACCGCTCACGGTAACGCCTAAAAACTAGGTAGATATTTCAATAAGTTTTACTTCTGATCGTAGCCCTCGAACTTAGTCGGGGGCATTTAGCTATTTAGGTGAGCAATTATTAAGTGATAATGTCTAAGCGCCAAGCTCTGAAAATTTAACTATGATTACCGTTGCATTACCAAAAGGCGCACTGCTAAAAGACAGCATCCGTCTATTACAATCTGTAGGATTAGATTTTAGTGCCTTTCTCGACTCAGCCAATCGCCAACTCCAAATTCAAGATCCGACTGGTACGGCGCAAGCTCTTTTGGTACGGACGCACGATGTCCCAGTTTACGTAGAATACGGTCAAGCTCAAATTGGTGTTGCTGGTTACGATGTATTGCGAGAGAAAAAGCCCCAAGTTGCTCACTTAATCGATCTTAAGTTTGGTCGCTGTCGGATGTCAGTAGCAGTAAAAGTATCTAGTCCTTACCGTTCCGCATTGGAATTACCGCCGCATGGTCGCGTTGCTTCTAAGTTCGTCCACTGCGCCCGCGAATACTTCGACAGTTTAGATTTCCCAGTGGAAATTGTACCGCTTTATGGATCGGTAGAGTTAGGACCAATTACGGGGATGTCGGAGGCGATCGTTGATTTAGTTTCAACAGGACGGACTTTAAAAGACAATGGCTTGATTGAAATTGAGACGTTGTACGAAAGTACGGCGCGATTAATTGCCCATCCGTTGAGTTATCGACTTAATACAGGTAATTTGCACAGCTTGGTTGAACAGATGCGAGTATCAGTGCTATCTCCAGTCTCATGAGTGAAATTATGGTAATGAAAATTGCCACAATAAAAGGGTAGTAAGTAGCGTAGCTAGCGCACTGCAAACTGTGATTTTATGAAATCATAGTGAAAACCAAGATAAGTCAATGCCACAAAACATAGATTTTGATGCTAATCCACCTGTTGCTACCAACGAATACGACAACATGGCGCAAATGGCATTGCCTGGCTATGAGGCAATGCATACAATGGCGTTGTCTTGTTTGCGATCGCACCTCCAAAAAACAGCTAATTTGCTAATTGTGGGTGCTGGTACAGGGATGGAATTGGTGCAGTTTAGCGGCAATTGCGCGTGGCAAATGCTGGGTGTAGATCCATCTAATAATATGCTGGCGATCGCTCAAGAAAAAATCCAACAGCACGGCTTATCTGAGCGAGTAAAGTTATTTACAGGATACACCCACGATTTACCCAATGCTCCCCTTTATGATGCAGCAACTTGTATTTTAGTCATGCATTTTGTTCCAGATGACGGCAGTAAACTTGCCCTACTTCAAAGTATCGCCCAGCGTTTGAAATCATCTGCTATTTTTATTTTGGTAGATGTATTTGGGGAAAGAAACACTCCCCAATTTGAACAGATGGCTTCTATCGTGCAAGTTTATTGGGAAGAAATGGGTATGCCGCCGGAAAGAAGGCTAGAACTACTAGAAAAAGTTAACAGTATTTATCCTATTCCAGAGTCGAGAGTAGTGGAATTATTAGAGCAAGCAGGCTTTGGAAGTGTAATGAGATTTTATACAGGACTTTGGGTTGACAGGACTTACGCAAAAACTCTCTCAAACTCTTATTCCTTTGTGTACTTCGCGCACTTGGCGGTTCGTTTTTGGGTTACTGGTGCGTAAGTGTCCTATAAAATACTTTGCTTAAGTCTTGTTCTTGCCTATAGTCTCTAAGTCTGCAATGTATACAAAGAATCATCTGACTGCCAAGCTTCCCGCGCCAAGGCATAGTAAACCACATCTAGATTGTAGAAGTGGGCATCTTTCTCATACTTCAACCCAGCTTTCTCCATTACACGACGCGAGGCTAGATGTTCTGGTACAGTAATCGCAACAATACGCTCTAGCTTGGCTTCCTCAAAACCATACCTCAAGCTAGCTTTTGTTGCTTCTGTAGCAATCCCTTGATTCCAGTAAGACTGATCGAAGCGATATAAAACTTCGACTTCTGGGCTGTTGGGTAGAAAATTAAGCCCACAATGACCGATTAATTGACTCGTTTGTTTATAGATTACAGCCCAGACACCAAAAGAGTGCTGTTCCCAATGTTGGGTGAAAAACTCCAAAATCTCCCCAGTTACTTGTTTAACTTTCTCTTGTGGTATCGCTCCTCTAGGGGAATACTTCGTTACTTCTGGATTGCTTAAGATTTGAGCAAGATTATCCAGATCGTCTAGGGTGTACTGCCTTAGCCGCAGTCGGGCTGTTTCAATCTCAGGCATCGTCTACAACTGAGGAGAGCGATCGCATCCTACTCTAATAAACTGCACTCAGGTACTCAAATCAGTGTTTAATGCGGATGAAAGGACTTGAACCTTCACACCTTGCGGTACTAGAACCTAAATCTAGCGCGTCTGCCAATTCCGCCACATCCGCAGCTTGACTATTATAGCAGAACTTGGTGGATTTTAGTTATTAGTCATTAGACCTCCTGCATGAATCGTTGCGCCTAAGCGAATAGAATTCGCGCCTATCCAGACAAAGTGTACCTTCGTACACTTAACAGCTCATTTTTCAGGTCAGTCCGCGTTCGCTTTTAGCGTCTACGTTTGTCTAGCCCCGAATTCCATTCGGAGGGCATTCTTGTTTCAAAATGCTGAACACAGCTGTTAATTGCAGTTACTAAATGGCAGCGCGGCGCTTCTCATAACTAAGGTAGAAGTTTCCGCGCCGCCTCCTTAAGAAACCTAAGCCTCGACTTTTACCCCTTTCCAAAAGGCAACGTAGCCTTCAATATTTTTAGCTTTGTCTTTGGCAGTGGGATAATACCAGGCAGCATCCTTGTTCACTTGCCCATCTACTTCAATGTTGTAGTAACTAGCAACACCTTTCCAGGGACAAGTTGTGTGTGTGTTGCTGTCTTTGAAGTATTCGCGGTTAATTGCATCAGCAGGGAAGTAATGATTATTTTCCACAACTTCAGTGCGATTACTTTGGGCTAAAACAGCACCATTCCAAATTGCTTTCGGCATATGTTTTTTTGACTAAGATATCAACCTAAATACATTATCAGGCGAAAATAAAAACAGCATCCTGCAACTCCTCAACTATGCTTCAGCTTCGCTCTCTAGAATCTGCACTTAAACATTACTTTGGCTACGATAGCTTTCGCCCTGGACAACGGCAGATTGTAGAACAAGCACTCCAGAATCAGGATTTACTAATTATTATGCCCACTGGTGGCGGCAAGTCTCTATGTTTTCAATTACCAGCACTATTGAAACCTGGGTTAACTGTTGTCGTATCGCCACTGATAGCATTGATGCAAGATCAAGTAGAAGCACTGCGGGATAACGGCATTGGGGCGACATTTCTCAATAGTAGCCTGAACTCATATCAAGTGCGATCGCGCGAAGCAGAAATCCTTAAAGGTAACGTCAAACTCCTATATGTCGCCCCCGAACGCTTATTAAGTGAACGATTTTTACCTTTTTTAACTTTAGTACAAGAAAAAATTGGCATCTCTGCCTTTGCTATAGATGAAGCGCACTGTGTTTCCGAGTGGGGACACGACTTTCGCCCAGAATATCGGCAGTTAAAGCAGTTACGCCACCGCTACCCTGGTGTTCCGACATTAGCATTAACCGCCACAGCTACCGATCGCGTCCGTCAAGATATTATCCAACAACTAGCTTTAGCAAAACCAACTATCCACATCGCCAGTTTTAACCGCCCTAACCTTTACTACGAGGTGCAGCCAAAACAGAAGCAAAGTTACAGCCAAGTGTTGCAACTAATTAGACAAACAGCAGGTTCAGGCATTATTTATTGCCTCAGTCGCCGCAAAGTAGATGAAATTACCCTCAAGCTGCAACATGATGGTATTTCAGCACTCCCCTACCATGCAGGGTTAAGTGACGAGGAACGATCAGCAAATCAAACTAATTTCATTCGTGATGATGTCCGCGTAATGGTAGCAACGATCGCTTTTGGCATGGGCATTAATAAGCCGGATGTCCGCTTTGTGATTCATTACGACTTACCGCGCAATTTAGAAGGCTATTATCAAGAATCAGGACGCGCCGGACGAGATGGAGAACCAGCTTGTTGTACGCTGTTTTTTAGCTATGGCGATATTAAAACTATTGAGTATTTAATTGACCAAAAATCTGACCCCCAAGAACAATTAATTTCGCGGCAACAATTACGTCAAGTAATCAGTTATGCCGAAGGTACAGATTGCCGTCGCACAATTCAATTAAGTTATTTTGGCGAACGTTTTAGTGGTAATTGTGGCAATTGTGATAACTGCCGTTACCCCAAGCCAGTTGAAGATTGGACAATTGAGGCGATGAAGTTTCTTTCTTGTGTAGCGCGTTGCAAAGAAAGATTTGGCATGAATCACATTATTGATGTGTTGCGTGGCTCAAAAAGTCAGAAGATTTTGCAATACAATCATCACCAACTTTCAACGTATGGCATTGGCAAAGATAAAACCGTAGAAGATTGGCGAATGTTAGGGCGATCGCTTTTACATCAAGGTTTACTTGCCCAAACTACTGATGGTTATGCTGTTTTAAAGCTTAATGCTGCTAGTTGGGAAGTAATGCGACGACAACGTTCTGTTTCTCTTGCTGTTACTAATACACCAAAATTATTGACAGAAACAGAAACTTCGCAAGCAACTGATGTAGAAATGTTGTTTCAAAGATTGCGGACTTTACGTAAACAAATAGCCGACGAACAATCTGTACCGCCTTATGTAGTATTTGCAGATTCTACATTAAAATTAATGGCGCAAGTACAACCGCAAACTCTAACGCAATTTAGCCAACTTTCCGGCGTAGGTAGTCACAAACTAAGTCAGTATGGTGATAAATTCTTAGCTGAAATTAAAACTTATTGCCAAGAACATCATTTAGAAATATCGACATCTATAACTGCAAGTCCTGCTGCGTTCGCTACTTTTCCTTCAGATACTCAGTTATTCACCCTGCAATTACACCGAGAAGGGTTAAGCATAGAAGAAATTGCTCAAAAACGCAATATTCGCCCTACTACAATCATCCGCCACCTTTCCGACTTGGTGGAAATGAATCAACCTGTAAATTTAAATGCCTTAGTTTCCCCACAGCGCCAAGAAAAGATTTGCCAAGCACTTTTAGTAGTTGGTAGTCACTCGCTTAACCAAATTAGGGAATATCTAGGCGACGATTATAGTTATGACGAAATTAGACTTGTGCGCGGGCGCTGGCGACAAAATAAAGTTTAAAGGCGATCGCATCTTAGCTCAGTAATTAAATGCAATTCAGTTGTTTAATTAAGATCAGCTTCGGCTAGTGTTTGGGGAGCTAACACAGGTTGTAATGGCGCAGTAAATGTCTTCTCAGTTGAAATCAAAGACAGCACTTTCGGTAGACCAATACAAATTACAGCATTGAATAGTGTAATTAGTAAACAATCAATAAAACTCATATTCCTAATTGCCTTTACTAAAAATTGCAACCACATAAATTCTGTGTATATTTAGTGTGAAGCATAAACACTAAAACTGAGCATATTTGTACTTTTGAATAACCTCTAGCTGCTATAAGTTTACCTAAAGATAAGATTTATTACTTAGATAGGCTTTAGCTTTCGTTTTGTGATACTTATTCACAATGCTGTGACTAATGCAACTACCTTGTAAAAGATATTGATGGACAAAAATAATTCTGTCCTCACAAAATAGCTAGCTGCTAACAACAGCAGATTAATGTATAAACACAACTAATTGACTTTTTTGGCGATTTTATGTTGAACCGCCCTGCCTCAAAATTATCTTATAACCTGAGTGAGCAAGAGCGCTTGAATGCAGAGCGCATGGCAGATTACTCCTCAGTCCAGTCTTTACCAGAAGTATGGTCTTTAGCAGCAAAAAAATTTGCTCAAATTCCGGCACTGAAAGATCCTCATGTCCAGCCAGAGGTTGTGATTACCTACGCTCAGATGTATGAGCAGATAAAACAGTTTGCAGCTGGGTTGCAGGCGTTGGGGGTACAAGCAGGTGCAAGAGTAGCTTTGATTGCTGACAATAGCCCTCGGTGGATGATTGCCGATCAAGGGATTATGGCAGCTGGCTCAGTTGATGTAGTGCGGAGCGCTCAAGCAGAGCGAGAAGAATTATTATTCATCCTTACAAATAGCGGCAGTACAGCCTTAGTCGTAGAAGACTTGAAGACGCTGAAAAAGCTGCGCGAATCTTTATCTATTGAATTAGTAATTTTACTTTCGGATGAAGAACCAGCAGAAAAAACTTTAAAAGTGCTGAACTTCTCGGCACTAATGGCACTGGGTGCAAAGCATACTTTACAGCCAGTAAATCAAAATAAAGAAACACTAGCTACGCTTCTTTACACTTCGGGAACTTCTGGAAAACCCAAGGGTGTGATGCTGACGCATGGAAATCTGCTGCATCAGGTGACAACTTTTGGGACAATTCTACCGCCAAAACCAGGCGATCGCGTCTTGAGTGTTCTTCCCAGTTGGCACGCCTACGAGCGCACTTGCGAGTATTTCATTCTCTCTCAAGGTTGCACCCAAATTTACACGAATATCCGCTATCTCAAACAAGACTTAAAAGAATTTAAACCTCAGCTAATGATTGGAGTACCTCGGCTGTGGGAATCAATTTACGAAGGAGTACAAAAGCAGTTCCGCGAACAACCAGCAAGTAAGCAAAAACTAGTTAACTTCCTCCTAAGTTGCAGTCAGCGCTATATCAAAGCGCGGCGGACTTACCAGGAGTTGAACCTAGAAAATATACATCCGTCAATTACCCAGAAGCTAATTAGTGGCATCCAAACAATAATTTTCTTCCCTTTCCACGCGCTAGGCGAAAAGCTAGTTTACAAGAAAGTGCGTGAGGCGACAGGCGGAGAATTAAAGCGGGTAATCAGTGGCGGTGGTTCCTTAGCAAAGCACCTAGATAACTTCTTTGAGATTATAGATATTGAGGTATTAGTAGGCTATGGCTTAACTGAAACTTCTCCGGTGACAAACGTTCGCCGTCCTTGGCATAATCTACGCGGCTCCTCAGGACAGCCAATTCCAGGTACAGAAATCAAGATTGTCGATCTGGAAACCCGCCGTCCTTTACCTCAAGAACAACGCGGCTTAGTTATGGCGAAAGGACCACAAATTATGCGCGGGTACTGGCAAAACCCTGAAGCAACTACCAAGGCGATTGATCCTCAAGGTTGGTTTGATACAGGTGATATTGGTTGGGTTACGCCACAAAACGATTTAGTAGTCACAGGACGAGCTAAAGATACAATTGTCCTTACTAATGGGGAAAATATTGAGCCTACTCCAATTGAGGATGCTTGTCTTAGGTCGCCTTATATTGACCAAATTATGCTGGTAGGACAAGATCAGCGATCGCTAGGAGCCTTAATTGTCCCGAATCTAGATGCTTTGCAACAGTGGGCAACTACCCAAAACCTGCAATTACCTCTACCGGATGAGACAAGGGAACAAGGGGACAAGGGGACAAGGGAACAAGGAGAAACTTCTTACTCCTCACAAGAAATTGACTTAAGCAGCAAAATCATCCAAGATTTATTCCGCCAAGAATTGAATCGGGAAGTGAAAAATCGTCCAGGCTATCGCGCTGATGACCGAATTGGACCTTTTAAATTAATCTTGGAGCCTTTCTCAATTGAAAATGGCATGATGACTCAAACTTTGAAGATTCGGCGTAACGTTGTGATGGAACGCTATCACGATATTATTAACGGGATGTTTGCCTAATCCAATTTTCATCAAAAGTGCAACAATTTATGGATTCCTCTAAATCCCAATTAGTCCTGAAGCGCGCGATTAACATTAAGGCGGTTGTCACGCCTCGATGGAAGGACGAAGTACAACAGCAACTTCAGGCTCAAATTAATCAAATTGACAGCCAATTGCAACAGTTGGATATGCAAGGACAACGAGCGATCGCGGAAATTCAGAAGCAGAGTCTGCAACCCCCTGGTCCTCAAACCTTACAACAAATTGAAAATATCCAACTTCAAGTCAATGAAAAGAAAAGTGAACTACTAGACCAAAAAAATCAGAGTTTGCAAAATCTCCAGCAGGTACAGTTATTAGACCTTGAGCAAGAAGTTACTCAATTTCAAGTCGAGGGCTTTTTCAGCGTCGGCGTGGGCGATAACCTAATTAACAAAATGCAGGTAGAAATTTTGATGCGTGATGGTGTAGTAGAAGAAATTCGTGGCGACATTTAACCAGGGGAACTAGGGGAAAGGAATATTACAACTTCCAATTCTTGCTTGATGAGGCTCCCCCTGCGCCCTGATCTCTTCATTGCTCTTCCTTAAAGGAAGTCTGAGAAGTATCAAATATGACTTATACGCTACAGAGGAAGCCTTCATCTACTCCTCAATCCTACGTACTTTGGTTCGCCGATTGGCATAATTTTGATTTCTCAGACTTCCTCTAAGGCGGATCGTATGCTAAAAATCAGACTCCTTCTTTGAATTTCCTTCCTTTCAAGTTGCTTGGGATTGACAAATTAGTAAAGCCGCTTCTTTGGCATAATCAGCTAAGATACGCTCTGCCATCTCGTTAAATTCACTACCATCTGTGCGATTCAAAACCATCAAGGCACCCAATAGCTTCCTCTCATAGTGCAGAGGTACGGCTAAAGCTGTTTTAATCCCTAATGCTTTCACATAATCTTGTCGTACTCGGCTATCGTTTTGGGTCTGGCAGACCAAGACTGGCTGATGCTCCCTAAAAGCTACGCCGCATAACCCAGAAGTCGCAGTTGCACCTCGGCGATCTAATATCAACTCAGCGTGTTTACCTACGGCTGCTGCATAGTAAACAACTTCACCTTCAGATTCGGCTAGTGCCACTACCGCTGTTTGGGCGTTGACTATTTCCCTGGTACGTGCAGCAATATTATCCAGTAGCTGGCGATCTTGACTCATGCTAAGTCCTCCTTGTACCCGAACGGTTGCCCCCATCGTTTCCAGTTCTCCTGATTAAAAGGCGATCACTACTTCAAAATCAATGCCTGCTCCAACTGCTGCCTTAGTCTAGCTTGTACAGGTGCATCCCACCAAAACGCCAGATTGACTGTACATGAAAGCTGGTGCTGGTAGTGCAGTTTCTAGTATTTTTCGATATAGCGTTTGCAGTCATGGGTTCCTTTCCAACGCTTGTTGCTCCTGCAAGTTTCAGCAACATATAGGAGTAACCTGGCAGCACTGTCTATGACAAAATAGATACACGCATCGCTAGATCTGCCTGCTGGTAAGCAATAGAGCGACATTGAGCTTAGACACAGGCTGCTTTTAACTACCAAAAGTGCATCAAGTCCTTGGTCTCGATACATCGCTAGCCAATAACGTTGTACCATTCCGCGATTCCCAATAACTTTGGCGATCTAACTGATGCTTAGACCTTCAGGGAGTTTGAGTAGATACAGCACTTGCAGTCGCTCTTTCAGTTTTCAATTGGTTTGCTCTTGGAGTAACTGCTCCAGTTCTTGCTCGCTTTCTTTGACCTCAATGCTCGTCACCCTGGACATAGCCAGACACCCAAATCAATCTCTTTTAGTGTAGGTCATCTGTCACAATCTTTCTTGAAATTGGTATTATCTAGAGCTGTACCTCAAGATACAATTCGATCAGCTGATTTTTGTTGTTATAAATTATTGATTCAGGACTCCACCCCATGATTCACGAAGTTTTCATGCCTGCTCTTAGTTCCACAATGACCGAAGGCAAAATTGTCTCTTGGGTCAAATCGGCTGGTGAAAAAGTGGAAAAAGGCGAAACAGTCGTGGTTGTTGAATCTGACAAAGCGGATATGGATGTGGAGTCATTCTACGAAGGCTATATTGCCACTATCCTTGTGCCAGCCGGCGAAGCCGCACCTGTAGGAGCTGCGATCGCTTTAGTAGCAGAAACAGAAGCGGAAATAGCAACTGCCCAACAACAAACCAATGGCGGCGCTGCCCAAAGCAGCACAGAAGATGCTACCACTTCACCCGGACAAATCGCCGATATTGCAACTACTACGGTCGCAACAGAAGCACCAACGCCTGTAACTGAGTCCCAAAACGGCGCTGCTAGCAATGGACGAATCATGGTTTCGCCCCGCGCCCGCAAGTTGGCAAAAGAACTGAAAGTTGATTTAAGTGCCGTTACAGGTAGCGGTCCTCACGGTCGGATTGTTGCCGAAGATGTGGAAACAGCCGCTAGAGGCACTCCTAGCAGCACGACAGCATCAAAAACAACCCCTGTCGTATCTCCACCGCCTACACCAGTACAGCAACCAGCCACACCAATAAAGAGCGCTCCAGCTCCCGCCGCCCCTGGTCAAGTAGTACCAATGAACACGCTCCAAAATGCCGTAGTGCGGAATATGGTAGCTAGTCTCCAAGTGCCAATTTTCCATGTGAGCTACAGCATCACTACTGACGAACTAGACAAGCTTTACAAGCAAATCAAGTCTAAAGGCGTGACGATGACAGCGCTGTTAGCAAAAGCTGTAGCAGTAACGTTACAGAAACACCCCTTAGTAAATGCCAGTTACTCAGAACAGGGAATTGTTTACCGTACTGGGATTAATATTGCCGTAGCGGTAGCAATGGACGACGGCGGACTAATTACGCCAGTATTACAAAATGCAGACCAACAAGATATTTACTCACTGTCGCGTAACTGGAAAGCTTTAGTAGACCGCGCTAGAGCTAAACAATTACAACCAGAAGAATACAATAGCGGCACTTTTACGCTGTCAAATCTAGGGATGTTTGGCGTAGACACATTTGATGCTATTTTGCCGCCTGGACAAGGCTCTATCCTCGCGATCGGTGCTTCTCAGCCTCAAGTTGTGGCAATTGACGGCATGATGGGTGTGCGGCAACAAATGCGGGTTAATATTACCTGCGATCATCGGATTATCTACGGTACTACTGCTGCTGCCTTTTTGCAAGATTTGGCGAAGTTGATTGAAACAAATGCTCAATCTTTAACTATGTAAGTATGCCCACAGACTAAAGTCTGGGGCTATACAAACAAAACCTGACGAGCGCAGGTTCTAAAAAATATTAATTTTTACTAGTCCACGTAGGTGGACTTTATTTGTATAGACGCGATTTTTAATCGCCGCTTTGTTCTAACAGCGGCGTTCTTGCAATTTCCGATAAACAGCTTTTAAGTCAACATGGTGGTGAGCTAAGGCAACAAGGGTGTGGTAAAACAAATCAGCCACTTCAGCCGCGATCGCCTCCGGCTGATCGTCTTTACAAGCCATCACTACTTCTGCTGTTTCTTCACCTAGTTTTTTCAAAATCTTGTTATCGCCACCCGCAAACAACTGACGAGTATAGGAACCTTCAATCGGGTTGTCGCGGCGATCGCAAATCACACTATACAACTGCGACAAGCTATCGGCTGGCGGCGGTACAACTTCTTGGTTTACTTGATGAAAACAACTGCGTTCACCTGTGTGACAGGCAATATCCCCAATTTGTTCTATGCCAATCAACAAGGCATCACTATCACAGTCATAACGCAGCGATCGCACCTTCTGAATATGTCCCGAAGTTTCGCCTTTATGCCACAACTGCGATCGCGAACGACTCCAAAACCAAGTTTCTCCGGTATCTAGAGTTTTTTGTAATGAGTCTCGGTTCATCCACGCCATCATCAACACAGTGCCATCAAGATAATCTTGGACAATAGCTGGTACTAAACCGCGTTCATCATAGCGAATTTGAGCGATGGGGATGGCTGGGGATATTTCAGAAGCAGACATATTAGTCGCTGTTACAGTCAATGACTCACTCATTCAAGATACCATTGAGATGAGCAAGCTTGTCTGTTTAATGTTCAACTACAACTAACAGCACGATAAACTACATTTAACTGTTATTAAACTAAAACACTTTGTTCTCTAGCCGATTGAATTTTCACTGCACTGGCAGCAACCTTATGAGCTTTTCCCGCTTCTCCATACCATTGAAGTGCCGAATTATAAGCAGCACGATACAAATCTTGAGCAGCATCAGATAAGCGATCGCGAATTTCTCGAGGCAAATCTTGATTTGTTTTATACAACATGAGCTTACTTTTTACCTAGCCCGATAATTCATAAACGTAGGAGTTCTCAAAAAAGCCTACAACTATCCACAGATAGACTTTTAAAAATTTCCACTTAGGAGAAAACCTTGGTTAATACAACCATTAAAACAACCAAATCAGCAGAAATTTTTGCCGCCGCCCAGAATTTAATGCCTGGGGGAGTAAGTTCACCAGTTCGCGCCTTTAAATCTGTAGGAGGACAACCGATCGTTTTTGATCGCGTTAAAGGTGCATACGCATGGGATGTAGATGGCAACCAGTACATCGATTATGTCGGTAGTTGGGGTCCTGCAATTTGCGGTCACACCCACCCGGAAGTAATTGCAGCCCTTCATGAAGCTTTAGAAAAAGGCACGAGTTTCGGTGCGCCCTCAGTTTTAGAAAACGTTCTCGCAGAAATGGTAATTAATGCCGTACCTAGCGTTGAAATGGTACGATTTGTCAACTCTGGGACGGAAGCTTGTATGTCCGTACTACGCTTGATGCGGGCGTTTACCGGACGCGACAAAATAGTTAAATTTGAAGGCTGCTATCATGGTCACGCCGATATGTTCTTGGTTAAGGCAGGTTCTGGTGTTGCCACATTGGGTTTACCAGATTCACCCGGAGTCCCCAAGTCTACTACCACTAACACCCTAACTGCACCTTTTAACGACCTAGAAGCGGTCAAAGCATTATTTGCTCAAAACAAAGACGAAATTGCTGGTGTAATTTTAGAGCCAGTCGTCGGTAACGCCGGGTTTATTCCGCCTGATGCTGGCTTTTTAGAAGGCTTGCGGGAATTAACCCAAGAGCATGGCGCATTGCTAGTGTTTGACGAAGTAATGACGGGCTTTCGGATTGCCTATGGTGGCGCTCAAGAAAAATTTGGCATTACTCCAGACTTAACAACACTGGGTAAAGTTATTGGCGGTGGTTTGCCAGTAGGAGCTTATGGCGGTAGAAGGGATATTATGTCAATGGTTGCTCCCGCCGGATCAATGTATCAAGCTGGAACACTTTCTGGTAATCCCCTGGCGATGACAGCCGGAATTAAAACATTGGAATTACTGCAAAAGCCTGGTACTTACGAGTATCTAAACAGTATTACCAAGAAACTGGCGGATGGCTTACTGCAAATTGCCCAAGAAACAGGTCACGCGGCTTGTGGGGGTCAAATTAGCGGTATGTTCGGTTTGTTCTTTACGGCTGGACCAGTACATAGCTATGAGGACGCGAAAAAGTCAGATGCAGCTAAGTTCAGTCATTTCCATCGCGGAATGTTAGAGCGTGGTATTTATTTGGCTCCGTCTCAATTTGAGGCTGGGTTTACCTCTGTGGCTCATACCGAAGAAGATATCGATCGCACTCTAGCGGCGGCGCGGGATGTGATGTCTAGCATTCGCTAAATAGGCATTAGCGAGGGCTGTGTTTGGTTGAAAAGCTTTTCAGTCCTCGCGGCAATTAAACATAATGCCTGACAATTAGAAATTTGGCGTAAGTCCTGGCTATCAGAAGCCAGACGCTAGAAATCCGCCATCGACTGCTACACACTGTCCCGTAATGTAGCTAGAAGTAGGCATACAGAGAAATGCTACTAGACCTGCAACTTCTTCTGGTTCACCGACGCGATCCATTGGTGTACGCGATTGCACTTCCGCCAGCACATCAGGTTTGCTTAACAAAGGTTCAGTTAGTGGGGTGCGAATAAACCAAGGAGCAACAGTATTAACTCGAATGCCATCACCTGCCCATTCTACTGCAAGGTTTCGCGTGAGTTGCACGAGTGCTGCCTTTGTCATCCCATAAGGCGCTCCCGTCCGCAGTGCAGTCAATCCAGCAACAGAACCGATATTTACAATACTGCTGTTATCTGCGGCTTTAAGCAGTGGGTAAGTTAGTCGGCACATTTCAAATACCGAAGTTAAGTTGGTCTGGAAGATAGAGTTATACTCATCTTCGGTGTAATCCAGTGCCTTTTTGCGGATGTTAGTGCCAACATTATTGACAAGAATATCCAGTCCTCCCAAAACTTTATTTACTTGCTCCACAATCGCCTGACGACCGTTGAATGTAGCAACATCTGCGGCAATTGAGTGAGCATTCCATCCCTGTATCTTCCAAATCTCCAGCTGCTCAACTGCCTCTACATTGCGGGCGATAATCATCACTTCCGCACCCAGAGAAAGAAACTCTTGAGCGATCGCCCTACCAATTCCCTTTGTTGCTCCAGTAACCAAAGCTTTTTTTCCAGTTAGTGTCCAGCGATTGTTCATTACAATTCCAAATTACATACACAAGAAATGTTAACTACTGATGAAACGATGAGAGCAACTCTTAGCTAATACACATTAGGTGGCTGTGCAAGGCTTCTACGATAAACTCTCTTTGAGAATTTCTGATCTAAAGTGAGATGGCGATGCTCAAGTAGCCGAGATTTTTGGTTAAGGCGTGGTTGAAAGGGTGTTGGTGGAGTGCGATCGCACTCTGTAAGCGGATTTTGGCGCTAAACTGAGGCAGTAAGCAAGGCTCAGGTTTAGATGGAATATGCGGCAAGTAATTCTGTATAAAGATGAGGATGGTTACTGGGTTGTGGAGTGTCCAAGCCTGAAGGGGTGTGTGAGTCAGGGTAAAACGAAAGATGAAGCCCTAGTAAATATCCGAGAGGCAATCGTGGGTTACATTGCTGCTCTCGAAGAAGATAGCTTACCTGTTCCAGAGGAAACTTTTGAAACGTTTCTAGTAGTTGTGTGAGTAAACTACCCAGGATTTCAGGGAAAGATTGTATTAAAGCCTTGCAGAAGGTAGGTTTTTACCAAAAGCGTAGAGAGAGCAGCCAGATTATTCTGCGTCGAGACGAGCCATTTGCTCAAGTTGTCGTGCCAGATCATCAGGAATTAGCAACGGGAACATTGCGAGCAATTATTCGAGATGCTGATTTGAGCGTAGAGGAGTTTATTGCTCTGCTATGAGAGGATAATTTAGCGCTAGTTAGGTGGTGCAGATGGGCAGCGTAGTAATAGCGGTCAGCCGCAGTGCGACACACTCCTTCACCAAGCCAAATCAAGAAAGTATCCAGCTTCTAGTAGGGCTTGGGGTTGAGGGCGATTCACACATGGGGAAGACTGTCAAGCATCGTTCGCGGGTGGCAGTTGACCCGACCCAGCCTAATTTACGCCAGGTGCATTTAATTCATGCTGAACTACATGATGAGTTGCGGGCTGCTGGCTTCCTCGTATCAGCTGGACAAATGGGTGAGAATATCACAACGCGCGGTGTCGATCTACTCAGTTTACCACTCAATACACGGCTGCATTTGGGTGACACGGCGGTAGTTGAATTGACTGGTCTACGAAATCCCTGCACCCAGTTGGATCGATTCCAGCCAGGGCTGATGGCGGCGGTGCTGGGGCGCGACGAACACGGCAATCTCATCCGTAAGGCTGGTGTCATGGGTATCGTCGTCGTAAGCGGCAAAGTATGCCCTGGGAACTTGATCAGAATCGAACTGCCACCGGAGCCACACCAACTTCTTGAGCGAGTCTGACACAAAGCAATATCTAACAAAGCATAGTTAGCTAGTTCTGCAAGTTAACAAGTCGCTGTATCAGAACTTACAAGGTTGTCTGTTGGGCATCTGAGTTAGTCTGCTAGGCAGCAGTTGACTAGATAGATATTAAGTAGTAAATATGTACTAAATAGAGGATGTTTCCAAACGTTGATAGTATTCTCAAAGAAAGTGGCTAAATGAGACTTCATTACTCAAGACTTATAAGGCGTTGCTAGTCTTGTGGCAATAATGCCAAAATTTGATTGACAAAGAGTTGATGGTCAACGACTGGCTTAGAGATGTAGCCATCAGCGCCACTTTGCTTAAGAAAGTTCTCGCGATCGCCCTCCATTGCGTGTGCAGTCACCAAGATAATTGGCAATTTTGCTGTATTTGAGTCTGCCTTTAACATTTGGGTAATCTTGATCCCGTCAACTGCTTTACCCTGGTAAACACTACGAGCGAGGGAAACATCCATCAAAATAATATCAACTTGCCCAGAGGCAGCAATTTGCATTACCTCTTCCACATTTTCTGTATGTTTTACGTCCAAACCGCCCCGCTTGGTCAAAATTTTCGCAAAAACGCGAGCGTTGTTCAAATCGTCTTCTACAATCAATACGGTTTTCATATAAATTTGCCGCCAGATACTCCATATTACTAACTGAAGACATTAAAGACGTAAAGTAATTACCTCTTAAAAACGCTGGAAGGCAATATAAACAATATAGGTGCTTCTATTTAATCTTTGGATGATACTACTAGAAATTACCCTACAGCTACGAAAATTGGCAAAAGCAGCTCAGTTATGCTGTGGCTCATTCTTAATTAACTTCCCCAAACTTTTTTGCTCAATCAGGAAACGGAACTCATGGCAAAACAATTAAACCTTCTCGCTAAGGGACAGGTGATCAGCACAGCGCTGCATACAGAAATGCAACGGTCTTACCTTGAATATGCCATGAGTGTAATTGTCGGGCGGGCGCTGCCAGACGTACGCGATGGCTTAAAGCCCGTTCACCGCCGGATTTTGTACGCTATGCATGAATTGGGATTGACTCCTGATCGCCCCTACCGCAAGTGTGCGCGGGTAGTGGGAGATGTATTAGGGAAATATCATCCACACGGCGATCAAGCTGTTTACGATGCCCTAGTACGGCTAGTACAAGACTTTTCTAGTCGCTATCCCTTGCTTGCAGGACATGGGAATTTTGGTTCTGTGGATAACGATCCACCAGCAGCAATGCGCTACACCGAAACTAGGCTAGCGCCAATTGGTCAGGAAGCGATGTTAACGGAAATCGGTGAGGAAACTGTTGAATTTATCGGTAACTTCGATAACTCTCAACAAGAACCAACTGTACTACCAGCGCAGCTACCGTTACTGTTACTTAATGGTTCATCCGGAATTGCCGTAGGTATGGCAACGAATATTCCGCCGCACAATCTCACAGAAGTAGTAGATGGTTTAATTGCTTTAATTGATAACCCAGAACTACCAGACGACAAGTTATTTGAGCTGATACCAGCACCGGACTTTCCGACTGGAGGGGAGATTGTCGGTAATGCAGGAATTCGGGAAGCTTACACAACAGGTAAAGGCAGTATCTCAATCCGAGGAATTGCCAAAATTGCAGAAATGCCCTCTGGACGTGGACGCAGGGCGCGGATGGCAATTATCGTGTCTCAGTTGCCTTATCAAGTAAATAAAGCTGGCTGGATTGAAAAAGTAGCAGAGTTAGTCAATCAAGGACGAATTGAAGGAATTGCTGACATCCGAGATGAAAGCGATCGCGATGGCATGAGGGTGGTAATTGAACTCAAGCGGGACACTAACCCCCAAACTGTGCTTCAGCATCTTTATCACCAGACAGCGCTTGCTACTAATTTCGGAGCAATTCTCTTAGCTATAGTAGATGGACAACCGCGCCAGTTAACATTGCGGCAACTGTTACAAGAGTTCTTGAAGTTTCGGGAACACACTCTCAATCGGCGTTACACTCACCAGCTAGAACAAGCTCAAAGCCGTCTGCATATCGTTGAAGGCTTACTAACTGCTTTATCTGGACTAGATGAAGTAATTGCAATTTTAAGGCAGGCTGCCGATGGCAGTAGCGCAAAAATTAACCTCCAAAGCTCATTTAATTTGAGCGAGGAGCAAGCTGACGCTATTCTCGCTATGCCTCTGCGCCGTTTAACAAATTTAGAACAGCAGAACTTAAACCGAGAGTTCGACTCGTTGAGCGAGCAGATTCAAGTTTTAGAGCGGTTATTGAGCGATCGCCGTGAGTTATTGAGAGTGCTGAAAAAAGACTTGCGATCACTTAAGCGTAAATATAGTGACGAGCGTCGTACCAGGATAGGAGACAAGAGAGAAGGGGACAAGGGGAGGCTCGGGGTCCCCTCTGGGGATGGAGGGGAGAGGGGACAAGG
>ERZ501023.112-NODE-112-length-19382-cov-6.969473_pt1 | contig 19382 bp, 18 predicted proteins | sample MGYA00248839_ERZ501023 | MGnify/ENA primary metagenome ERZ501023 (study PRJEB25958, sample SAMN03398596) | human skin metagenome | study: EMG produced TPA metagenomics assembly of the Human Skin Microbiome Metagenome (human skin metagenome) data set.
CACGTCTGGATCTAAAAGAGAGGGGCGGGAGATAATACTCCCCCTCGACTCTACCCGTGAATGAGTTTGGTCAAATCTTAAATGTGACTATCACTCCTGGTAACGTTGATGACCGTCAACCAGTGCCTGATTTACTCAGTGGTCTGTTTGGTAAAATCTTTGCTGATAGAGGTTATGTCTCCCAAAAACTAGCTGCTGAACTTTTAGCAGATTTTGGGATTCAGTTTGTTGCTAAACCTCGTCGCAATATGAAGAACAAGCTGATGCGTCTTCATGACAAGCTTTTAGCACGGTATAGCTCCATTATTGAGACGATTAACGACCAACTCAAAAACATTTCTCAGAATTGTTCACTCTCGGCATCGCAGCCCAGTCAATTTTTGCGTTAATGTTCTGTGCGGTTTGATCGCTTATTGTCATCAACCTAAGAAACCTAGCCTTCAACTTGAGTGGCTTTTACCTTCTTTTCTTTAACCCGAACTCAGGTTACCATTACTCGCCGACGAGCGAGAAATTGATTTTGTTGCTGTTGTTCAAGTGTTAACTTGCCATTACGAGGCTTTTTGTGAGGAATATAGCTATGACTATGGTAACGAGTAATTCCCTGATAGCCCTTGTCCGCTAAAATCTCGCTCTTTGGGTGCTAACTTAAGTCTACTGCTTTTAAATATCCGAAAATCATGTTGTCTTCCTTTGCCAAACTCGGTACATATTATTGATTTATCAGCGTGATTAATTATTAGCTGAAGTTTGAGTGTATGGCATTTTTGTTTGCCGCTATAGTAGCGCTTTTGTTTTTTTTAGGTCGCTCAATTGCCATTTCGGTAACATCGACAACAATCACTTCAATTTCTGTGTGAGCTTGTTGCAGTTGGCGTTGACCTGGTAAGTGGAATTCTTCAGCGCGGCTCAAAATGTCTTCAATTCTCTTTACTGTTCGATGTGCCGTGGCTTCATGGATTCCCCAATCTTGGGCGATATGAAAGTATGTCCTGTATTCTCGCCAATATTGTAAAGTTAGCAAAATTTGGTCGGGAATCGATAGCTTCGCATGGCTGCCACGGCTTCCTTCCTTGGCGAGCGCGGACTACTTCTACCATTTTCCAGAACGTTTCAATCTGAACACCGTATCGTCGTTTAAATTCGTTGGGCGCAAGTTTCATTACTTCTATATAAGACATTTATGCAATCTTAAATTTCAACTTCCCCTCTTTTACTTAAACTACTTTTCTTATTTCCGCAAGAGGTCTATTGAGCAATTAAGCGCAATAACGACCATTCAGAGAGGATTTTAAATAATTGAGAATATTTTGCAATAGCTCAAATGCTTTTGGATCAAAAATTATAGTTTGGACTCTTTGCGACAAATGATTTTGGCTCTAAAACCATTTGTCGCAACTTCGTTAAACAGTTTTTTATCAGTCTTGGCTCTCTTTTTGAGCAAGCATCTCCTTCAATTCATCTACTTGGGCACTCAAGGCGGTTGTGTCGCAAATACTTTTTAGTGACAAACGAAGTATCTCATTCGCATTCCGTTAAGCGCTAATTCCAAAGAGTTCTTCAATAAATTTTACTTGAGACACACTGTCCCCTTTACTGGTTCCCTTCACTTGTCCTTTGCGAATCATACTCATTGCTTAAATCCCACTCAAGGTTCGTCTCGCTGTGTGGAATGAGCCGAATCCGATCATTGGTTTGGTCAATCGCTTGATGTTGCGGTGATCCTGCTCAATGATGTTATTCATGTATTTACTTTGCCGTAATTCCGTCTCTGCTGCCAGTGTTTCATCTGCTTTCAACGCTTCGACTGCCACTGGATAGGCAGCATTTTTATCGACGGTGATAACCCGTGGAGTTTGAGTATGAGTCGCCTTCAGCACTTTGCGGAAAAACCAGACGGCGGCTTTGCCATCTCGCTTTGCACTCAGCATGAAGTTCAACGTATTCCCCTCCGAATCCACCGCTCGGTACAGGTATTTCCACTCCCCTTTCACTTCGATGTACGTCTCATCTACTCGCCATGAATCATTCGTTTGCTGCAAGTGGGGACGGATGCGTTTGTTCAACTCTGGCGCATAGTCCTGCACCCATCGGTAAATCGTCGTATGATCTACCTCAACTCCGCGCTCTGCCATCAGCTCCTCTAAGTTCCGGTAGCTCAACGCATAGCGACAATACCACCGCACGTTCAGCAAGATAATGTCGGATTGGAAATGCCGCCACTTGAAGGGAGCTGTTGGGTTGATCACGATCGCTGAACCAATTTCTCTCTCAAAAACTCGTTTAGCTTATCACTTTTTGCAACGGAACCCTCTATTCTGTAACTCCGAGGATAGATGTCTTTTCAGAAGGCTTCCATCGCATAGTTCGTCAGTTAGAAGAAGTTTGAATAGAACAGACCAAATTCGTAATTGAGCAATTTTTTAGTTCTCTCAAGAATCGTGTTCACACTCAACCCTACTATAATCAACTGCGGGATAAAGCAGGCAGCGATGCTTGCATTGAGATTGACCAGGCATTAGAGCACTGACGGGGTGATAGAAAGGCTAAAAATTAAGCTGAACAATGATTTTAAGTTTTGGTAACAAAAAAGATAGGCTGACTATTGAGAACGTCTGCCTATCTAATAAAATGCTGCCACGATTGTATCAAACTCATCTGCGCTCCTCACTGAGCTTAAATCAATACGTCCTGCTTAACCTTTTAATTGAACTACTACAATCACGCTCGTCAAGTACGGATAGAAAGACTTGCTGCTAACCTATCGCTACCAATTCAATTTGAAAGCCGTCGTCGGCAATTACAAAGATTTTTAATCTCGCCAAAGCTGACAATTGAATCAATTTGGTTCGCAATGATCAACTACTTACTGAGCAGCTATTTTTCAACTAGCGAAGACTTAATTATTGTAGTTGATCGGACACAATGGCGAGAAGTAAATCTATTAATGGTGAGTATTATTTGGCATCAAAGAGCCATCCCACTTTTCTGGCAATTTCTCCCTCATAAGGGAAATAGTAATTTAGCCCAGCAACAAGCTCTAATCCAAACAATACTACCTTTACTTAAGGGCTATAAAGTTAGTTACTGTTTTAGGCGACCGTGAATTTTGCTCTATCGCGCGCTTCTCAGTGGTTATCTAACCAAGGACTCTCCTTGTGTCTGCGCTTGAGACGTAGTGAATACATCCGTTCTGAAAACAAGTTCAGTCAACAGCTACAACAACTTGGCTTAAAACCGGGAATGTCAATGTTTTTTGGCTCAGTCAATGGAACTCGCGCAGCAAGGATTTACTCAGTTTAATGTAGCGTGTAAGTGGCAAAGAAATTATCGTCAAAACCGTTCGCCAGAGGGCTGGTTTCTCTTAACTAATCTAACAACCCTTCGGGCTGCTACAGCGGCTTATCACTACTCGTAGCGGGATTGAATCTATGTTCCGTGACTGTAAAAGTGGTGGTTATAATCTTGAAGGATGCCATGCTTGTCAACCTCGCTTATCTACTGTTATTTTACTGATTGCTATTGCCTATACCAGTGCAGTTATTCAAGGCATAAATATTAAATTATCAGGGGTTGAGCATTATATTTGCCGTCCTAAAGAAGTTCGGAGAATTCAACGTCTGCGCGGTGTCAAAGGCATTCTGGATTTAAAATCCAGAATTGCCACCGCGTCATAGTAACTTTTGGATAGGTTTATATGGTGAATCTTGGCTAAATAATCTTTTATTGTCTATCGACTGCGTAGGTCAATGGATGCGCCTTAATCGCAATAAGCGCCTCTATTATCAGCGAGGCTTACAAGCCATCGACCTTATACAGCCTCGCCTTTAGCCTCTCTGTCACCCCATCAGTTCAACTGCTCAATTTCTGCACTTGCTGTTTGTCTTCTCAACCAGTTACTGATGCTTCTATCTTGCAGGAGCGACGGCGGCAAGTTACGGCAGTTCTTGCTGAGTATGAGCAAGCTTTGCTCAAGTGCGGTACTAAAATTAGCAGACGCGAGTTTGAAGAGGCGATCACTACTAAGCACCAACAACTTGCACATATCGACTTGGTTCTAGGGGAACTTCAACATCAAACTATCTCTAGTCAATCGTTTAATGTTGAACATCCCCTAGAACTGAAGTTGGAACAGACAAGCAGAGCTAGCGGCTGGCTGAAACCATACACTAAAACTAAACTCCTCAAGAGTGGAATCACCGCTACCTATCCACTAGTTGAAGGTAAGCGTGACCTAGATAACCCGCATCACTGGTACTGGGCTTATCGCTATGAAAAAAAGACCAGAGTGCTAAGTCTGATAATGGCTATGTTACCCGCGCTGTTTCTCTGCCTAGATATCAGGTAGCAGCAGTCCAAGGGGCGATTTCCTCTGATTGGTCTGTGCAGAGGATTTTCAAGCTGATTAAAGGTAAAACAGATGACCCGACAACTTAATCAAATGTAGTAACTGAGCATAGCGGCTATTGATTTATGCTGGATGCTGGTACTTTCTGCATGGGCGCTTTGGTATGAATTTCGGTAATTTTAAAGCTGTCCTAATCTTATGTAACAAGTTTTGACTAGAAGCATTCCCAAGCGTTAGATAAGATGTGATCACTTCCATGTGTATGGAGTAGCCGAAAGAGATATTTTAGAACAAATCAAATTTGTCGCTCAAATTTGCGGGGTAGCTGAATAAATCAAACTCAAGAGCAGGGATTTTCTGTCTTCAACAATTTTTTGCAACACAACCATCTGGGTAGGCAAGCAAGCACCGGAGGACAAACGACTAAGGGAATCATTGACTGCTTTATCTTTGATCTGCGAGCACACTAGCCCATCTGTCAGCAATTTAACACTGTGATCACCCCCGTGACAGGCAGCACGCATTCGACACTTCCTTCTACAGATAAAAACCTTAATGGTTTATGTATTTGCTAGGTTTAGCCTCTGTTGGCAGGTCATAGTGAGTGCATTCGTAGACACCTTTCGCCACGTCTGCTAACAGTTCATCCGCCAGGTCTAGAAACTTGGCTACTCGTGCATCAGCTAGTCGATAGTATACGTAACGTCCTTGCTGAGAGCGGACAACCAAATCGCAACAGCGCAGACACCCAAGATGGTTAGAAACATTAGATTGGGTTAGTCCTGTAGCTTCAACAATATCGTTAACAGTTAATGGACCAACACGCAATGCGATAAGGATGGATAGACGCGAGGAGTCAGAAAAGCCGCGAAAGAGCTTGGCTTTCAAGTCAACTTTATTAGCTTGAGCAATCATTAGCATCACTTAAGTTCTAAAATATCAGCTTATCAGCAACTAATAATATTTTGCTGATTTGATCAAAGCAACTCTTTCTAATGATAGACTAACATATCAGTGAATGATAATATGCTGATAATTAGGTTTAGAAGCTACTCTACTTTGGCGTACCTAGCTAGGAATAAGGGATTGAACGGTTGGGAAACCTTTCCATAATTAAAATCTTTAGCGTGAATCACCTAAAATGACATCCACCCCTTCTACCAAAGTCTTACAAGCGCAGATTGGCGGTATGGATTGTGGCAGCTGTGCCAAAACCATTGCAGCGAGTTTGCAGCAGCTGCCTGGAGTGACTGAGGTATCCGTGAGTTTTGCGACAGGGCGATTAAATGTGTCTTTTGATCCTAAGCTCGTGAATGAATCTACCCTTCGCGATCGCATTACTGCTCTGGGTTACACCGCTGACATCGTTCCAGCCAATCCAGGCAAAACGCTTCAAGCCAAGATTAGTGGAATGGATTGCGGCAGTTGTGCTAAGACAATTGAAGCTAGTCTCCAGAAAATGCCAGGGATTTCTGAAGTTTCAGTCAGTTTTGCAACCGAACGGCTAGAAGTATCGTATGACCCGATTGGGATTAGCGAATCAGCAATTCTTAATCAAGTCAATGCTTTGGGTTATACCGTCAAGGACGTGACGAGCGCGAATGTAGGAAATACTGGCACTGCCTCTAATGCTATGCCACCTTACCAGCCGACAGATGATCGGCGACTATCAAAATCTGACTTGACAGGTTGGCAGTTTTGGCTGAGGACGCGAAGGGGACAGACCGTCCTTTTCAGTAGCATTGGTTTGCTGCTGGGGGTTGTTGTCGAACGGGTATTCTCACTCTATTGGGTTGCCCAAGGCTTCTATGTCATCAGCCTAATTGTTGCTGAATTGCCGATCGCACGAGCTGCTTGGATCTCCTTGAAACTGCGTCGAGCCGACATGAACTTGCTGATGACGCTTGCCGCAATTGGAGCCGCAATCCTGAACTATTGGTTCCAAGGCGCATTAGTCATCGTCTTGTTTACCTTGGGAACAACATTACAGACCTTCGCCCTCAGTCGTACTCGTAATGCCATTCGCGATTTGATGGATTTAACTCCACCTACTGCTACAGTCAAGCGCAATGGACAGGAAGTGACAGTTCCCATTGAAACAATTGGGGTAGGCGAAATCCTGACTATTCGACCAGGACAACGCATTGCGTTAGATGGCGTAGTGATATCTGGAATGAGTGCAGTCGATCAGTCACCAATTACAGGGGAAGCGATCCCTGAAGACAAAGAGAAAGGTGATCGGGTCTTCGCAGGCACACTGAACACCTCTGGCTTTTTGGAAGTTCAGGTAACCCACTCCGTTAAAGACACCACAGTTTCCCGTATCATTCATCTAGTGGAATCAGCCCAAGAGAGCCGCGCTCCTATCCAGCAATGGGTTGACCGTTTTTCTACCATTTACACACCGATCGTTCTAACTCTTGCAGCAGGAATTGCATTTATTCCTCCGTTGTTCTTTGCTGAACCGTTTAACGTTTGGTTCTACAAAGCATTGGTCTTAATCGTCATTGCTTGCCCTTGCGCTCTGGTAATTGCTACCCCTGTTTCTCTTGTGAGTGCAATTGGGGCGGCAACCCGAAAAGGGGTGTTATTCAAAGGCGGCAATGCACTGGAGGCAGCCGGACGACTAACAACCCTTGCTTTTGATAAAACTGGCACGATTACTCAGGGAATGCCTGTTGTGCAAGAGGTTTATACCTTAGGGGAAATGAGTGCAGATACTGTGCTACTAATTGCTGCCTCTTTAGAACAACAATCAGAGCATCCGTTGGCGAAGGTGATTGTGGCAGAGGCAAAAGCAAAGGGAATGGAATTAGAGACTCCGGAGTCCTTCACAGCTATCCCCGGTAAGGGAGCGTGGGCAAAGTTTAGGCAGTCCATCTACTTTGTCGGCAATCGACGGTTATTTACAGAGCAAGAAATCTCACTATCAGCAGCAGGTCAATCCTTACTAACCGAGATGGAATCACAGGGACAAACTCCCGTGTTAGTCGGGACTCGCCAAGGCTTTATCGGGGCGATCGCTCTAGCAGATGGTTTGCGTCTGGAAGCCACAGAAGCGGTTCGAGCGTTAAAACGAATTGGGTTGAAGCGCCTGGTGATGCTGACAGGCGATCGCTCTTCCGTAGCTAGACAGATTGCTCAACAGGTCGGCATTGATGAATATCAAGCTGAACTACTACCCGAAGATAAACTTCAGGCAATCTACAAACTTCGCCGTGCTGGAGTGGTAGGTATGGTCGGGGACGGCATCAACGATACTCCCGCTCTGGCAGCCGCCGATGTTAGTTTTGCAGTTGGCAACATCGACGTTACCCTCGAAACGGCTGATGTTGTACTAACAAGTGGAGACCTGCGACGGTTGGCTTATGCTATTAAACTCAGCCAACGCACCCTGTCAGTAATCAAGCAAAGTATTGTCCTGGCGCTTGTCTTGAATGGCACGTTTATCCTCTTGGGAACTTTGGGGATAATCGGTTTGCCAGTAGCAGTGCTAGAAGATATGGGATCTTCCCTGTTCGTAACACTCAATGCTATGCGTTTGTTTAATACAGAAATTGGCGAAGCTTAAGGAGAAGGTCACGATATCAATTTGGTTGTGTTCTTGCGAACGTAAATTCTACCAGCAGTCACCATGTTTTCGATGAGTATTTCCATAAAGTCCACCATGACGCTCGATACGACTCGTACAAGTTATTCCCTATTGAGCAAAAGTGTACTAATTGGGATACCCCTAGACTAAATCCGGTCAATATCGTTGGAGGTTATTATGTATCGTTTAGCAGTTGCATCAACACTTTTGTTTGCCGCCATTTCCTTACCACTGCCTAGTCAGTCTCAAGAGCCACCTAGTTCAGGTGTGCAAAATAACCAAGCTTTAATTGGTAGCCTTAGTTCTAGTCATCACGGAGGAGCTCATAGAGAAAATCATGAGGAAGACCACAGAGAAACTTGTGGTCGGCATATGAATGTTTAATTGACTCCTAAGGAGTTGTTGGCTCAATTCCTCCTTCACCTAAAGCACGAAACATGATACCTCGTAAACGTTCTATCCCCTGGATTCATCGTTGGTCGCGTCCGATCATGGCAGGAATTGCCACGATTGGGGCAGCAGTCACCGCGTATCTTACGGTTACCAAACTCACTGGAGATCCTACTGCTTGCCCAACCGGAGGATGTGATGTGGTTCTCTCCAGTCCCTATGCGACCTTGTTTGGGTTGCCCCTCGCCCTGTTCGGTTTCCTTGCTTATGCCAGTATGGTTGTTTTCGCGATCGCTCCTTTGCTGATCGACTCCTCTAGACAGAAGGATCTCCGCGCTAATTCCGAACGTTGGACTGGGCTACTGCTGTTCATGGGGGCAACCGCTATGACAATCTTTAGTGGCTATCTGATGTACCTAATTGCCTTTGTGATCAAAGCAGTCTGTATTTACTGCGTTGGGTCAGCATTGCTATCAACCAGCCTGTTGATCCTGTCCATTATTGGGCGGGATTGGGAAGAAGTTGGGCAGCTATTTTTTACTGGGGCGATCATTGGCATGATTACACTGGTTGGCACACTTGGCGTTTACGCTAACGTGAGTAATCCACGTATTGCTGCCCAACCGGGTGGTTATACGATCACCTCATCCTCTGGTGCAGCCGAAATTGCTTTGGCGCAGCATCTTAAGCAAACGGGAGCCAAAATGTACGGGGCGTTTACCTGCCCCCACTGTCAGAACCAAAAGCACCTTTTTGGTGCAGAAGCTTCCAAGCAGTTGAACTACGTGGAATGCCATCCCCAGGGGCAAAACGCGCAGCCCCAAGCGTGTCAGGCAGCAGGAATTGAGGGTTTCCCTACATGGGAAATTAATGGACAAAAATATACCGGAGAAAAGACGCTGCAAGAACTGGCAGATTTGTCTAATTATCAAGGAGCGCGTAATTTCCAAAATGCACCCCAACCAGGGCATTAGACAGTTAGCCCAGATGTCTGACCATCACAGACCTTTAAACTCTAAAGATACTCAGATTTAGGTGGGGTGCGTTCAAGAAATCTATCAACTCGATAGGTTAATTTGTTTTTCTATTAAATGAGGTTTACTATGTCTCTACAATTAGGCGATACAGTGCCAAATTTTACTCAAGCGTCGAGTGCTAGTGAGATCAATTTCTACGAGTGGGCAGGTGATAGTTGGGTTGTGCTATTTTCTCATCCTGCCGACTTCACACCTGTTTGCACGACTGAGCTAGGTGCTGTTGCTAAACTTAAACCTGAATTTGAGCGACGCAATGTTAAAGTGTTGGCACTGAGCGTTGATGATGTCGAATCTCACAAAGGATGGATTGGAGATATTGAAGAAACGCAATCCACCCAGCTCAACTATCCCATCCTGGCAGATCCAGATCGTAAGGTTTCTGACCTCTATGGCATGATCCATCCCAATGCCAACAATACCTTAACTGTTCGTTCCGTCTTTATCATTGACCCTCAAAAGAAGCTGCGATTAACACTTACGTATCCTGCTAGCACGGGTCGTAACTTTGACGAAATCTTGCGGGTAATTGATTCCTTACAACTGACTGACAACTACCAAGTTGCTACTCCAGCTGACTGGAAAGAGGGAAATGACTGCGTTATCGTTCCTTCGATTAAAGATCCTCAAGAGTTAAAGCAGAAGTTTCCCAAGGGCTATAAAGAGGTCAAGCCCTATCTGCGAATGACTCCTCAACCGAATAAGTAACCTATCTTATCTATAAAATGCTGGTGTAGCTGATAAGGAACAGCTCTTCGGGCGAGAGAAAGCAGTTGCACTTAGCTTTCTGCTACCTCCGCCCCAGTAGAACTTGCTTGAAGTCACAGCTTTAGACGTTCCAAGAGGGCTAGATATGTTCTTTCGGCAGTTGTTCGATTTTGAATCTAAAACGTATACCTATCTGATTGCTGACCCCAAAACACAAGATGCTGTTCTAGTTGATCCTGTTTTGGAACAAGTTGAGCGTGATCGCAATCTCGTTCAGGAGCTTGGCTTCAAGCTGCGTTATTGTTTGGAAACCCATATCCATGCCGACCATATCACTGGAACTGCCAAACTGCGGGAGTTAACGGGGTGCTTGGGAGTATTGCCAGACAAGGTTCAGGTAGAGTGTGCTGACCAGTTGATTCGAGATGGAGAAATACTGCTAATTGGGAGCATTCCTATCCAGGTGATCTCCACCCCTAGTCACACTGATAGTCACATGGCTTACCGAGTCAATGACGACCGCGTGCTGACAGGAGATGCTCTGTTTATCCGAGGCTGTGGTCGCACTGATTTTCAAGGCGGTGACGCAGGAGTTCTATTCGATTCGGTGACACAACGGCTATTTACGCTGCCAGAGGAAATCCTGATATACCCTGCCCATGACTACCGAGGATGTACAGTGTCCACAATTGGAGAAGAAAAACAGTGGAATCCTCGGTTTGCCAAACGCGATGGTCGCGGAGCGAACCGCCTTCGGCATCGCGCTAGCTTTATTGAACTAATGACCAACTTAGAGCTACCAAAGCCGCAAAAGATGATGGAAGCAATTCCTGCTAACGAGCATTGCGGTAACTTAGCTTCCCCTCAAATGCTAACTTCTCGTACTCAACATTAAAGAAAATGAAAACTTAACAATTCATAATTCTTTTGATAACTAACAATCAATTAAAGCTATGCGTATCGCCAAAGACATTACAGAATTAATCGGTCGTACTCTCCTAGTACAGATCCTACTCTACACAGTTGTTTAACTTCTTTTTAGAGCTAAACATTCAGGCATACTGTAGCAGTTTTGCATAAACTTTTGGAATCGATTTAATGACAAACAGAGCTGGTAAATCTTTTGAGTTTACGCAAATTTTAGACTGGTTATTTGTGGTTCACCTCAATAAACTACCAGACCAATATTTTCTAATTAAGCGCTTTGTAATTGCTCATTGTGCCTTAGATGCTTACCCAGTGGGGTTACCTGTTCAATTAACCCAAAGTCGCAACGCTTACCTACCGGATACTTGGTTAGAAATTGAAGGTCAAATGATTACAGCAAATTTGGAAGGTAAGCGTCAACTGACTATTCAAGCGCAGTCTATCAAACCAATTCCAGAACCAAAAAATCCCTATGAGTATTAAAACTTCAAAGATTTTATGCCTCAGTTATCAAGTCTAAATAAAATTTAGGCTGGACACTGTTTCTCGCCTTACTTGTTACTCCAACTGCTGTCCAGAAAGTCGAAGCTTTGAGTTTCCAGCCGTTTCAGACAAAAAATGAAGTTACAGTTGTAGGTGCTACCACTGCACTAGCACCAAGAGCTGAGACATCCCCTCTGCCCAAGGAACCAGCCCAGTCGCAGAGAAAAACTGCTATGCGTCCAACCAAGCAACAGGGCGAACACGGCTCTCACCAGCCTGTCCCTCAGTGGCTTTTTAATCTGGTTAGCTTAGAAATAGGCTTAAATCTGGCAGCATTGACGACACTAATTCGGCGTACTCTAAAGCGTTAGCTATTCTAATCATTTCTGTGCTTTAGCCGAATCGCACTAAGTTAAGGCGAAATCGTTGACTGATAAGGGCTGGAGAAAATGAATAGCTTCGAGAACGGGACAGTCTGGGAATCAGGAAAACCTTTAATTCCCAGCAATGCGATCACTACTTCATGGCTCTGATTTTTTCAAAGTGCTGAAACACCTGAAAATACGATATTTGTGCTTATCTTAGTGCCATTCTGCTTTAGCCCTAGACCACATGATCTAAAAAGCAGTTATTAGCCGCTCTCTTTATATTGCTTTAGATTAATGACGCATTGACAACTAACTCTATAATTATGAGAAGAATATGAAAATTTAGGACTTTAAAACGAATGCCCTGGGCTCGAAATCCTGCAAGGTGGTTCAGCCTTTTTGAAGTACATCGCAGCGTTAAAATTCCCAACATCAAAAGCTTCTGGCGTAAGATGCTGGTCTATGCAGGGTCACAATATCTGGTTGCACTGAGATATGTGGACTCTGGAAACTGGGGAAAAAACATCCCTGGTGGGTCTAAATTCAATTACACCTTTACAATAATTGTTCGATATTTTCTTGAAACCTCATGCAAGACAGGAGAGTTTCAAGCATGAAACCAAATCTCACCCGACGATCTCTTTTAGGAGCAGGATTTCTCGGCACCGGAACTTTTTTGAGCAAACTCTTGCCAACCACTGCCTCTGCCCAGGCAGAGAAAGTCGAATCTTCTGCCTATTCTGCTCGTAGCAGCATGACCGCAGATCACTCAGTTTCTGAACACGGTGGCAGCCTTACCGTTGGGGATATTGATAATACCCGCAATGGCTTTAACCCCCGTGAAATTTTAACTGATTGGGATATTGGTAAAGTCTCAAAACGGTCCGATGGTCGGACATTACGGGAATATGAAATCTTTGCAGAAGAACGGTTAATTGAAATTGCTCCTGGGGTTTCCTATCCAGCTTGGACTTACAACGGTCGAGTACCAGGACCAACTCTACGGGTGACGGAAGGCGATCGCGTGCGGATTCGTTTCTCCAACCGTGGTACTCACCCCCACACCATCCATTTTCACGGCATCCACTCTGCTCGAATGGATGGAGTTCCTGGTACGCTTGAAGCCATACCTGGACAAGAAGTTGTCTACGAGTTTGATGCCAAGCCCTTTGGTTGCCACCTCTACCACTGTCACTCAGTTCCTTTCAAGCGCCACTTGCACAAAGGACTCTACGGCGCTTTCATCATCGATCCAGACCCAAAACGTCATCCAGAAGCCGAACAAGTTGCTTCCTCCCGACTTCTAGGGAGCCTGGAAAATGCTAATTGGCAAGAATTCCTCATGGTGATGAACGCCTTCGACACCAACTTTGATGAAGAAAACGAATTTTATGCCATAAATACTATTCCCCATGAATTTATGAAACGACCCATCCGCATCGAACGCAACCGTCCAGTGCGGGTTTACCTAGTGAACGTGATCGAGTTTGATCCGCTCAACTCCTTCCATCTGCACGCCAACTTTTTTGACTTCTACGACCACGGTACAACCCTGACACCGACCCAACGTACTATCGATACCGTGATGATGGTGCAAGCACAACGAGGGATCTTGGAGTTCTCGTTCAAAGATTTTGAGCCTGGTACTTATATGTTCCATGCCCACCAGTCAGAATTCTTGGAACTGGGTTGGATGAGTGCCTTTGAGGTAGTGGCATGAAAAGAGCATGGTTGTGGGCAATTCTGCCGCTGGTACTACTGGCAGCTTTGATTGGGATTTTCTTGACAGTCAATCCTCTTGGTCCCTTGGGAGTTTCAGCCCCTCCCATTGAAAATTTAACTGTTGAACGGACGGTATTAGACGATCAAGGCATCTCCCTACTAGTGCGGGCTGGCGGTTCAGAACCGATGCAGATTGCCCAGATTCAGGTAGATAGAGCATATTGGCAGTTCAGCCAAAAACCACCAGGAACACTGCCTCGGCTGTCAACAGCTTGGATTAACCTGCCTTATCCTTGGGTTCGAGACGAAACCCATCGCATCAAATTTATTACCAATACAGGACTGAGCTTTGAACACGAAATCGCGGTAGCTGTGCCAACACCACAACTTTCTCTCACCCGGCTGTTGGCATATGCCCTCCTTGGTTTATATGTCGGTATCATGCCTGTGGGACTGGGAATGCTGTTTTACCCATCCCTCAAAGCGTTGGGTAGTCAAGGGATAAAGTTTTTATTAGCTTTGACTATTGGAATGCTGGCTTTTCTCCTAGTAGACACAATCGAAGAAGGATTAGAGTTAGCAAGCAGTGCGGCTAGTGTATTTTCAGGCAGCGCTTTAGTTTGGTTGGCTACAGGCGCTTCTTTCTTAGCTATTCTTACGGTTGGTAGACGCAACGGTAAAGCACCAGAAGGAAAAGCTTTGGCTACATATTTAGCCTTTAGCATTGGTTTGCATAATTTAGGGGAAGGACTAGCGATTGGTACTGCCTTTGCCGTTGGTGAAGCAGCGCTTGGTTCCTTGCTGGTTGTCGGCTTCACTTTGCACAACGTCACTGAAGGAATTGGTATTGCTGCACCTTTAGTCGGATTGCGACCCAAATTTACTACATTTGTTGGATTAACTGCCTTAGCGGGTCTACCTGCCGTTTTAGGGACATGGATTGGAGCTTTCGCTTTTTCTCCTCACTGGGCAGCATTATTTTTAGGAATTGGAGCAGGAGCCATCTTGCAAGTAATTGTGGAAGTTGGCTCATACTTGGCACGCACAGCACACAAAGCTGGCGGAACGTGGCTTTCTCAAGTTAGCCTCGTCGGATTCAGTTTGGGACTGGCGGTAATGTACACAACAGCACTGTTCGTCAATTTCTAATTATGAAGCGCCGGAGTTTACTTACCTGGATGGGTTTGGGTTGGCTAGCCAGCGTGTTACCTGTAGTGATCGCTGCTTGCACAAGTCAATTTAAGCGCCTTGAATCTAGAACTCAACCTGATGGCTTTCAAGCAATTGGTACTATGGCTGAGTTAGAGCAATTTCCCGGCACAATTCAAGTGCAAGAAATTCTACTCCTGTCATAGCGATTCGTCACCCTTCACAGCCAGGAGCGTTAGTGGCTCTCAATCCTACTTGTCCTCATGCTGGGTGCAAGGTGGACTGGCAGAAGGATAATAGTAAGTTTGTTTGTCCCTGTCATACGTCTGAGTTTGACCCTAGTGGTAAACTCATCAGAGGTTCGGCTGCTAGGAATTTAACCAGTTACCCAGCCAAGGCTGAAGACCAAAGTATTTTAGTGAAGCTGCGTTAGAACTGGTTGGTACTTCACAGCAACTCTTTCCACTTCTTGCCGCCCTCTTGCGAATGAAACACAACCCTGTGTTTCATTCACTGCATAAAGAACTTGTAGATACTGATGGGGTGACAGAAGGCTAGAACGTAGCTGGATTTTGCTTATAGCTTTCAAGCCACGCTGATAATAGAGGAGCTCCGCAGCGATTGCTCCACATCCACTGACCTACCCGATCAATACATAATAAGAGATTGTTCAGCCAAGATTGGCTATTGCATTCCTACCCAAAAGTTACTATAGCGACGTTGAATTCGCGTCTGTTCTTTGGGACGAGATCAGAGCTAATTCTTACCATGATCTTGCTTGTGAAACTCGTACTCCTTTCAAGGTTTCATTACAAGATGATTTCTCCATAAGTCAAAAGAGCCGTGATACTCAATCTAACCGCAGGAACTGGATGGACGAGTGAGGGCTCTAATAGACTTAATCAATGGAAGAGCAGGAAAACACGCCCTCATGGAGCGGTTCCATCCCTAGTTAGTTATTAGAGCTTCATAATAAAAATAAAAGGAAAAAGCAGTTAAGTTATGAACTCCATTTACAAAAACATCACTATTCTCGGAGTTACTGTGATCCTGGGTGGACTGGTCCCTGTTGTTCAAGCTCAACCATCTCAACCATCGAAAGTTCAATCTCAAGCTGTAGATTACCTGAATCAAGGACTAGGCAAAGCAAAGCGAGGAGAGTATCAAAGAGCGATCGCCGACTACACTCAAGCCATTCGTGTCAATCCAAAATTGGTGATTGCCTACATAAACCGAGGTATGGCTCACCATGACCTGGGAGACTTCAAGCGAGCGATCGCTGACTTCAATCAAGCTCTGCAACTTGAGCCAAATTCTGCTAAAGCTTACTATAATCGAGGCGAAGCCCGCACTGATATCGGAGACTTGCCAGGAGCAATCGCTGACCTAAATCAAGCGCTTCAGATCAATCCTAACTATACTGAAGCCTACAACAACCGGGCGGTTGCACACGCTGCCCTCGGTGATATGCAGAAGGCAATAGCAGATTTGAATCAAGTGATTAAGATTAATCCCAAGTATGCCGATGCTTACTATAACCGAGGGAAAGCTCGGACTGCACTAGGGGATGCTAAAGGAGCGATCGCAGATTACACTCAGACAGTGCGCCTCAGCCCCGATTTAGCTGAAGCTTACGGCAATCGGGGACTCCTCTACTCCCAAACGGGAAATAAGCGAGCAGCAATAGCCGACTTGCAGCAGGCGGCAAAACTATTTACCCAGCAGGACCAGCAGGATAAATCTCAAGAAATTTTGAACTTCATCCAACAAATTCAGCAGCAGTAAGTCAGATTAAAGGTGTAGTAATTAGGAAACATGAGCAAGCCCACAACAAGTAGTTGGTCAGCCCGTAACTACGCAGTTTTATCAATTGGGGCTGCGCTTGTGACAATCTCTCTGAAATTTGGGGCTTACTTGCTGACTGACTCCGTAGGATTGCTCTCCGATGCACTTGAATCTTTGGTTAATCTAGTTGCGGCAATAGTCGCACTGTGGGCATTAACCTTTGCCACCAAACCACCTGACATAAAACACACCTTCGGTCATTCCAAAGCCGAATACTTCTCTAGCGCTTTGGAAGGTGCATTAATCATAGTTGCGGCAGTTAGCATTGCCGTCACCGCTTGGAGTCGCTTGTTTGCTCCACAGCCTCTAGAGCAAGTTGGATTAGGGCTAGGAATAACAATTGCTGCTACAGCGATCAATGGCGGCGTTGCCTTGATCCTCCTACGAGCCGGACGGCGGTTACGGTCAATCACCCTACGAGCCGATGCACATCACCTACTTACAGATGTCTGGACTTCGGTTGGTGTAGTATTAGGGATTTTGTTAGTGAAAGTAACGGGTTGGCTGGTGCTTGATCCGGTGATTGCCCTGGTTGTGGCAGCAAACATTGTGTGGACAGGAGTTAGACTGCTCCAGGAAACAGGTTCTGGACTGCTGGATGCTGCCTTACCTGTTGAGGAGCAGGAAGCAATATCGCTGCTCTTAGGCGAATACACAAACCAGGGCATCCAGTTTCACGCCATTAGAACCCGTGCAGCAGGCTCACGCCGCTTTGTCTCTTTTCACGTCCTCGTCCCTGGAGAGTGGACAGTTCAGCGCGGTCATGATTTGTGTGAAGAGATCGAGTTAGCAATTAGCAATGCTCTACCAGGCGCTCACGTCATTACTCATTTAGAGCCATTAGAAGATCCTCTGTCATGGGCTGACCAGGAATTAGACCGGACAATCAATAATTAGCAGTAGATAATCCTACTTACGGGGTTGAGTCGTCCCAAAGATTTTATCCAGTAGCTGTTGCAGGTTTGGAAGCTCGGCTCATTTAGTAATAAAGAAGAAACCGACAAACAGGCTAAAGATGGCAGCCAGTGTCCCTACATCTGCTGCGGGATTTTAGGAATTCGCCACAGGCTCAAAGCAATGAAGCTAAGAAATAGCAAACCCATCCCTCCCGCCAAGGGATTGCTGTCAATCCCTGTCACCCAATCGGGAACCTGACCGGAGTAGCGCACTAAATTCCCCACATTGATGATGTAGTAGCCCCAGACAAAGCCTGCGTGTAAGCCAATCGGGAAACCTAAACGACCTTTGTGTACAAGCCTAGCCCACCCCAGCGTTAAACCTAGTAGTAATAACCCTGGAAAGCTGGGCAGAGTCCGCCAGATTTCTGACAAAGGTTTGATGAAATGCACCCCAGCATAAAGAGTGCTGCTAACCCACAGAGAAACTTTGCTGCCATAATCCCACTGCAACTCATCGACTAACCAGCCTCGAAACAATAACTCCTCTGCCAATCCCACACCTAGAGCTATAATCAAGCCTTCTAAGATGATTTTGGGCAAGAATTGAGTGGGCGCTTGCCAAGTCAACCAGCCCAGCCACCCCTCGAAGAGAAATAAACAAAAAAGGCTTAGTAGACCAGCGGCTGTGCTCCTCAATAGCTCCAGCCAGTTTTTACGGGTTTTTACTAGACCGTGACTCTTGAGAGGGTGAGATTGTTGGTGGACTTTTTGCCCCCAAAGTCGCAGGAGAAAGATGAACTCACTGTACAATGCCAGCATCGTAACAATACTCACCTTATTGCTGTCACCCCAAATTCCATAAATAGGAGCAGCTATAGGCAGCCATAGGAAGAGTAAAGTAAGTACGAAAATACCTAGCCGTGCAGGAGCAGGATAACGAGCAATCCGGTCAAGGTTCAGGCGAGATACTTGCATCAACGTTTAGCCTGCGGTAAATAGGCAATTGGATTGACTGCTCCCTTGTTCGCTAGATGAAACTCAAAGTGACTGTGCGGTCCACTACTGCGACCAGTACTACCCATTTCAGCAATTTGTTGACCTTGCTTGACCTGTTGACCTGCCTGCACGAGAATTTGGTTGTTGTGGGCATAGCGCGTGAAAGTACCATCGGAATGCTTGATATCCACAAGCTTGCCATAGCCACCGGAATTCCAGCCTGCCTTGAGCACAATACCTGGAGCCGCTGCAACAATCGGCGTTCCGGTCGCGGCAGCAATGTCAATGCCCTTGTGCATACGTCCCCAGCGCCAGCCATAGCCGGAAGTCACGACACCCTTGGCGGGCCAAATGTAACTTTTGAAGGAGGCTGAAGTATCAACAGGTTTGGGCAGGTAGGTATCCACTGCCCCTAAAGGCGGTAACTCTGGAAACACCTGCCGTCCCCTGACAAACTGAAGCGCTTCAGAGTCACCTACATTCATGGGTGCCGTTTCCACCGATTGTCTCGCTGTAGCCGGAATGGGAGAGTTTTTTTTCGTTAGAGGTTGCTTATTGATTGCTGGCTGTAGGGTTTCAGCCGCTTGAGTGAGACGGAACTCCGAATTAATCGATTCATTAGCGGGTCGATGGGCAAGGAACTGGAGATTAATTGGTTTAGAGGGAATAACTGCCGTGCTGGGCGCAGTAACTGGGATGGGTGCAGCTTCAGTAGTGGCGGGAGCCGTGCTGACCGTCGGCTTGCTGCCTAGCAGATCAACTGCCAAAGCACTCGCACTTTGCCGAGTCAGTAAAAGGCTGGACACTCCGATTAAGGTTGCCACACCATGAATTAGGCAAAAGTTCAATACTACACTTTTCCTGAGCGAAAAATTGGGATACAAGCCTCCCCCTTCCAGGGGGACTTTATGATATAATTTA
>ERZ501023.113-NODE-113-length-19132-cov-6.947633_pt1 | contig 19132 bp, 20 predicted proteins | sample MGYA00248839_ERZ501023 | MGnify/ENA primary metagenome ERZ501023 (study PRJEB25958, sample SAMN03398596) | human skin metagenome | study: EMG produced TPA metagenomics assembly of the Human Skin Microbiome Metagenome (human skin metagenome) data set.
GCGCGGCGCTATCAGTGCGGCAGATTTCTGGTCAGCCAATTAAGTTTGTGGGTGTGGGGGAAAAAGTCGAAGCGCTGCAACCGTTTTATCCTGACCGCATGGCTTCGCGGATTCTCGGGATGGGTGATGTCCTGACTTTAGTAGAAAAAGCCCAAGAAGAAATCGATCTTGGCGATGCGGAGAAGATGCAGGAGAAAATCCTGTCGGCTAAGTTCGACTTTACGGACTTTCTAAAGCAGATGCGGCTGCTGAAAAATATGGGTTCGTTAGGTGGAATCATGAAGCTGATTCCAGGAATGAATAAGTTGTCAGACGATCAGCTTAAGCAGGGAGAAACCCAGCTAAAAAGAGCTGAAGCAATGATTAATTCAATGACAAAAGCAGAGCGTCACGATCCAGATTTATTGGCAAGTTCACCTAGCCGCAGACGAAGGATTGCTAGCGGATCTGGTTACAAGGAAGCAGATATTAACAAATTAGTCGCTGATTTCCAGAAAATGCGATCGCTCATGCAACAAATGGGTCAAGGTAATTTCCCTGGTGGAATGTCCTCAATGTTCGGCGGTATGGGCAACCCTGCACTCTCTGGTAATCCTGCTGGGCAACCTGGTTGGCGGGGTTATGCTGGTGCAGGTAATAAAAAGAAGAAAAAAGAGAAGAAGAAAAAAGGGTTTGGCACTCTTTAAAGGCGGATTACCTTGGGACGGTTAGTGAGTTACCGAAAAAGAAGACAGGAGAAAACAAGATATTCTGTCTCCTGTCTCCTTTCATTAGTGAGTGAGTAAAACCATCATGCCAGAAGCAGGTAATACACGGGTGTCGTTAGGACTGCTAGGCGCTGCTGCTTTCATGATCATTGCCGATGCCCGCGTAATTGACCCGCTACTCCACATTATCGCTTCCGAGTTTAAAGTAAATATTGGTAGTGCGGCAGTAATCGTCAGCGCTTATACGATTCCTTATGGATTATTTCAATTAATTTATGGTCCATTGGGCGATCGCATTGGTAAGTTAAAGGTGATGGCAGCAGCGCTGGCTGCCTTTGCGATCGGCACAGCAGCTTGTGCATTTGTACCAAATATTGCCATCCTCACTTTACTGCGGTTGCTTACGGGAATGGTTGCCGCAGCGATTATTCCCTTGTCACTTGCTTATATTGGCGATAACTTTCCTTATGCAGAACGCCAAGCTGCGATTGGCAGGTATCTAAGCGCTCTGATGCTGGGGCAGATCCTCGGCAGTAGCATTGGGGGAATTTTTGGCGATTACTTCAGCTGGCGGGATATTTTTCTGTTATTTGGGATTGTTTCCCTGATTATTTCTGTGGCACTGTGGCGGGTAAGTTACTCAGGGGATGTACATCAGCCGCAACGCCAAAAAATAGCTGCTTTCAAGCCTTACTTGCAACTAATGCGATCGCCTTTGACGCGGATAATTATCACGGCGGTATTTATTGAAGGATTTTTCGTATTTGGGGGATTTGCCTACATCGGCGCATTTTTACGCGACTCATACAACTTACCTTACCTTCTGATCGGGTTTATGCTCAGTGGTTTTGGGGTGGGAGGACTGATTTACAGTGCCTCGGTTAAGTGGCTAGTTTCCAAGTTTGGTGAGCGGGGTCTAATTGCGATCGGGGGCTGGATCATGTGTGCCTGCTACATAGCTATAGCTTTGTTCCAAAATTGGCTGCTATTCATCCCCTTGAGTATCTTGTTGGGATGTGGCTTTTATATGCTGCACAGTACCCTCCAAACTAAAGCAACAGAACTAGCACCTTCAGCACGGGGGACAGCAGTCTCGCTGTTTGTCTTTAGCCTATTTCTCGGACAGGGATTCGGTGCAGCAGTATTCGGTATGGTTGTGGATCGTTATAGCTACGTTCCCTGTTTTGTAGTAGTTGGTGTTGCAGTGGCGCTACTGACAATTTGGCTGGTAAACCAGCTGCGTCGTCTTAAAGGTAGAAGCGGTAGTGTTACTTTGAAGGAATAAAGCAAGTGTCAATAACAGCGTTGATTCTAGGAGCAGGTAACGGACTGAGGAGCGCCATGTCTTGAGCAGGTGTAGCAAGCACATCTATATATCCGCATCTTAATAATTAGGAGAAAATTTTTCATGATTGATCTTTACTATTGGACAACGCCCAACGGTCACAAGATTACAATGTTCCTAGAGGAAGTTGGATTGCCCTACAGCATCATTCCTGTGAATATTGGCACTGGCGATCAGTTTAAGCCGGACTTTCTGAAGATTGCCCCGAATAATCGAATTCCGGCGATTATTGACCGCGAACCTATTGATGGCAAAGAGCCAGTTTCAGTGTTTGAATCTGGGGCAATTTTGTTATACCTGGCAGAAAAAACTGGCAAGCTGATTGGGGATGAGCTGCGCGATCGCGTCGAAGTTCTTCAGTGGTTATTTTGGCAGATGGCAGGTTTAGGACCAATGGCTGGGCAGAACCACCACTTCAGCCAATATGCACCAGAAAAGATCCCTTATGCAATTGATCGCTATGTAAATGAGACAGGGCGCTTGTACGCTGTGATCAATAAGCGACTTAGCGATCGCAACTTTGTAGCTGGCAGTTATTCTATTGCTGATATTGCTGCTTATCCCTGGATTATGGCATACGAAATCCAAGGTCAAAAACTAGAGGATTTTCCCAACCTAAAACGCTGGTTCGAGACAATTAAAGCCCGTCCGGCAACTATTCGCGCCTACGAAAAAGCAGACGCATTTAAGGAGCAAGCGCTTGATATTGAAAAGTCGCGCTCTTTGTTATTCAACCAATCAGCAAATACAATTAGCGGGGATTAAAATCATAGAGTTTTCAGCATTCTGATAACTAAGACAAGGGCGATCCGCGAAGGCGGCAAGCCCCCTTGGGGCATCGCTTCCTCAACTTTTAACTGCAACTAGCAGTTCGCGGTACACTTTTTAACTGCAACTAGCAGTTCGCGGTACACTCGTTTAAGATCCTCTAGTTGATAATGAGCATTTAAGCCACTAGGGTTGGGCAGTACCCAGACAATTGCGCTATCTAAAGGTTCTTGCTGTAGTCCGATAACTGCTTTGGGCGAAGTAAACGCCGTACGATAAGCGCTAATTCCTAATACAGCTAAAAATCGTGGTCGATAATGCTGCACCTTGTTTACTAATTGTCGCTGACCAATAACTAGTTCGTCGGCTGTTAATTGATCTGCCCTGGCTGTTGAGCGATCTACAATATTCGTCAAACCATAGCCAAATTGTAGAAGGTCACGATCTGCAAATGGGGTAAGTAATTGCTCTGTAAAACCTGCTAGGTGGAGCGATCGCCAGAAACGATTTCCGGGACGCGCAAAGTGATGTCCGACTGCGGCACTATAAAGGCTAGGATTGATGCCACAGAACAAAACTTGTAAGTCTGGGGCAATAATATCTGGAATTGTCTTCCCAATTGCTGCTTGAATTTCTGCTGATGTAGGTTTGCGGCTCAATTTATACTCTGCACTATTTAGCGATCCACCTGTATTCTGATTCACAGTAAATAATCTTATTGCTTATCTGAGAGGAAGTAGGAATATCAAGTGCGTATCTAACTGCACAAGCTAAACTAGCACGATGCCTTACATACTATGGTGATAATTCAGTTATTTAGAAGACGTGATACCTAAAACAATTTATCTAGCTAGTCCCTATGGTTTCTCGCAGCAGCAGCAAGCATTACTTTTGCCTCCGATGATCCAAGCTTTAGAGGCAATGGGAGCAGAAGTATGGGAGCCATTTACCCGTAATAATCAAATTGATGTTTCGCAGGCTGGTTGGGCATATCGGATCGCACAAGCAGACTTAAATGATGTGAAAAACTGCGATGGAATTTTCGCGGTTGTCAATGGCGTACCACCAGATGAAGGCGTAATGGTAGAACTAGGAATCGCGATCGCTCTTGACAAAGCAATATTTTTATTTCGCGATGATTTTCGTCGTTGCACTGATAGTGAACAGTATCCCTTGAATTTGATGCTCTTTTGTGGTTTACCAGAAGTTAACTGGGAAGACTACTACTACACCTCAGTAGACGAAATTAAGTCTCAGGACAAAGCTTTATATAGTTGGTTGAGCAGGAAGTAAATAGCACGTTTAATATCCGAAGTACACCGCGAGGTAAGTCGCGGTGCATATCGTTGACTAATCATTGGATGCAAGCAGCTTTGACACTTCTGCGTGTGCTAACACAACGCCAGGTTCACTCTGGAGAGCATTGTAGTATTTCCTGGCGAATCCGTTGCCTACTTCTGAGGGTGTAATCAGCGTTCGCGCATCGGCAATAAAATTCTGCACATCGTCTAGCGATACTGGTTCATCTGCTTGGAGCATTTCATCAATTTGGACAACAAGGTTAGAGATGCGATGTAGCCAGGCAAATTGTTCATGCTCAATTACAAGTTGCAGCAGTTCTGTACTTGATACTCGTCCTCGCACTTGTTCGTAAGCAATGCGTTCTGTATCAAGCAGCATCCGGTGCAGGCGTAGCAATTTGTTTCGCAACTCACGCAGATATTGATGTTGATGTATGCGTTGTAGAAGTGTATTAGAAGTCAATGGAACCTATCCTCCCGTTACGATAGTTGTCAATTTGGGTATTGATCACGAACAGACCGTTTCTCCATCAAGTACATCTGTAAAAGTATTGTATTTCCTTGGCACAGGCTGAACTACGATGGCAACCGCTTCGCGGATTGCCCGTCCGTCGCGAAGCGCGGACATCGCACTTCTTTAAAGCATGAAGTGCAAGTAGATAATTGAAGTCTGTAGTTGTGAAAACATTTGTAGCGTTACCGCGTAACACGAGACGCAATAAGTGTTCTTGGTCTTAATCTTCTGAAAACTGCCCCTCAGTTCTTAAAAACACAACAAGAAGCTAGTGTTGCGTTCAACTTAAGTTATTACATTCTTCATCTGAGGCTGTCATCAACAAAATCATTTATTTAGATAAATCATATATTTGATTAATCATATATTAGCATAGAAATATCTAAGAAGTGACAGATAGACTTCACCGACTTCACCACTTAAATTTTCGGAAAACCGTCTATGTCTCTGGCACACGCGATATTGGGCTTCCTGCAACAACAAGAAAGAACAGGCTACGATTTGAAAACAACTTGCTTCGATCAAACTATTGCTCATTTGTGGTCTGCCGACCAAGCACAAATCTACAGAACTCTTGATAAGCTAGTTGAGCAAGGTTGGATTACCTGTACAGTTGAGATTCAGCGCGATCGCCCGAATCGTAAGCGCTACAGCGTCACTGAGTCAGGGAAAGCTGAATTAATCCAGTGGCTTCAGTGTAACCAGCCTTTGCCGACGGTACGAGATTGCTTGCTCATCCAGTTATATTTTGCCGATCAATTACCGAATGCAGTCATTATCCAACTGCTAGAACAGCAGCTAGCAGCACGTCAAGCAAAGCTGGCTGAGTGCGAAAATATCAAGTTACCAAAACTTGACGATCAATCTGCGAGTCGCGATCAGGTGATGCAACGGCTTGTACTGGAGTTAGTGCTTAAAAGAGAACAAACTTACATAGATTGGCTAAAGACAGCCGTTGATGTTATTAGCTGTCAACAGGAGTAAGGCTGTAACTAGATAGCAGCCTATTGATCTTAATCCTAAGTAACTATAGGCGAGGCTTGATTCCAGCTCCCAGAGAAAACAAATTTTTCCAAGGGTTTACGGCTGCGCGAATTTGCTTCTCGTTGCTGCAATTTTTCCGACAGAGTTTGGGGATCTCCCAGATAACCCAGAGCGATCGCTGCCACTGGCTCATAGCCTTCAGGAATACTGTATACTTCTTTTGCTTTGGGTACATCAAATCCTGCCATTTGGTGAATAAATAGCCCATGAGCCGTTGCTTGAATTGCTAATTGAGCTGCTGCTGCGCCAACATCATGAAAAGCGTGGCGGTTTTCCACGCCGTTGCGCTCAAAATGCAGTTTTGCCACCGAGATCATCAGCACCGGAGCCTTACGCGCCCACTCTTGATTTCCCTCTGCTAAACAACTCAGTAACCGCTCAAATTCACCTTGGTTGTCCTTGGTGGCAACAATAAAGCTCCAAGGCTGCTCGTTGTAAGAAGAAGCTGCCCAGCTTGCTGCTTCTAAGACAGAGCGTAACTTTTCTGGCTCAACCATCTGCTCGGAAAAAGCTAGAGGACTCCAGCGCTGCCGTAGCAAATCATTAATTGGATATTGGGTAGTAGCTAATTTATCGATCATTTAGATTGGGTAGTCCTGAATAAGTAAGGATAAGGGGTGGATAGTAGCTCTAAATACGTAATAGTTCGTTGTAGTGGGGAATGAAATACCAGATAGCACCAATATGGTTTTCTGGCTTTTTAGAGCAAGAGCAAATTTTTATTACTAAGCGTGCTCTTGGTCGCAAAGTACAATTAAATCGCTCAATTAAGTTGCGAGAGTTGCTGTTCTTGAAGCTTCCCCCTGCAATCTCACATAGTTTTGCCACTTTTCTGCCCAACAGATCGATGCCTAGACTGGGGAAAAATCTGATCGTAGGCAGCAGTCCAGAAATCAGGATAACACACAGCACATTGTCGATACAGCGCAGGTAAAGAGTGCGATCAACATCAGTGCTCCCATGCGTGAGCGCGCACTAACATAAATACCGACAATTTCTTTTGTCTCTATATAAGCGTGCTAACCAGAGCAGGTGCTTGTTCTTCTTATTAGCCACAAAGAACCACATTTGATCGCTGATATAGCAATCCCATCTGAGTTGTGAAAGTTATTTTTTAACGAACCGCCAAGCCGCCAAAAGCGCCAAGGAAGGAAGAAAGAGAGGGTTTTACAATCATTTAGGACTGGTATAGTTAATCGCCCCTTGTTTTCGACCAAACTTCTACTTGCTTGTTAACAGCATCAAATTTAGCATTGACATATGGAGCGTAACTATCTTTCTGATACACCTGTGACTAAGCGCCATGCCAGCCGGTGGTAGTTTCTCCAGCAGTAGCTTGTCTATTAAATCTCAAGGTTTCCTGCTCAATCATCTTGTTTTTCCGGTCTAGAACGAATTGGCGCTTAGCAGTCTTTAGATTTGAAATTCTGGTTGCCGTTGTCAATCAAACCGTTCTTAACTACCCGATTACAGTCGCAGCGCGGACAGAAGATGATGTTTTCTGGCTTAGTTCTTTTTTAAAGACATCTACCTTTTATCCTTACTTATTCAGGACTACCAAAATCACGAACTCCAATTGATTCTTATAGGAGACTAAAATGATCAAACTGATGCCTATTTTTGCTGGATTACTAGCGCTGACAGTTGTAGCCACTCCCCTTACAGTCAAAGCAGGACAAGACTATCAAGGAAAGCAGGCTTAGAACTGACACAAGAACAACGAAACCAGATGCAGCAAATTCGCCGCAATACTTCCAAATGGAAGCAACTCTTACAGCAGAGCAGAAACAGCAGTTTCAAGCGGCTTTAGAACAGGGGCGGGGGATGCGAGGAGCTATAGCTGCAATGAATCTTTCTCCTGAGCAGCAAACTCAACTGCGAAATATTATGTAGACGGCTAGAAGCCAAAAAGAGGGAATTTTAACATCATCACAAAAGCAGTAACTGCAAGAAAAGTAATCGCAGCGCCGTCAACAAAACCAGTAATCAATATTACAGCAACTAAGGTGTTAGCTACCTTAACCTAGTTGCAATCCTGAGTAAATGCTCTAAACTTTGGGCAACTTCATCCAAAGTTTATTAAATTATAAAAAGAAGTATTAACTTTTATAAAAACTAGCCACATTTTGAGGCTCAATAGCCCCGATTCCTCAATGGTGAAAAATTAAAGGACATTCAATGACAATTACGCATTCTAGACAGAAACCGAAAGGAAAAAAGACAGTTGCCCAGCGACTATGGTTTTTGCATTGGCTGATGGCAAGTTTCTATTTACTGCTGTTTGTCGGTGGTATTTATATGGCTGATCTGCCGAGGGAAGTTTCGTATCGTGGCTCGTTGTACGACTTCCACAAAACCCTGGCGTAATTGTCATGAGTTTGTTGTTAGCCAGAATTTTTGTACTGCTGCGTGTTCTGCAACACAAATATCGCCGAAGGCAACCAAAGCGCACGCATGATTGGTGGCAAACTTTTGCTTTACACTCGGCTTTGTACTTCTTTATGTTGCTAGTTCCTCTAAGCGGCTATTTTTTTTCTAACTCTGCTGGCTACGATGTTATTGTCTTCGGCACTAATATTGCTCTACCCCGCTTATTTGTTGAGAATAAGTCATTAGTTGATTTAGGTAGAAGTTCTCACTTTTGGCTGTCTTACACTTTTCTCGCTTTTATTATTTTGCACACTCTTGCTCAAAAGAAATACTTGCGGGCTACTTGGCGGCGTTTTTCTAAAGCTGTGGGAGCAGCGCGTTGAATCATATAATGTAATACAACTAGGACTACACGAATTGAAACCTAAAGTATTTGTAGAGATAGCCTGGTATTACCTAGCCACCGTTAGAAGTGCGATCGCCTTTTTCTATCCACCAGGCTGAACGCTGAGTGCTGATAGCTAAAAGCCTTCTCAACAAATCGGACGATTCCCTGGATTTACAGCGTGGATATACTCGCTACCTGACATTGACCATTCCCGTTTGTAAGCGGCTTCTGCTGGTTGACCCCAGCCTAACTGTAAGATAATCTCCAGAAAGTTGGAGTTTTCTGCCTTGGATAAATTTGCCCATTCAGTTGTACAAATAATCTTCTCTACATCAGCTGGGATAATTAGCTGGTAGTCTTTGCCGCTTTTAATACTCAAATACAATTCCATACCAGCTGTTGCTTCATCCCAGAAGGCAATTACAGCAGCCTTGTAAACTTTTAGCGTTTCTAAATCGCTAGGTAAAGCAATTAACTGAGTATGGATTTCTGGATAGCAGAGAGTTTTGCCCTTAAGTGTTAATTGCCGCCAAATAATACCAGAAACGTTTTGCTCTTTTTGGTATTGATGAACAGCAGCTTTAAAGTCTTGATAGGCGGTGAACTTCTGCACACCATCGGTTCTGATAAACTTGTCAATTAAAGGATTACCAGAAGCGATCGCAGCCAGTTTAAGACGCTGCCCTGTAAGGCAGGCGTAGCGCTCGTTAGCCAAGATTTGGATTAGCTCCTGAGTGGTGTAGACCTTTGACATCAGAACACCATTTAGTCGCAGTTGCGAATAATTGAATTTATAGCAGTGGATGTAGCCAGTACGTATTGTTAAATATTATGCACTGAAAAACTGAGCTATTTTGTTTGTTTCGCACTAAGTACAACGATCAGAGTAACGATCATTTAAGAAATAAGGCAGATTAGTTGTCTGCCCATACAATTACTTCACTTCAGTGCTAATCTCGTTTACTACTCGGCGCTTCAACTCCACCGACTGAGAACGGGGTAACAGATCAAAAACCTGCCGCAAAACATCATCTACCCGTTCATACGGCACTTGACCTTTCTCGTTTAATACAACCTCACCAGATTGATTGAACACAACCACGTGCGGCACAACGTTTTCGTAGTAGTAGCCAGGTTCAGTTGGCTGATAGCTAGGTTTAGCTACTATGGCATCTACGTTTATGGGAATTATATTTGCGGCGCGACCATAAAATGCTTGCATCTGCGAAACTACGGCGGCATATTGCTTACAATCACTGCTGTCATCCACGAAGAACACGAGAATTGCTGGTTTCTTTTTTGCCAAAGACGTTGCTAGTGATACCTTAGGCGGTACTAAGGAGCCATTTCCAGAGTATAAAACAAAGATATTGCCATCAAAGCGATCGTCATTGATACCTGCTATAGCTGGTTGGATATTAAGCACGAAAAGGCAAATTACCAACAAGCAACTAGAAATAATACGTTGCCAAGAACTAATTACGATCCTCGGAAGACAGAGTAAGCTAACTATCCCTCGTCTTTTAACTAAACCCAATCGCGGAAAATTCATAGAACTAATGAAATCACTACCATAATCTGTACCTCTAGACTATCTTCAGCTAATTGTGCCTTGCTATGCGCTTAAAAGTACAATACTCATCATTAGTCGTTAGTTTTTGAAGACATACCCCGACTGCTGCGTTAACGTTTTGATTGAGGGCTGAACTAGGTATGACTTTTATTTAAAGGTTAGCGCAACTGATCAAGGAGACTACACCCCCCAGTTTATGCCGAAACTTATTACTATTAAAATCTAAGAGAAATACCTCTTTAGTCAGATTTAATTTATTAATTAATATTTTTATAAATTATCGTATTTACAGTTACTAAAGTAAAAAATAAATTACAATTTATTTATAAAGCAGTAATCATTCTTTTGCTAAAAAGTCTTTTAATAAAAAATAACTGCATATTAAAACTACAATATCTTTCTATTTATATAAACTCTCAGCAACTATACAGCGCTATAATAATAGAAGTTGTTTCTTCTAAAAAGCAGTGTTAAAATCGCTTCAGTGGATCGCCGTTTTAACTGTTGCATTAACTGCGGTAACTAGCAAAGCTATCTTGGCTGCACCTGTAGAGAAAAAGCCTCAAGCTAAGGAAGTAATTCCTGAAGAATTACAGTTTGGTGCAGAAGTGCCTCTTTGCTATATACGGACAGCAGATGGTAGAGCTTTGGATCTGACAAATTTGTGTAAAGAAAGACCCGAAGCTGCAAATATTAGTGCAGTTCCATCTACTCCTCAACCAACGTATGATAATTCAGCTATTAAGAAGTTTGATGACGAATTATATGGGGTAGATAACTAATAATTAATCAAGTTATCAATACTGTTGTAGATATTAATAATTGGTGTGACTGATATTTTTCAGCACACCAAAACCCAGTTACAGCAATTTGTAACTTAAGATTATCTTGAAGTCGGTGTTAGAACCGAGCGTTGCTTAAATGCTTGCAGGATAGCCATTACTTCTTCAGCGTCTGCTTTATATCCTTGCTCAGAAAAAAGTTTTGCAGCTTGCTGATAATCTGCGGTAGCTTTTTGGTATAAGCTTGCAGTCTGCTCACGGTTACTACTGGCTTTTTTAGAGCCTGCTAAATCGCGATAAAAATTGCCTCGATAAAGGTAGGCTTCAGGGCGATCAGGGTTAAACTCAATAGCCTTATTTAAGTCAGCGATCGCTTTTTGCTTTTCTCCCAACTTAGTATAAACTGCGCCTCGATGACTATAGCCAAAGCCATCTTCCGGGTAAAGTTCAATTGCTTGGGTGTAATCTGCGATCGCTTTTTGATAATCGCCTACAGCTTCATAAGCCTCGCCTCGGTTAATGTATGTAGTAGAAAAGTCAGGATTCTGTTTGATTGCCTGGGAATAATCATTAATAGCTTTCTGATTCTCTCCTAGTTGGCGCAAAAGATCCCCACGCATTCTGTAAGCTCTTTCGTGACGAGGATTCATTGCCAGCGCTTGATCAAAGTTCTGCAAGGCTTCCTGATATTTCTTCTCGCCAAGCTGCTCCAATCCTTCATTTAACAAGCGTTCAACAACAAATTCTTTAGTTGTCAGCGTTGGTACTCTAAAGTGTTCAATGTATTCACCCTCAGTTGTTGGCGATCGCTGTTGTTGTGAAGAATTTGTACTTCTGGGTGCTGAGTGATGATCTGCTTGTGAAGCTGCGTTTTCTGAATAGGTAGCAATAGTTATACCAACCAAAACAGCTACTATTCCCATTTTGATTATTTTGTACAGCAAGGAGCGCATATGTTTGTTTTGTTATGTTTTACAGCAGTTATCAGGTTAAGGAATACTAATTTATCGCCCGTGCAGGTACTGATCGCTGCTTAAGTGTTTGCATAGTAGTCATTGCTCTTTGAGATTCTACTGGATGTCCCTGCTCAGAGAAAAGTTTTGCTGCTTGCTGATAATCTGCCATAGCTTTTTTATAAATGCTGCTGGCTTCCTCATAATCTTCGCTACCTCTTTTCGAGTCCGCTAGTTTTGCATAAAGATTGCCTCTATTGAGGTATGCTTCAGCACGACCAGAATTAAGTTCAATAGCTTTATTTAAATCAGCCATTGCTTTCTGGTTATCTCCCAATTTTGTATATACACCACCCCGATAGGCATAACCAAAACCATCTTCTGGATAAATATCAATTGCCTCAGAGTAATCTTCAATTGCTTCTTTGTAATTACCTACAGCCTCATAAGCTTTGCCACGTCTGATATAAGTAAAAGCAAAGGTAGGATTTTGTTCGATCGCTTGCGAGTAATCGTCAATAGCTTGTGGATGCTCACCCATCTGGGAAAGTAGATCACCCCGAACAATACGCGCTCTTTCGTGAGCCGGATCAGTCAAGATAGCTTCATTAAAGTCTATAAGCGCTCCTCCCATATTTTGTTTTGACAGCTTTTCTAGTCCTTGATTTAGCAAGGCTTCAACAGCACGTTCTCTAGGTGTAAGTTCTGGTATTCGGAAATTTCCGGCTGGAGCCGTTGGTGATGAATGATGAGTTTGTGGAGTTGAATCGTGATTACCAGATAGTGCCGGAGTTGTATAAACAATAATATTCAATCCACTTACTACAGTCGCTATTTTTACCGTTGTAATTGTTTTATGAAGAAATTGCATATGATTGTTAAAACCTTACTTTTTTATTGAGCAGGAAGAAATTTGGCAGGTGTTAATTCAGCCTCTAAAAGTTATTTCCAACTCTAGAAATTAACACCACTTACATAATTGTTAATTAGCAACGTTAAGCAGCTTTATATGGCTGTCTAAGCGCACTTCATTTGTAGGATGATCCAAAGGCTCCACAGATTTATGATACAAAGCACTTTGAGGAATAACGCGCAGAACTTCAGTAACGGTAGTTACACCAGTAGTCACCTTTTCAATTGCGGCGGTGCGAAAAGAAGCAAAATTAGACTCATTGACGTAGTGATTAAGTTGCGTCATCGTCCCTTCGTAGATTAAGCGGCGCACAGTCTGATCAACATTGAGTAACTCTACAATCGCTTCTCGTCCGAGGAAACCAGAATTAAAACACTTACTACAGCCTTTGCCGTGTCGCCAAGCACCTATGTTTGCTTGGCTGCGCTCTAAACCAAGCACCTTCAAGTCAGCATCAGTCGGTACATAAACTTCCGCACAATGTGGACAAACTTTGCGTACCAGGCGTTGAGCAACTACACCTAACAAGGCATCGCTGATAAAGCCAGCATCGGGACACAAATCCTTAAGGCGAGGGACGGCACTAATCGCATCGTTGGTGTGTAGTGTTGTTAATACTAGGTGTCCGGTTAAGGCTGCTCTTGTTGCTGTTTCTGCTGTTTCACCGTCACGGATTTCCCCAATCATGATAATGTCTGGATCTTGGCGTAATATTGCCCGTAGTCCGGCAGCAAATGTCATGCCTGCTGGTTCATGTACTTGTGTTTGGGTGATTCCTGGTAGGACGTACTCAACAGGATTTTCTACGGTAACTACGTTGACATGATCAGTCGCAACTGATTGCAAGCTGGTATAAAGTGTACTTGTTTTCCCAGAGCCTGTGGGTCCGGTGAAGATCACCATTCCTTGTGGCTGCTTTAGCCAACCTTTGTATATTTCTAGGGTTTTTGCGGTAAATCCTAGTTCTTCAATGCTGCTAAAGTTATTTTCTCTGGGTAATAGTCGGATTACTGCTTTTTCGCCGCCGATACATGGCAACGTGCTGACGCGCATATCAACGCTCAGTTCTTCGTCTTGGTTGGAGATGTATTTGTCGCTGATTCTGGCATCTTGGGGGCGACGGCTTTCGGATATGTCCATGTCGCACATCACTTTGAGGGCAATGACGGCGCGGCGGCTGATGTCTGCGGGTAGGGTTGTGATATGTCGTAAGATGCCGTCGATCCGATAACGTACTCTTAGTCCGTCTGGCATTGGTTCTAGGTGTACGTCACTGGCGCGGTTTCGCAGTGCGCCACTCAAAATTGCTTTAATTCTAGCTATTTGATCTGCTGCTTTGGATAAGTTGATTTCTGTTGCTTCTGTGATGTCTTTTTCGTGGATGTGTTCTTTTTCTAGTTCACCTGTAAGGGGGTTTACTATTGGTGTGGGATGCAATTTATTTTGCTCTAGGTTATGGCTTTGCATCCATGCGCGATAGCTGCTGTCTGTAATTGGGATAATTTTAATTTCTGTTAATGTTTGCTGAGTTAGTTTTTTAATTGCTTCTGCTGTTAGTTGTACTGATGTTCCTAAGTAGTAGCAGTTCCGCCACAGTAATAGTGGTACTACTGGCGGCAAAAGCCGTCGATCGGGAAATTCCCGCAGAAATCTTTGACTTACTTCTCGATCGAGTAATTCAAGATGAACATTTCCTTTTTCATCTATTAACAGTTTTAGAGCTTCTTCTAAAGTTACTTCGCGGCTTCTTAGCCGTTGCCAAACTGAGCGATGATGTTGAGTAGCTACCATTATCTTCCAACTTCCTACAATTTTTTGAATGATTAGCGGCTTTAAATCAGAAAAGCTTTATTTAATTAAGACTAAATTATTAATAAGTTCTTGGATTAATTCTAACTTATCAAAATGTTTTTGAATGTTATTCATACCGAGTTACTTCTACTTTAACTTCATCCTCTGGCACTCCTCCTATTTGCCTACTAGCAATTACTGTATCAAAGGAAAGGGATGCACCTGGTTGTAACCCATTACCTGTTTCTACTGGAATATTAGTAGAGGTGATAACTTGATTATTTGCTACTAGTTGAATATGAATTATCTTTAGTGGTACAACTTGATTTGAGCGATTAGTAACAGCTCCTCTGATCTCGCCTGCCTTTAACCCTAGTATTGGTGGCTGAAATTCAAGACCACTAAACTCTAAAGGTACCTGCTGATCTTTAATTGCAGTACATAAATTATTAAGCTTGACTAAAGTGCCTGACTGGGTAATTAAAAAGCAACCAGGGTATTCTTGAGCGATCGCCATATTTTTACATGGGGCAACTTCCCACAAAAATAATCCTAAGACACTAATTACAGCAATAGTCAACTTTACAGACTTTTGCATTCTTTACCCCAATCAAGGCAACTCATAAGATTAAAAAATACTTTTATTGTGTTTAGCTTCTACCTAAAAATATAGATAGAAAAATTCGATAAACACAACTTAATCCTGCTGATGAGTTGGTAGTAAAGGCGATCGCTACAACCTTTGATTTTTGCTCAGGCGATCGCCCTTAAATTTATCTACCTATTACTTCAAACTGACTCATCATGTCATGGTCTTCGTGATAGTCATTGTGGCAGTGAAAAACAAATCTACCAGGAAAAGGAGACCACCTGCCAATAACACGGACGTGCTCGTTTTGTCCTACAAAAGCATCATCCTTAAGACCGCGCTCGTACTCAAAAGGTGGCTTACCATTACGGTCAAGAATCTTGAATCCGTCTATCAATAGGTGAATGTGGATCGGATGCCACCAACCGCCTGCTTTGTTATACAACTCCCAAATTTCAATATCACCATTACGGGGGGTAGCATCTACTCTTTGCGTATCCCAACCTAAACCATTAATCGCCCAAATTCCCTTCCGCCGTCCAAACTCAAATTTCCGCGTCCGCACAGCATTGGCTTCAACAAACTCCTCATTCATTACTCTTGCAGCTTCAGGATTTAGAGTAACAGGTACTTCGCTAGGATCATCTTCTTGGCGGACAACATCAAAGCGCATTACAGGCGACGGATCTGTTATATCGTCCCATAGATTTTGCATGACAATTTGAGTACCAACAGGGTACTTAGAAAAGTCAATAACAAACTCGTAGCGCTCCGCAGCTCCGATTCTAAATTTATTAACTATCTTTCGTTCCGGCATCAGCCCGCTATCAGTCCCAATCATAATAAACGGATCGCCTGTACTCAGCCGCATTATATATGCCGACAAATCTGACATATTCAGCATTCGGAAGCGGTACTTACGGTTCGCTACTTCCATGCGCGGAAATGGCGCACCGTTAACGAGGATAGTATTACCAGGAACACCTTGATTACCTTCGACTTCATACAATAACTGTCCATTAGGTCCAAAATATTTGCTTTGGATCATCAGTGGTATATCGTACTGACCATAACCCTTGGGTAAAGGCAGGCTATCCTCTAATTCATCATTAATAATATAAAAACCAGCTAGTCCCCTATATACGTGCGTTGATGTCATGTGCAGAGCGTGATCATGCATCATCAACGTTGCTGCTTGATTCAAGTTAGGGTATATGTACTGCGCGGCTTGACCTGGTTCAATAAAGTCTACTGGATAACCATCGTATTCTTGGCGTGTAGACATCCCATGCAAGTGAGTCGATACTTGGTCTGGTAGTTGATTCCGTTGGGTAATAATGACTTGGCGATTCCTACGAGCCATAACTGTTGGTCCAGGATATATACCATTAAAACCCCAGATTTCTGTTGGTGGTAAGCCTGGAACAATTTGCTGTCTTGCTACTCGTTGAGTAATTGTGTAGTAATCTGTTGTGGCATCTCGGCGTGTTGGTTGCAGAATTGGAGGAATAGGAAGCTTTACTTGGAAAGGTCGCGGTGGGTCAATAGGCTTGATTTTATTTTCTTGCGGGAAGTTCCCCCCTTGATATACTTCTTTTCCCCAACTGCGCTGTTGGAGTCCTATTGGTAATAAAAGTCCACCACCTACCAGTCCACCTAACTTTATTAGGTCTCTTCTATTGAGCTTCATCTATACTCCTCTCCTCAAGGGTTTTGTGTACTTAACTGGCTTTACTTGAGTTGAACGTAAAATTGAACTTGAGCTTTTCTATCTATTTCAAATAGATATCGTCACCTCTTTCGCCGACAATTTTTTAATCTCAAACTCAGATTCCAGTTTTAGAGCAAACTTAAAAAGGCGTACCTGCACCTTTCGTATAACGCCGAGAATGTCTTTGCTAAACGGAACTTTTCTAACACCAAAGTGTCTTGATATTAAAGAGACTTAAGTTAATTTCCTCCAAGAAGCTTCGTTGAGCACCGAAACACAAGCCAAGAGAGTTATGGTCTTGTGCTAAAAGTAATTGACCTGCTAATGCTTCGTTATGCCAAATACACGATGAATTAATTAGCAAGGTCTTTTACTCCAAACTTAATTGAGCAACTACAGCGCTCCTGCCGGAAGCTTCTTCGCAGGAGCTGACAAAGGATTATTCTCGGCTGTACCTTGTCCTACTTGGAATTGATTCATCATGTCGTGGTCTTCATGGACTGTATTGTGGCAGTGCGACATATATAAACCAGTATTAGGACCAAACTTGCCAATGATCCGTAGCGATTCGTTTTCACCAACATAGAAGACATCTTTCCAACCGCGCTCGTAGTTAAAAGGCGCGCTACCATTACGGTCAAGAATTTGAGCATCAATTAGGTGAACGTGAATTGGATGGAACCAACCGCCTGAGTTGTTGTATAAGCGCCAAATTTCAACATCGCCTTCTTGGGGATTGGCATCCACTCGGTTGGCATCCCAAGTCTTACCGTTGATTACCCACAGTCCATTACTACGCTCATATCTAAATTCTCTGGTGCGTACTGCTGAAGATTCTGGAATTGGTGCAACTGTCCGCAATGTAGCAGGGACAGAACTCTCGTCAGTTCCTTTGGCTGCTACTACGTTAAAGCGCATAACTTTGTTTGTGTTAGCGTAATCTTCGTTATTCTTGTTACTCAAATTTCTTAAATCTATTTGAGTGCCAACGGGGAATTGAGAAAAGTCAATGACACACTCGTAGCGCTCTGCCATTCCTAACCGGAAATTTTTGACTGCTGCTGGTGCGCTTCTCAATCCGGCATCAGTACCAATCATAATGAAGTCGGTGTTGGTACTAAGTGCAAGTCTGTAGGAACGCGAAACCGAGCCGTTGAGGATACGGAAGCGATACTTACGTTGTTCTACTTGCATTACAGGCCACGCCACACCGTTAACTGTAATAATGTCACCAAACTGACTCTTCTGACCACCATCATCAAAAATCAAAGCGCCGTTAGCTGAGAACTGCTTATCCTGGATCAGGATTGGCACATCGTACTCACCTTTAGGTAGAGGCAGATTAAGCTCGTAGTCATCTTGAACGACATACAACCCAGCCAAACCTCTGTATACGTTCTCCGCAGTTTTGTGGATGGCGTGATCGTGATACCACAGCGTAGCAGCACGGTTATTGGGATATACATAATCTTTGTAGTATCCTGGAGGAGTCAAATCTTCTGCATAGCCATCGTACTGAGGTAGCGATGCCATACCGTGTAGGTGAATTGAAGCGGGTGTACCTAGACCATCGTTGATGAAGCGGACAACTGATCTACGATCTTTACTTTGTCTAATTGTCGGTCCAACAATAGAAGGCTGCAGACCTCGACCTACATAAGAGTAGAACTGAGTTGTCTTTCCAGGTATAACTTGCCCTGAAGCCTTCCGCATAGTGATTTCGTAGTAATCTGTTGTTGCATCACTACGCACAGGCGAAAGCACTGGTGGCTTACGGAATGCTTGGGTAAATGGTTTCACCGTCAACCCACTTACTGCGTCCCCTGCGTAACCACGATTTTGGAGTGTTATTGGCAGTAGCAGTGAACCACCTGCTAGCGCTCCATACTTAAGGACTTCTCTTCTAGTAAATTTTTTCGTACTCATACCAGTGTTCTCCCCTCTAGGCAAATAGTTTGATCAATTAAACTTGTGATCGATATGATGAAGATTTATTAAACCCACTTCTATAGCTTGACAACTAAATGCCCATACAGTAGCTGAGTTGTGTCTAAGTTATGCTTAAGCTTTGACTGATTTAGCAGGAGTAAAGAATTAATTTTGGTAAAGTTCGACACAACTGAAATGAGTAATTTGAAAATCTATCTCAGGTATTAATTGCAACAACAATCTGATGTAGTTTATTATACAATTATTAGTTGTTGAGCAAGATAGAAGTTCAGGCAAGTATTGAGAAATATTTTGTATTTACCGTAATTAGACAAAAAGATGCTCATGCTTTCCTTAATTTTCTAAGTAGTGGCGGTAAAATTTTTTTTAAAAAAATTTTTTTTTTTTTTTTTTTGTTTTGAGACGGAGTCTTGCTCTGTCGCCTAGGCTGGGG
>ERZ501023.114-NODE-114-length-18995-cov-6.673970_pt1 | contig 18995 bp, 22 predicted proteins | sample MGYA00248839_ERZ501023 | MGnify/ENA primary metagenome ERZ501023 (study PRJEB25958, sample SAMN03398596) | human skin metagenome | study: EMG produced TPA metagenomics assembly of the Human Skin Microbiome Metagenome (human skin metagenome) data set.
CCGATCTGAATGTAATCCTGTTCAATTGTGTAGAGAATTCCATACGGAAACTTTCGCGTCAAACACCGACGAACATCTTCATCAATTATCTGCCAACAAGTTGGTAACTCTCTGATACGATTAATTGCGTCTTCAACTGCATTGATGAAGGCTTGGGCTAGTTCAACACGACGTGCAGTATACTATTGAACTGCTGCGGCATATTCAGTTAGTGCGTCAGGGTGAAAAACTTACTTCATTGATCAAGAAGCCGTCTTACTTGAGCCAAAGCTTCTTCCCCTGAAATTGGTTGAACAGCACCGCTTCGGATTGCATCTCGCCGTCTCTTTGCCTCGCTATTCCAGGCTGCCTGGATTGCTGGATCAGTTTCAAACTCCAGGCTTTCTACGAGTTTTTCTGCCAACAGCGCCCTCGCTGCACTTGGCAAGGATAATGCTTCCTGCGTCAGCTGCTCGATAGATAGCATAACTACATAACTAGTGTTTAGACCTGCTTTTAGTGTAGCCTCCTCTAACCCGATTCCTCGGTAACATATCCAAGTTACATTCACGCACTACACTACGAGAAGTGCTGACAAGGCGTAAATTTTTTATGTATGAATCCTGAATACGAATTAACAATTGGCTGGCTGTACCCAACGCTGATGAGCATCTACAGTGATCGCCCCCTGATATCTCTCGGCAACGCTCATATCTATTCCAGCGTTTAGCATACTCATTTGCTCACTTGATACTGATATTTCAGTAGTAAAGGCATAGCATGAATAAACAGATTAAGGAATAATATTTTTACAACTGATTTTTATTTAGTCATAGATACATATCTATGGATGCTATTGAGGTTTAACCAGCAGGAGGAGCGATCGCTTATTGCATTGCTAATTAGCGTTATCAACTGAACACTATTAGGGAAACAGAACTGTGCTAGAAGCCTTTGTATTCGCAACCATATTGTGTGGTTTTTTCGGCATCATCCTGAAAAAAAATCTGGTGATGAAGATCATCTCAATGGATGTGATGAGTACAGGGGTAATCGCCTATTACGTGCTAGTGGCAGCGCGAGAGGGATTGTTCACGCCGATTGTTTCCGATGTTCAAAAAAGCGCTTATTCTGATCCGGTTCCTCAGGCAGTGATATTGACGGCGATCGTGATTGGCTTTTCGATTCAGGCTTTGATGCTGGTTGGGGTGATGAAGCTATCACGAGATAATCCCACCCTGGAAAGTAGCGAGATCGAAAGGAACAATACGCCATGAATACCCTGACGCTGATCTGGATTGTATTCCCGTTTTTGGTGGGATTTACCATTTACCTGCTTCCCAGGCTGGATCGATATCTTGCCCTATGTGGCGCTTTGGTTTCTGCCGCCTATGCAGCGCAGCTATTTGTTGAGGAATCGCCCGTCACGCTGAGGTTGCTAGATAACTTCGGGGTCAGCTTGGTACTTGATCCTTTAGCTGGCTTCTTTATCTTGACTAATGCGCTGGTGACAGCCGCAGTTATTCTCTACTGCTGGCGCAGTGACAAAACAACTTTCTTTTATGCTCAGACTCTGATTCTGCATGGCAGTGTTAATGCCGCGTTTGCCTGTACAGACTTTATTAGTTTGTATGTGGCATTAGAAGTGCTGAGTATTGCCACGTTCCTGCTGATTACCTATCCCCGAAGCGATCGCTCGATTTGGGTGGGTTTACGCTATTTGTTTGTCAGCAACGTCGCCATGCTGTTTTATTTAGTGGGCGCAGTGCTGGTCTACAAAGCTCATCATTCCTTTGATTTTGCAGGGTTGCGCGGCGCACCCCCAGAGGCGATCGCCCTAATCTTTCTGGGACTATTAGTCAAGGGGGGAATTTTTATCTCAGGGTTGTGGCTGCCATTAACCCACTCAGAATCGGAGTCTCCCGTTTCCGCAATGATGTCTGGAATTGTGGTGAAAGCGGCTGTTTTGCCGTTGTTGCGTTGCGCTCTGCTGCTGGAGGAGATTGATCCTATCGTTCGGATCTTGGGCGTTGGCACGGCGTTGCTAGGCGTATTCTATGCGGTTTTTGAGAAAGATACTAAGCGAATGCTGGCGTGGAGTACGATTTCACAGTTAGGCTTTATCCTTGCTGCGCCGGAAGTAGGCGGCTTTTATGCCCTGACGCATGGATTAGTTAAATCGGCTCTGTTTTTAATTGCAGGAGTTCTGCCGAGCCGTAACCTCAAGGAATTGCAACATCAGCCGCTTCACACTCCCATCTGGATTGCCTTAGTGATTGCCAGCTTCTCGATTTCCGGCTTTCCTTTGTTATCTGGCTTTGGGGCAAAAGTGTTGACGATGAAAAATCTGCTCCCCTGGCAGGTAATCAGTATGAACCTAGCGGCTCTGGGAACGGCAATCGTATATGCTAGATTCATCTTTTTGCCTCACAAGAACCAGGACGAAGTAGGGCGATCGCCCTTACAACCAGGCTTCTGGGCGGCAATGGTTTTGTTACTTGGTGGGCTGTTTGCCGCCAATCTCGTGTATTACGAGGCATTCACCGTTGAGAATGTTGTGAAACCCCTGATTACAACTGCGATTGGCTGGCTAGCATATTTTTTCATTTTCCGACGAATTGTTGTCAAATTACCGCGTATGCTTGAGCAATTTGAGCATTTAATTGGGGTGATGAGTCTAAGTTTAATCCTCCTGTTCTGGATGGCACTAGCATGATTGGGCATTTCATCCTCCGACTAATCATCTGGTTTTTGCTTACTGCCAATTTCAGTGTGACAAATATCATTATCGGCATCAGTATTGCCTTGCTGTTACCGCGCAGTTCTACCTCACCAGAACGCCTCAATGACTTGCTGCGGGGATTGGGAAAGATCATTGTGGCGATTCCGCAAGCCTATATAGAGGCTGTTGAACTGATCATCCGTCCGCATACAGGGGAAAAAATTGTGATGGAGCGAGTTCAGTCACGGCGATCGCCCGGACTCATCTTCCTGGATATCTTCCTGATCACCTTTACACCCAAAACCACTGTTCTGAAATACCACGAAGATGGCTGGTATGAGGTACACCACGTGCGCCGGAGGAAATCATGATCCTGAACCTGGTACTGTATGCCATGATTCTGGCATTACTGATTCCCCTTTATGAAGCATCGAAGGATGATAATATCTGGCAGACGATGCTGGCATTTTCCAGTGTCTCAACAAAAGCGGCAGTGATGATTCTGCTTGTCTCTGTCCTCCGGGATGATTGGATGATTGGAGTTGTGGGCGTGATTATCCTGAGTGTAGGCAATGCTGGGTTTATGCTGCTGGCACATATTCTTAAACGCCTGGGTGACACATGATTACCTTGCTGAGTTATTTCTGCATCCTCGTTGGACTAGTATTTTGGTTTTGGGGAACTCCTGTCCTGCTTACTAAGCGATCGGTGTTATTTAAACTACATAATCTTTCGGTATCCGACACCCTCGGCTCGATCAGTATTATCTTTGGTCTACTCCTAAGACGACCTAGAGAATGGCCGTTGCTGATCCTCGCCATCCTTTGTTTGGCACTTTGGAACACGATGCTGGGCTATGTGCTAGCTCATTGCTCCAGTAGCAGTACGCAGCAGGAGGAGCAATGACGACGGATAGCTACGTTTATGTGATTACTGCCCTGCTGCCTATAGCTGCGTTCATACTGATATTTCAGGTCAATCCCTACCGGGCGCTGGTAATTCGCGGGATTCTGGGAGCAGTGGCAGCATTAGTGTATACAGTTTTGGGGGCAGCAGATGTGGCGTTGACCGAAGCTTTGGTGGGAACTTTGCTGGCAATTACCCTCTATGCTGTGGCAGTGCGATCGTCGCTGGTTTTACGTTTAGGTGTGCTGAAGGAGGCGATCGCCGCAGAGGACGTTACAGCTGCTCAAACAAATCATTTCAGCCAACTGATAAATGATCTACGCATTATTTTCAGCAAACGCCATATGCGAGTTGAACTTATTCCCTACCTGAATCGGGAAGACTTGCACCAAGCATTGATGGACAAAGAAGTTCATGCCACCTGTGTCTGCTCAGAATTAAAGGATCAGCACCCCTACCACACGATAACCCGGCTCCGTCGCCTCTATGAGATCATGCAAACTGAACTGGTGTCACCCTTAACTGATCTCACCTACGCTAGTGCATCAGATTCAAAGGAGGCGCATCCATGAAATGGGTCTACATTGCAGCAGGAATCGCGTTTTATATCAAAATGCTTTTTCTATCCAATCCCTCACCGAGTTTACCGTTCTCGATTGTGGAAGCGGTGGTACAAGATAGTGGAGTACCTAATGTAGTTTCGGGTATTATTCTCCGAAATCGGCTGTACGACACAATCTTTGAAGTCATTGTGTTTACGATCGCAATTATGGGTGCTAATTTTCTGCTGGCGAATGAACGTCCATCCAGCAAAGTTCATCAATTCAGCGATCAATCCTCGATTCTGCTGGCGCGTCTGGGGGCAACCATTTCCGCGTTGGTGGGCATCGAACTAGCGATTCGAGGACATCTTAGTCCGGGGGGCGGATTTGCGGCTGGGGTAGCAGGCGGAACGGCGATTGGTTTGATCGCCATGACCTCATCACCCGAGTGGATGCAGACAATCTACCAGCGATGGCACGCCGCCACTTGGGAGAAAATTTCGGTTCTGCTGTTCATTGTGCTGTCGCTGATTACCCTGGCAGGTGTGGAACTACCGCATGGCGAGTTGGGCGCACTGGTAAGCGGCGGAATTGTCCCTATCCTTAATATCCTAGTTGCCATCAAAGTTGCCCTGGGATCGTGGGCAGTTGTTTTGATTTTTATTCGCTATCGGGGCTTGTTGTGAATGGGAAATTGAATTGGACTTAGATAAGGTTCGTAGTCAGTGGTTACTAAACAACTGCAACTCCACTAGCAGATTTGTTGGATGGCGCTATCAACACCTTTTCTAGACGGTAAAAAAGCAATGGCGCGATCGCGATCCAAATCAGAACTACTAGCCAAACTCGTCCTGCAAGGATATTGTAGTCGCTCAACAGCTTACTCCATGAATGCCCGGCGATATAGTGACCAAAGAGGAATTCAAAGGCAATAGTTAGCCCCAGCCAGATGCAGCCAATAACGAGTGCCTGTTTGGGTGATTCAAAACTCCAATAGTGTATTACTGCCCAGATGTAAATACTAAACAGTAAGACTCCAGTAAGCGTTGAAACCTGATGCGCCCGCAACTCACTGAGATATTTCCCGTAGGTGACTTCCCTAATTGTGCCGTTAATGATACCGATAAATATCATTGGAATCCATGCCAGAATGTAGCGCCACATGGTTTATTCCTCTAGGCATTGCCTATCTTGTATTGTAAAACAGAAGATATGCAAGCACAAATCAAATCGATTGCAGCAACAATCTGATCAACCGTCACTGAGCCTTGTTCATACTTTCAGAGTTAGATTATGTATGTAATCTAGTTAGAGCGCTTAACTCTATGGTGGGGCGATCGCCTGCTAGCACCACGAACAAAACATTCGCTAAACTACTTGATGCTGCAAGTAATTCCCACTATGTCAGATCCTCAGGCGATTAGCGCTGCTGTTGCTAAACTCTACGATACTTACCCTTTTCCCCCAGATCCAATGCTTGATGAGCCACCACCCGGCTACAATTGGCGCTGGAATTGGCTAAGTGCTTATAACTTCTGCACCGGACAAAAACCGCAAAAGCAAGATATCCGGATTCTTGATGCTGGCTGCGGTTCAGGCGTTGGCACTGAATACTTAGTACATCTTAATCCTCAAGCTCAGGTAGTCGGAATTGATTTGAGTGCTGGCACTTTGGCAGTGGCAAAAGAGCGCTGTCAACGTTCTGGAGCAAATCGCGTTGAATTTCACAATTTGAGCATATACGACGTAGACCAAATTTCAGGGGAATTTGACTTTATTAATTGTGTTGGTGTGCTGCACCATTTACCTGATCCAATTCGGGGTATCCAATCTTTAGCAGCAAAGTTAGCGCCTGGCGGATTGATGCACATCTTTGTTTATGGTGAATTAGGGCGCTGGGAAATTAAATTGATGCAGCAGGCGATCGCTCTTTTACAAGGTAATCAGCGCGGCGACTACCGTGATGGTGTGCAACTCGGGCGGAAACTATTTGCTGCACTACCAGAAAATAATCGTATTGTCAAGCGAGAAAAAGAACGGTGGTCTTTAGAAAATCAGCGAGACGAATGCTTTGCTGATATGTACGTTCACCCTCAAGAAATTGACTACAATATCGAAACACTGTTTGAATTGATTGATGCTTCTGGTTTAGAGTTTATCGGCTTTTCAAATCCTGGCTACTGGCAGTTAGAAAGACTTGTGGGTAAAGAGCCAGACGTACTAGCACGGGCAGAAGAACTCAGCGAACGCGCCTTATACCGCTTAATAGAATTATTAGATCCAGAAGTGACTCATTACGAGTTTTTCCTTGGTCGCCCACCTCTACCCAAAGCCGACTGGTCATCAGATAATGTGTTATTAGCAGCAATTCCAGAACGGAATCCTTGTATGGATGGCTGGCCTAGTCGCTGTTTGTTTAACTACGATTACCAAATTGTTAATTTATCAGAGACTGAGTTTAATTTTATTCAAGCTTGCGATCGCAATTCTCAACAAACCGTAGGAGAAATTTTGACTCATGTACAGTTGGAATTGCCGCAAGTGCGATTACTGCTTCAGCAACAACTGATTTTGTTAAACAGTCCTTAGTAGTATTTATAAGATTTTTATTTCTCAAGAACTAATGACGAGAGAAAGCGGTTGCATTTAAAGTTAACTTTTTTTTAAGTATTGTTACCGCAACGTGCTATGATTTCATCTGGCTCTGATGAGTCAACTTAATTAGCTGTGCTGGTTTGCGAGTCCCGTGAGCTTGTCAAACGAATCATTGAAACCCACCTTGGCAACCACAGAAAATTCCCAACCTGTTGCCTCAGAACCAAATGGTTCTATGCATGAGTTCTATCAACTTTCTCAAAAATTGTTGATAGTAACGCTTGTATTGACAGGAATTATTTTTATCTGTGTGTGGATTTTTTATTCTCTCCACATCGCCCTAAATTATCTACTTGGGGCATGCACAGGTGTGGTTTACTTAAAAATGTTGGGAAAAGACGTTGAGCGACTTAGTAGACAAAAAACCAGTTTGAGCAAGAATCGACTAGCGCTATTTATTGGGTTGATTGTAGTAGCAACTCAATGGCAGCAGCTACAAATTCTACCTATATTCTTGGGATTTTTGACATATAAAGCCACGCTCCTCGTTTATATGATCCAAACGCTCATGCCCCCTGACCCTAAATAGGTCAATTGATCGCACTTCACATTCCTGACTTGATTTCTGGTGAAACTTCCTGAATGGAAATGCTTAGTGTCTTAAACGCTTTTAACTGTCTGCCCCTCGCCGCATTGGAAGTAGGTCACCATTTCTACTGGCAATTGGGGAATTTAAAACTGCATGGGCAGGTTTTTCTGACATCTTGGTTTGTGATTGGAATTTTAGTAGTAGCTTCCTTAGCTGCTACTCGAAATATCCAGAGGATTCCTAGTGGCATCCAAAATTTTATGGAGTATGCCCTAGAATTTATTCGGGATTTGGCAAAAAACCAAATTGGCGAGAAAGAGTACCGTCCCTGGGTGCCATTTATTGGCACATTGTTTTTGTTTATTTTCGTATCAAATTGGTCGGGTGCTTTAATTCCCTGGAGACTAATCAAGCTTCCAGAAGGTGAATTAGCGGCTCCAACTAATGACATCAATACGACTGTAGCATTAGCATTGCTGACTTCTTTAGCGTATTTTTACGCTGGGTTTAGCAAGCGGGGTCTCAAATACTTTACTAAGTATATCGAGCCGACACCGATATTATTACCGATCGCGATTTTAGAAGACTTCACCAAGCCTCTTTCCCTAAGCTTCCGTCTATTTGGTAACATCTTGGCGGATGAATTAGTGGTAGCCGTTCTGGTTCTATTAGTACCTTTGTTTGTGCCTCTACCTGTAATGGCTCTAGGCTTATTTACTAGTGCTATTCAAGCCTTAGTTTTCGCGACTTTAGCAGCAGCATACATTCATGAGGCGCTAGAAGGGCATGGTGAGGCAGAGCATGGGGAGCATATGCCCTGAAGCCCTTAGAAGGCTGTAACGTTCTGTCGCGGTCACAATATATCAATTGTAACTGCAATTTGATAACCGGATTTGTGTCTAGAAACACTTATCTACTAGCTAGCGTACATTTTTTAGTTCTGTAACTCAAAGTAAGGAAAATCATCATGGATCCATTAGTTTCTGCTGCTTCAGTTTTGGCTGCTGCTCTCGCAATTGGTTTAGCGGCAATTGGTCCTGGTATTGGTCAGGGAAATGCTGCTGGTCAAGCAGTAGAAGGAATTGCCCGTCAACCAGAAGCAGAAGGAAAAATTCGCGGTACGCTGCTATTGACCTTGGCATTTATGGAATCTCTAACTATTTACGGTTTGGTAATTGCCCTAGTGTTGCTGTTTGCTAATCCCTTTGCCTCCTAAAAAGTTTCGCATTTTGTAGAGACGTGGCAAATCACGGCTCTACAACTAAAATCAGATTTTTGTCTTTACTGGGAAGGTTGGATAATGTTGCTTGTCATAAAAATCGCTATTGAACCTAAAGAGGAAAGAAATGTTTGACTTCGACGCTACCTTGCCCTTAATGGCATTACAGTTTCTGCTATTGGCAGCTTTATTAAATGCGATTTTCTATAAACCACTGACTAAGGTACTAGATGAGCGCGATAACTACGTTCGCACGAATAAGCTTGAAGCGCAGGAACGCTTGGCTAAAACTGAACAATTGACAAATCAATATAAGCAGCAGCTAGCAGAAGCTCGGAAACAGTCGCAAGCTGTGATCACTTCAGCTCAAACGGAAGCCCAAAAAATTGCGGCGGAAAAAATTGCCGAAGCTCAAAAAGAAGCTCAAAGTCAACGTGAACAAGCACAGCAAGAGATAGATCAGCAAAAGCAGGAAGCGATGCGCTCGTTAGAGCAGCAAGTAGATGCCCTGAGTCAGCAAATTATAGAGAAATTATTAGAGCCTTCTTTGGCTAAATAAAGCGATCGCCTAATTAGGAATATCCTAAGAATTGATTTAACGTACTAGCAATCTTAACAGCGCAGTTGTGGATAGTATGATCGGAATTTTATTACTGGCAGCAGAGGCAAGCGCACACTCAGAATTGGCAGAAGCCGGAGAAGGTGGTTTTGGTCTAAATATAGACATTTTAGAAACCAATATAATTAACATCGCAATTTTAGTTGGTGTACTGTTTTACTTTGGACGCAAAGTTATCAGCAACATCCTGAGTGAGCGCCGCTTAAACATTGAGACGGAAATTAAAGCAGCAGAGCAACGTGCCAAAGAAGCAGCAGCAGCCCTTTCTGATGCCCAACAGAAGTTAACTCAGTCTCAAGCGGAAGCTCAAAGAATTCGCTCCTCGGCAGAAGAAAATGCCCAAACAGCTAAAGAAGACATTTTGAAACGCTCACTACAAGATATTGAGCGCTTAAAAGAAACAGCAACTCAAGATTTGAACGCGGAAAGAGAACGAGCGATCGCTTCTCTACGCCAACAAGTAGTAGCTATGGCATTGCAAAAAGTCGAATCTCAACTCCAATCTGGAGTAGATAATGCTGCTCAACAGCAATTAATAGAGCGTAGCATTGCGCTAATAGGAAGTTAGTCATGAAAGATAGTGCCATTGATGCCCAAGTTGTTCAACCTTACGCCCAAGCACTGATGTCAGTAGCGCGCTCTCAAGATAGGACAGAGCAAGTAGGCGAAGATGTGCGTTCTTTGCTCAATTTGCTACAAAACTCCGAGCAGCTGCGTGACTTTCTGGCTAACCCGTTCGTTAAAGCTGAAGATAAAAAAAATGTCATCAAACAAATAGTCGGGGAATCTAGTTCCTACCTCCGCAATTTTATGATGCTACTGGTAGATCGGCGGCGTATTCTATTACTAGAAGCGATTTGCCAAGAGTACCTAGCGCTTTTACGCCAGCTTAATCAAACTGTCTTAGCTGAAGTAACATCAGCTGTAGAACTATCAGCAGAACAACAGCAGGCAGTCCGCGAAAAAGTCAAAGGCATGACTAATGCTCGCGAAATCGAACTCGACACTAAAATTGATTCCGACTTAATTGGTGGTGTGATTATTAAAGTCGGCTCTCGCGTAATTGACGCTAGTTTACGGGGACAACTACGTCGCCTTTCATTGCGCCTAACTAGTGGTACTTAAAATAGTTATGAGTTCTAAGTTTTGAATGTTGAGTTGCAAGAAGTGATGAATTGATTACTCAAACCTTCGGCGATTTCATTATTCAAAACCATGCTTTCAGCGCGGCAAATGGTCAAAACTATTCTCTAATCAATTAATAACAAACATCATGATCAGCATCAGACCTGACGAAATCAGTAGCATTATCCAGCAGCAAATTGAGCAATACGACCAAGAAGTTAAGGTTGCTAACGTTGGTACTGTATTGCAAGTCGGAGACGGTATTGCCCGCATCTATGGTCTAGAAAAGGCTATGGCTGGGGAACTCGTAGAGTTTGAAGACGGCACAGTTGGTCTTGTTCTTAACTTAGAAGAAGATAACGTAGGTGCGGTATTAATGGGTGAAGGTCGGGAAATTCAAGAAGGTAGCTCTGTTACCGCTACTGGAAGAATTGCCGAAATCCCAGTCGGAGAAGCGATGATTGGACGGGTTGTGGATGCCCTAGCGCGTCCAATTGACGGTAAAGGTGATATTCAAACAACAGAAAGTCGTTTGATTGAATCTCCAGCGCCAGGAATTGTGTCGCGTCGCTCAGTGTATGAGCCGATGCAAACCGGGATTACAGCTATTGACGCGATGATTCCCATAGGTCGCGGTCAACGAGAATTAATTATTGGCGATCGCCAAACCGGAAAAACTTCAATTGCTGTTGACACGATCATCAACCAAAAAGGCGGCGATGTTGTCTGCGTTTATGTAGCGATCGGACAAAAAGCTTCTACCGTTGCCAACGTCGTTAACGTCCTTCAAGAAAAGGGCGCAATGGACTACACAATTGTAGTTGCTGCCCAAGCTAACGATCCGGCAACGCTCCAGTATCTAGCTCCTTACACCGGAGCAACTCTGGCAGAATACTTCATGTACAAGGGTAAAGCGACACTTGTTATCTACGATGACTTGTCGAAGCAAGCTCAAGCTTATCGCCAAATGTCCTTACTACTGCGTCGTCCACCTGGTCGGGAAGCTTACCCAGGAGATGTATTCTACTTACACTCGCGCTTGCTAGAACGCGCAGCAAAGTTAAGTAATGAACTTGGTGAAGGCAGTATGACTGCTCTGCCAATTATCGAAACCCAAGCGGGTGACGTATCGGCATACATTCCCACGAACGTAATTTCAATTACGGACGGTCAGATATTCCTATCCTCTGATTTATTTAACTCCGGCTTGCGTCCTGCTGTTAACCCAGGGATCTCTGTGTCACGGGTAGGTTCGGCGGCACAAACTAAGGCAATGAAAAAGGTTGCCGGAAAGATCAAGCTAGAACTAGCACAATTTGATGATTTACAAGCGTTCGCTCAATTCGCATCCGACTTAGATAAAGCTACCCAGGATCAACTAGCTCGTGGTCAGCGTCTGCGGGAACTACTAAAGCAGCCGCAATACTCACCACTAGCAGTGTATGAGCAAGTAGCAATTCTCTATGCTGGGATTAACGGGCTTCTCGATGACATCCCCGTAGACAAGATCACTACTTTTACTAAGGGAATGCGGGAATACCTAAAAACCAGCAAACCTCAGTATGGAGAAATGATCCAAAAAGAAAAACAGATGAGTGATGAAGCAGAAAAACTGCTGAAAGAAGCGATCGCCGACTACAAGCAAAACTTCATGGCAACAGTGTAAATAGTCATTGGTCATTAGTCACTAGTCATTAGTAAAAAGCTGATGACTCTTGGCTAGTGACTAAGAACTAAGGACTAAGGACTAAAAATATGGCTAATCTCAAAGTAATTCGCGATCGCATTCAGTCGGTTAAAAATACCCAAAAAATTACGGAAGCGATGCGTCTAGTGGCTGCTGCTAGAGTGCGCCGCGCCCAAGAACAAGTAATTGCAACCCGCCCCTTCGCCGACAGATTGGCGCAAGTTCTGTACGGATTACAAACGCGGCTACGGTTTGAAGATGCCGACTTACCACTGTTGAGACAACGGCAAGTTAAGTCAGTAGGGTTACTCGTAATTTCCGGCGATCGCGGTTTGTGTGGAGCTTATAACAGTAACATCATCCGCCGCGCTGAAACCCGTGCTAAGGAATTACAGGCAGAAGGTCTAGACTACAAGTACGTATTGGTAGGGCGCAAAGCTATTCAATACTTTCAACGCCGCAATCAGCCTATTGATGCTACTTATACAGGCTTAGAGCAAATTCCTACTGCTGCGGAAGCTGCTAATATTGCTGACGAACTACTATCTTTGTTCCTCTCGCAAAGCGTAGACCGAATTGAGCTAGTTTACACTAAATTTGTCTCCTTAATTAGCTCCCGCCCAGTTGTCCAAACTTTGCTTCCCTTTGATGCCCAAGGTTTAGAAACAGCTGACGATGAAATCTTCCGACTCACAACCAGGGGTGGTGAATTTGAAGTAGAGCGCTCTAAGGTAGCAACCCCAACTCGCGCTTTCCCGCGTGATATGCTTTTCGAGCAGGATCCGGTGCAGATTCTGGATGCTCTTTTACCTTTGTACTTAAATAACCAACTACTGCGGGGATTACAAGAATCAGCAGCTAGCGAACTTGCAGCGCGGATGACAGCAATGAACAACGCCAGCGATAACGCCAGTGAATTGATCAGCGATCTTAGTTTGTCTTATAACAAGGCACGTCAAGCAGCCATTACTCAAGAAATATTAGAGGTTGTTGGCGGTGCAGAGGCACTAAACTAGTTGCCTCAGATCATATTTCATGCAGCACCTAGCGGTTGAAACCACGACTAAACAAGCGAAACTCGCCGGCGCGGGTTAAGAAATCCCAAATTTCCATTAGTCTGCCTCCGCAGACTTTGTTTGTATAGCCACGAATTGAATTCGCCAAAGTCAGCTGCAAGATTATGATTTAGATCACCATAGCCTTACGGGAGTCGGGAAGCTCCGTGTCTTCAGATCGGAGAGGAACGACGCGGTGGTTTTAACCACCATCACTAGTGATATATTTTCTTTATGGAACAAACTCTAACATTGGTTTGCAAACTTCAACCAACTCCTGAACAGGTCGCCAAAATTGAGGCAACCTTGAAGGCGTTTGCGGATGCTTGCAACTATGCCAATGAGCAAGTCAAACCACAGATAACAAGTAAGACAACCATTCAAAACATGGTCTATCAAGACTTGCGCTCTAAGTTTGACTTGTCTGCTAACTTGGCAGTTAGAGCTTGCGCCCGTGTCGGAGCTAACCGCAAAACTGCCAAGGCTAAAGGTAAGCCTGTTAAGGCATTCAAGCCAACGAGCGCTGACTACGATGCTCGGATCTTCGCTCTTAGGGATAAAGACTGGAGTGCTAGTTTGACTTTGAATGGTGGCAGGGAGCATATCAAGCTCCAAGTGGCTAATTACCAGATGGGCAAGCTCAAGGGTAGATGCCCAACCAGCGCTCAGTTGTGCAAGCACAGGGATGGGTTGTACTACCTGCACATACAGTTGACAGATATTGCTCCAGAGCCAATCAAGTTCAACAAGGTAATTGGTATTGACTTTGGGCGGCGAGATATTGCAGTAACCAATCATGGGGACAAGTGGGATGGTAAACAGATAAAGGAAACGAGAGACAGGTTTAGTCGAGTCAGAGCTTCTTTGCAAAGGAAAGGCACAAAAGGTGCAAAACGCGCCTTGAAACGGCTGTCAGGCAGAGAGCGCAAGTATCAGACCTGGCTGAACCATACAATTAGCAGAGCTGTTATTACTGATGCCAAAGCTAGAAATGCAATTGTCGCTATCGAGAACTTGACGGGCATCCGCGAACGCACTAATCAAAAACCCAGAAATAAGACTGAACGCAGACGCTCTAACTCGTGGAGTTTCTATCAACTTAGAACTTTCTTGAAGTACAAAGGAATTGCTGTTGGGGTAGAAGTGATAGCTGTGCCACCTGCCTATACAAGTCAAACTTGCCATCATTGTTTGCACATTGGTTTGAGATCGGACAAGGTTTTCAAGTGTGGGAACTGTTCTTGGCATGGCGACGCTGATTTCAACGCGGCAAACGTGATTTCTCTTCTTGGGGGAGCTTTTGTAAGCCTTCCCGAACGCTCGGTACTGGCTTGTTTTTTGAATAAGCCACAGGCTAGGGCGAAAGCCCCGTGACTTTAGTCCGGGGTAAGCTTACATTTCTCAACAGCGTACTATAATAGAAATATGACATGGGGCTTTAATGGTTTCGACAGGTTGGCGAAAGCTGCTCTGTGATTCAGGTCGAGAGTGAGTCTGCTCTCGTAAATCAAAGGCTCAAAAAAAAGTAAATGCGAACAACATCGTACCTTTTGCTCGTAAGGCTGCCACTGTAGCAGCATAGAAACCTCTAATCAGGTTCGAGCGTCTGTAGTCTGACTCCGTTAAAGGCTATAGACCAACCCCCAACGGATGCTCTAGCAAGTGTTCTCTGGGTGGCTTGCTAGCTAAGACTTAACCAGTGCATCCCACCGTTCGGGATAAGGAACGGTTCCCGCCTTGAGGATTAGATAGGATAAGCCTGTGAATGAGCGGGGGGTCAATACCCAATTTGGACACGGGTTCAATTCCCGTAAGCTCCACTAAATGTAATAACTTTAATTGCCACCTAACTAAATGTTGGGTGGTTTTTTTAGGATTAGGAGTAGTTAACTGAATTAAGATTGAGGAACTGAAATTTTACCTGCAATTGAGGGTGTGAAATCACGAAAGTTGCGATCGCGTCCGGAACACCCCTCTAAAGAGAGCAAAATGATACGATAAATATAGTCTAAAGCGAGGCAACAGCCAAAACTAACTAAAAGCGTATTTATAGAGTGTTTTTGCATCTGCCTAAGAAAAACGCGATCGCTAAATACTTTGGATCTGCTCTGAAGAAAGTTTTGATAGTATAGATGCTTCACTTATGACTTCTTACTGATTTTGAGTTAAAAGAACTTAACTTTAAACTCAATAATAAGCATAATTCCTAAAGTTTCCCGAACCAATGCCATGCTGAAAAACTTGCTGGGCGATCCAAACGCTCGTAAGCTCAAAAAATTCCACCCCATTGTTACAGATGTCAACCTCTTAGAAGAAGATATCCAGGCACTTTCCGATGAGGCACTAACCGGCAAAACAACGGAGTTTAAACAGCGGCTTGCCAAAGGCGAAACCCTGGATGACTTGCTACCAGAAGCATTTGCCGTAATTAGAGAAGCCGGACGACGAGTGTTAGGACTAAGACACTTTGATGTGCAGATTTTAGGTGGAATCATCCTGCACAAAGGGCAAATCGCTGAAATGAAAACTGGCGAAGGCAAAACATTAGTTGCTACCCTACCAGCTTACTTAAATGCGCTCTCAGGTAAAGGAGTCCATATTGTAACGGTTAACGATTACCTAGCGCGTCGTGATGCGGAGTGGATGGGACAGGTACATCGCTACTTAGGATTAAGTGTAGGACTAATTCAACAAGGAATGGGTCCCTCGGAGCGTAAGAAAAACTACGACTGCGACATTACTTATGTCACCAATAGTGAAGTGGGCTTCGACTACCTGCGGGATAATATGGCTACTTCGATGGTAGATGTAGTGCAACGTCCCTTCAATTACTGTGTAATTGACGAAGTTGATTCAATTTTAATTGACGAAGCTCGCACACCGCTAATTATTTCTGGACAGGTAGAACGACCAACGGAAAAATATCTGCAAGCGGCACAAGTTGCAGCAATGTTACAAAAGGATGAGCATTACGAGGTAGATGAAAAAGCTCGTAACGTGCTGTTATCTGATGAAGGCTTTGCGGAAGCTGAACGACTGCTAGAAGTACAAGATTTATACGACCCTAATGATCCTTGGGCGCATTACATCTTTAATGCAATTAAAGCTAAAGAACTTTTCCTTACAGATGTAAACTATATCGTCCGCAATGATGAAGTAGTCATTGTAGATGAGTTTACCGGGCGGGTGCTACCAGGACGACGTTGGAGTGATGGACTCCATCAAGCAATTGAAGCTAAAGAACGAGTAGAAATTCAACCGGAAACTCAAACTTTAGCAACAATTACTTATCAAAACTTGTTCTTGCTGTATCCGAAATTAGCCGGAATGACCGGAACAGCGAAGACAGAAGAAGTTGAATTTGAAAAAATCTACAAACTAGAAGTAACAATAGTACCTACCAATAGACCCAGAAGCCGTCACGACTTGCCTGATGTGGTGTTTAAAACCGAAGAAGCAAAATGGCGGGCGATCGCGGAAGAATGCGCTCAAATGCATGAAATGGGACGACCAGTTTTAATTGGTACTACCAGCGTTGAAAAATCTGAATATCTCAGCAATTTGTTAGTTCAGCGAGAAATTCCCTACAATCTACTCAACGCTAGACCAGAAAACGTTGAGCGAGAATCGGAGATTATTGCTCAAGCAGGGCGTAAAGGCACATTGACGATCGCGACAAACATGGCGGGTCGCGGTACTGATATTATTCTGGGTGGTAATGCGGAATATATGGCACGTCTGAAGCTACGGGAATACTTTATGCCGCGCATCGTGCAGCCGGAAGATGAAGATATTTTTGGCATAGCGCAAGCATCCGGTTTACCAACAGCAGCAAGCAGTAGTGGTCAAGGCTTTGTCCCTGGTAAAAAAGTTAAAACTTGGAAAGCTTCGCCGCAAATCTTCCCGACTCAATTATCTAGAGAAACAGAACAAAAGCTGAAGCAAGCCGTAGAATTTGCAGTTTCTGAGTATGGCGATCGCAGTCTCCCAGAACTAGAAGCCGAAGATAAAGTTGCAGTTGCGGCGGAAAAAGCTCCCACAGATGATCCGGTAATTCAAAGATTGCGGGAAGTTTACAATTTACTGCGTCACGAATACGAACAATTTACCAGCCGCGAACACAACGAAGTTGTATCTCTTGGCGGTTTGCACGTAATTGGTACAGAACGCCATGAATCACGGCGGATTGATAACCAGTTGCGCGGACGTGCGGGAAGGCAAGGCGATCCAGGTTCAACAAGATTTTTCCTAAGTTTGCAAGACAACTTGTTACGGATTTTTGGTGGCGATCGCGTGGCTGGCTTAATGAATGCCTTCCGCGTTGAAGAAGATATGCCAATTGAATCTGGGATGCTCACCCGTTCTTTAGAAGGCGCTCAGAAAAAGGTTGAAACTTACTACTACGACATCCGTAAGCAGGTGTTTGAGTACGACGAGGTAATGAACAACCAACGTCGGGCAATTTATGCTGAACGTCGCCGCGTCCTAGAAGGTCAAGACCTTAAAGAACAGGTAATTAAGTACGCTGAAAAAACAATGGATGAAATTGTTGACTACTACGTTAACCCGGACTTGCCATCAGAGGAGTGGGACTTAACAACTTTAGTTAACAAAGTCAAAGAATTTGTTTATCTACTAGCAGATTTAGAGCCACAGCAATTAGAGGATCTCTCAGTTGGCGAGATTAAAACTTTCTTGCACGAGCAAGTACGAATTGCTTACGACATGAAAGAAGCAGAGATTGAGCAAGTCCAGCCTGGACTAATGCGCCAAGCCGAGCGATTCTTTATCTTGCAGCAAATTGATACGCTTTGGCGAGAGCATCTCCAACAGATGGATTCCTTGCGGGAGTCAGTGGGACTGCGTGGCTATGGACAAAAAGACCCGTTAATTGAATATAAGAGCGAGGGTTATGAACTGTTTCTGGATATGATGACTAACATTCGCCGGAATGTCGTTTACTCTCTGTTCCAGTTCCAACCTCAAATTCAACCATCAGTAGAAGCGCCGTCTGAGTTAGTTTGAATTAATTAGGTTTCGTCTTGGTATTAACTTATAAAACTGTGGGGGGATCTTAAAAATCCCCCTTAAAAGTATCTAAATTAGCTAAATATCAAGTTGTACTTAGTGACACTTTTAAGGCTACTGTTTTGCTGTTGGGGATTGGAATAATAGTACCAAAGCCCTGCACCTAGTAAACCAGCTACTATAGATGCGATCGCTAGTAGCTTCAGGTTGAGCCTAGACTGCTTGCTATTAGCTAAATTGTTAGCACTCTCGTGCAATACATTATCTGACCTAGATTCCTGAGCATAACTTCCACTAGAAGCATTAGCAGCATACTGTGGGGAAGCTTGGGTGACTACGGTAGGCTGGTACTTTGATGCATTCTCTAACTTAGAGATTTCCTCGCCATAGTTCGCTCCTGCTAGCATGATGTCAACAATCACGCCATAAGCATCTATCCATGCTTGTTTAACTTCTGGTGTCCATTCTGTTCCTAAATAAGATTCTAAGGTTTTTAATAGCGCTGCACCTACTAAAGGATAATGTTCCCGCATAGCACCATAGCGCACGTGCCTTTCTCCTAGCTGCTGCAATACAGTCGTTAAGTAACCAGGGTTACGCAGATTTTCGACTACCAACACTAAAGACATAATTAATTTCTTCTCCTGCTCCGCCATTGTGGTGTTGGTAAACAAAGGTTTAAGCTGAGGATAATCATTAAGCAGATTTTGATAAAAACTAGACGAGAACTGAGTCGCATAAGGTTTAACGCGCTCAAAACTTTGTTCTAAAACTTCGACATTCAAAGACATAACTTTTACAGTTTGGGATAAATTGCTGTTTAAGCTGATCAGAATATAAATGAAAATTTGGAAGTTTACTGTATTTAGGAAATAAGATTATCGCTGCTACATTGTTGTAGAAGTTAAACAAGATAATTTAAGCATTTT
>ERZ501023.115-NODE-115-length-18725-cov-7.108141_pt1 | contig 18725 bp, 18 predicted proteins | sample MGYA00248839_ERZ501023 | MGnify/ENA primary metagenome ERZ501023 (study PRJEB25958, sample SAMN03398596) | human skin metagenome | study: EMG produced TPA metagenomics assembly of the Human Skin Microbiome Metagenome (human skin metagenome) data set.
GATACGCAAGATCTAACAACAGGCTTAGTTAGGGTAGATATTTTTGGACTACACTCCACCCTGTTAGTGATACCCAAACTAACGCGATCAATAAAGTAATATTCGTACCAACGTGGAGCGATCGCATCCAAGGACGCTTGGCACTAATTTGAGTAGCACTACCAGCTGAAAGTAAAACTAATCCTACTACGACTAATCCGGCTGGCAAATGTGATGAATGACCTAATGAGCCAAAGTGACCTAAAGTACCAACAATGCCAATACCAAGCAGTAGCAGCACTAACAACACCAAACTGCCACCCATCATATAGTGCAGTGAACTCAACCAGCTAGGTCTGGCGCTATGTGTTTGCCTAGCTCTCAGTATCCAAATGCCCGTTACTCCTAATATTAAATAAGCAAGCATAGCTAACCCCATTGACCAAGCAGCTATTTTCCACAACCAGAGAAATGAAGGTAAATTCAATTTAACTAACCCAACCCCAAACGCATTGCGCTATGTCCTCGATAGCTACCTTAGCGCTAAAGTGATTTGAGTTGTTGTCCTTCCTCGGAGAGAATTTAAAGTATTTTTAACAAACTTGGGTTGCTGAGGTTAGCAACCCTAAAATTAATTCCATTTTCTTAATCAACAGAGCTTAAAACAACTCCTGCTAAATTTTCTTGCCTTTGAGTGCTATTTTTATCGTTTGCTTCTTGAGTCATTTCTAAAAAAGAATTACTATCCTCGTCTATACATAGGCGATCGCAGGGAATATTATCTGATAGCACAGCACTCGCCATCATCCCTGTATGAATCTCTAAAATAGCTTCTGGAGGAGCTTCAAACACAAGGCGTTGTCCTGGAAACACAACCCGCTCAAAGTACCAATTAGGAATATGCGAGATTCGAGCTACCTGAATCTTGCTTGTGGCATTAACATAGCAGCAGACAATGTGACCAGATTTGTCGGGTGGTAAGGGATCTATTATTTGAGCCATAACTGCGGATGACATTTGCGCCACAACTATAAATTTACAACCGTCACCCTAACACTCAGCGATCCCCAGTTGCTGTAACTGCGACTACCAACTGGCTTTTACCGCATTATTTACCTCTAAAGGTATAGGACAGATTATTAAATTTCTGTTTAATTTGCCTTCTTTACGTAAAAGCATTATTGACTAATTGCAATTTTATGATTATGCATTAAGTCTCAATTTAACTCAAGCCAACAATTTAAAATTTGAATAAATAAAAATTAATTACACGGCTAAATAAAGTTCAGTGTTATCGTAAAGTTATATGAAAATCAATTTCATAAATTATATAGATAATACATACCTGCTTGAGTAATGCATATAGCATCATCCGATGTCTGTAAGTCTAAAACGCCATTTTAAGTAAGAACGCCTAAGACAGTAGCCCTTGTTCAAATATTGAAACTAGATATTAAGTTAGAACAACCACGATGGAAAACCGAATTCTTTACGTTCGCCTTCCCTGCAATCCAATTTTCCCGATTGGGGTTGTCTACCTAGCAGATCACGTCCACAAGTTATTCCCAGCTATCCAGCAACGCATCTTTGACTTGGGAACAGTACCGCCCCTAGATTTTGCCTCTGCCCTAGACACTTGCGTAGATGAATTTCAACCTACACTTCTGGTATTTTCTTGGCGGGATATTCAAATTTATGCCCCTGTGGGTGGCAGAGGTGGCAATCCACTTCAGAATGCCTTTGAGTTTTACTATGCCCGTAATCCATTCATTAAACTCCGAGGGGCATTAGGAGGACTGGGGTTAGCGGCTTCTTACTATACAGAACTCTGGCGCAACCAGGGATTAATTAAACGCGGACTTAAACGCGCTCAAAAATATCATACTCATGCTCGTGCTGTCGTTGGTGGCGGCGCGGTAAGCGTATTCTATCAGCAGCTGGGCAACAAATTGCCAGTAGGAACAATTGTTTCTGTAGGCGAAGGCGAGACGCTGCTAGAAAAACTTTTACAAGGTAAAGAATTTCGGGATGAGCGCTGTTATGTCGTGGGAGAAGACAAGCCACGCGATCGCTTGATCCACGAACAACCTACACCTCTAGAAAAAAGCGCCTGTAACTACGACTATATCGAAAGTATTTGGACTGAATTTCAATACTACCTACACTCGTCAGATTTCTACGTCGGCGTTCAAACCAAGCGCGGCTGTCCCCATAACTGTTGCTACTGCATCTACACCGTTGTTGAAGGCAAGCAAGTACGGATTAACCCAGCTGATGAAGTCGTCGCGGAAATGCAACAACTCTACAACAGAGGCATTCGTAACTTTTGGTTCACCGATGCTCAATTTATCCCCGCGCGAAGATTTATTGACGATGCTATAGAACTGTTACAGAAAATTCTGGATGCTGGCATGACAGACATCCACTGGGCAGCTTATATCCGCGCCGATAACCTCACCCCAGAGTTATCTGATCTGATGGTTAAAACTGGAATGAATTACTTTGAAATTGGGATAACTAGTGGCTCTCAAGAACTCGTGCGGAAAATGCGGATGGGCTATAATCTGCGAACAGTCTTAGAAAACTGCCGCGCTCTTAAAGCAGCTGGGTTCAATGACTTAGTTTCCGTAAATTACTCCTTCAACGTTATTGATGAACGTCCGGAAACGATTCGCCAAACGATCGCCTATCACCGAGAATTAGAAAAGATATTCGGAGCCGACAAAGTAGAACCAGCGATTTTCTTCATCGGACTACAACCTCATACCCACCTAGAAGAATATGCCTTTAAAAACGGCATTCTTAACCAAGATTACGATCCGATGAGTTTAATGCCTTGGACAGCGAAAAAGTTACTCTGGAATCCAGAACCACTCGGTTCATTCTTTGGTGAAGTCTGCCTCCAAGCATGGCGACAAAACCCCAACGACTTCGGACGTGAAGTAATGGACATTCTAGAAGCTAAACTCGGTTGCGCCGATCTAGAAGAAGCCCTTTGCGCCCCCATTCAAGAAACCAAAGAGAAACAACTAGTAACAGCCTCATAATCCTCTTTCCTTCTTCCCCTCTTTCCTCTGTGTCCTCTGCGTCTTTGCGGTTCGTTCAATAAATCCAAACCATGCTAGAAGGTTCCATCCTCCAACAATTAGCACTCGCTCACCCACCGGAGAAAAGACCCCTAAACTTCGGTGTTTACTACAAAAACACCTTAGTAGCCCTCTGCCACGCCCTAGAAGACTGTATCCTGACTTCTAACAGCGATCCGCTTGTCATTACAGCTTTCCAACGCGGTAAATGGTATCTCCAAGAAGCAGATAGATATCATTCACTAGCACAAAAGTCAAGCAATGTGACGATCATGGCTGCCCCAGATACTGGCTTTGCGGAACACCCGACAAGTAAATTGCCTAATGTTATCTTAGTCGGGTTAGAGCCAACTGATCCAGTAGCGCAAGAGTGGCACTTGATGATTTTGTCCCCTAGCTATACAGCGATGGTATTGTGCCAAGAATTATCAGCAGCTGACTACGGGGTAGCTGGACAACCAACAGCAGATTTAGAACGCAAATTCTACGGATTTTGGACATTTGAACCAGCATTAGTCCAAGAAACAGTAGAAATCGCGATCGCCCATATCAATACTTATAATCCAGAGCTAGCACAAGAACTAACATCCCAAGTTAAGGCGATTGCTGCTGCTACCCCAACTACCCAACCAGACGACTTAGGTGACATTGTCTCGCGCGTTGTTGATTATCTCCAGCATAGTCAAGAGGATGTTAGCCATCTAGATATCTGTACTCAGCATCAAGCTTTAGATAACAACTTAGTTTCCAACGAATTACAAGCCTTTCTGCGGCTAGCACAGCTACTTGATTTAGCCGACACAGAAAACCCAATGGCAGCAGCTGAAATTGCCGCTTTGGCAGAAACAATGGGACAGCTGCTTGATTTACCAGCTTGGCAATTGAAGCGATTACGGCTGGCTGGTTTACTCCACCGCATTGCTCCGGCAACTGTGAGTGTTCAGTATGGAGAAGCACCTAGCTGTCCTTTAGTGCCAGCAGCACAAGTGTTGCGAACTATGCCGAGAACGCGGGCGATCGCTCAGATTATTACTCACCAAAATGAATGGTGGAATGGGAACGGTGAGCCAGCAGGTTTAACGGCAGTGGAAATTCCCTTAGAATCAAGAATTTTAGGCTTGGTTACAGCTTTTAAACAGCGTTTAGCTAAGTTACAAGCATCTAGTCATAGCAGTGTAGAGGCAATGCCTGAGGCACTAAATCAGGTGTTAACAGAATTTAAGAGTGAGTCTGGCGATCGCTGGGAACCCAAATTAGTTGATACTTTAGAACTTTTAATTATGGGTTTACAACAAGGCTTAAGCCTGACAGTTACATCACCGAAGATAAGTGCTGGAATGTGGCTAATTGATGCTCCAACAGGTATTGATGCCCAAATTAGTAAGGATAAGATTAGGAGTGAGGCGTGAGCGGGACAAGACAGCAGCAGAGCATGGATATTGGTGCTATTCGAGCCGGAAAACTTAAACAGCTACCAGGAGTAAATCTTGAAGATCAAGACCTTTCAGGCATTGATCTTTGTGGAATTAATTTAGCTGGAGCAACCCTAGTTGGCGCTAATTTTTCTGGCTCTAAGCTCGAAAGAGCGCGTTTAGACGGAGCTAATCTTTTGGGTAGCCAGTTACTAGCTGCTGACTTACGAGCAAATTTGCTCGGAGCTAATCTGATGCAAGCGGATTTAACTGGGGCGGATCTGCGCGGTAGCAACTTGCGGGGTGCTAACTTAATGGGCGCTAAATTGTCGCAAGCGTCTTTTGCAGGTGCTTTTTTAAGTGGCGCAAACTTAATGAGCGTTAACTTACAAGGCGTAGACTTACGTGGTGCTGATCTGCGGGGAGTTAATCTTAGTGGCGCAAATTTGCAAGGAGCGAATTTAAGTCAGGCGGATCTGCAAGGGGCATTATTACAAGCAGCTAATTTAGAAGAAGCAGACTTACGGAGTGCAAATCTAGCAGGTGCAAACTTGACAGAAGCTAATCTTTTGTGTGCTGAATTGGCAGGTGCTAACTTAACTGGCGTTAACCTTACTGGTGCTTGTTTAGTCGGTACATCTATAGATGCAACAGCTTAAACAAAGTAGGAGCAACGGGCGATCGCGCCTAACAGTAGTTATTGAACTTTGAATGGCGCTGTCTGACTATTCCGACGCTGCATTAAAAAATTGTTGGTATATTCTTCGTCAAAAATTTGTCGTCCTAATGCCAGCGCTTCTTGCCTCTCTTTGTCAGTCATATAATCGTCACCTTTGCGTCCACTTGGAGTGGTAAGAGGATCTCCCCCAGCTTCTAAGTATCGCTGACGTGCGATCGCCAGCAATTCTAACATTATCTGTGCTTGCTGCTGTTTAAGGCTATTAGGTTGCGTCATATTTAGTCTTCTCCAAAAATTACAACCTCGCCCGCCAATATTGATGCTAACGGTAAAACGGTACTAGGAGTTTGGATGTGCCAATACCCTGTATCTTCATCATAGAGTCTCCAAATCAGTAAATTCAAAGTTTCTAGGGCATTGATTACTAAGTATTGCGCTTCAGTTGGTTCCACAAGTTGCTATGTCTTTAAGCCAATACTGATCTTATTAGAGGGCGATCACAATACTGCTTGCTCTTTTGTAAATCCAATACTTATACTCATTAGCGATTAGCAGCTTGCATTTAATCAGCAAATTAAAAAATCAATTAATTTACTTTTATTTTTACTTTCTTTTTTACTTTTTTGATGTATTATTTAATAATGGAAATCCTTGCCTTTTTACCTAATACATTATATTTCCAGTATAAAACTAATAAGAACATATTAGCAGAAATTGAACTTTAATTCCAAAATTTTTAATTAAGTATTGCTTCTACTATTTACTTTTAAACCTTGTTGACGTATTATTTAATAATGGGAATATGTAGATTTTTAGAGAGGAGCTAATATTTCCATTATGAAACTAATAAGATATTAGCAAAAAAAGCAATTTTTTCCTACCCCTTTTAATTTAATATTTAATTTAATTCTCGCCTTTGATACTAAGAGCGCGATCGCGCTCTTATCCAAAACGCAATTCCTCCGAGAAATAGCAGCCCTACAATACCAGCAAGAGGGTTGCGGTCAACGCCAGTAACCCACTCAGGGACTGCACCAGAATATTGCACTAAATCTCCCACGTTGATAATGTAGTAGCCCCAGACTAAACCAGCGTGAAAACCAATAGGTAAACCAAGACGATTTCTACGTGATCGCTTCGCCCAAACTAAAATTAAACCTAGTAGTAACAGCGCTGGAAATTGCGGTAATGACTGCACTATTGCCTCCCAAGGCTTAATAAAATGCAGAAGTGCAAAGGCGATCACATTGATCCAGAGGGCTGTACTTGGTCTGTAATCTCGCTGCAATTCATCCAGCAGCCAGCCTCGGAATAGTAACTCCTCGGCAAAACCAAAAGCGATCGCCACGATCAATCCTTCTAAAATTACCAGAGGTAGAAAAATAACGGGTTTTTGCCACTCCAGCCAACCCAGCAATCCCTCTAAGGTAAACAAACTTACAACAGATATTATTCCAGCAGCCAGCCCAGCCAGTAATTCCCGCCCATTGCGCCGCGTTCTTTCCAAACCATACTGTTGTAGTAGGCGACGTTGATGATAGACGTGCTTACCCCAAACCTTTAGTAAAAAAATAAATTCTCCGTACAGCAGCAACATTGTCAGGATACTCACCGAGTTTGGATCGCGTCCTAGCCAGTAAATTGGTGCAGCTAGTGGTAGCCAGATAAGCAGCAAACCCAACACAAATAAGCCTAACCGCATAGGGGCTGGATAGCGGGCAATGCTGCTGGGATTGAACTTCAATTGCGCTTAATTTTAACTATTCATCAGGCTCAATCGTACTGCTTAAACCGTGATTTTTTAAAGTCTCGCAGTAAAACTCAGCGTGTTCTTGAGCGCAAGTAATAACTAAAGCCATACCATTTGTATGAGCTTCCATCATAATACTGACAGCTTGGGGCTGAGTAATGCTCGATACTGTCTGCATTAATACTTGCACCACGTACTCCATGCTGTTGTAATCATCATTATGAAGCAAAACGCGATACCGAGGTGCGAGCTTACGGGTCGTTGAACGCTTCTCAAGGGTTTCGACAGACACTGCTCTTCACTCTTTTCTTTACTAACTACAATTGAAATTCCTGTTTAGCGAGTGCTTAACAGTTATTAACCTATTGTATAACACTGAAATTGAGTTCTGGAACATAGACGCGCCTTAGAATCTGTGCGTCACAAATCACACTACTTCGCAGAGTCATTAGTCCCTAGTCCTTGGTCATTAGTTAAACTCCAACAAGGTTAATGGAGTAGGAAAAACTGCTAGATACTTTGAATTAGTGGCGATATCGATTCTAAAATAAAGAAGCAGCAACACCCACTTGTTGCTACTTAGAGTCGATACCAATGGATTTTATTTATAACTTTCAGCCACGACAAATAGTGTGTCTAGAGCATGAGAGCAGCTATCTGTACGCCGAAGTTATTCAAGTTGTGCATTCCCGTACTGTGTGTTGGGTGCGTCCTTTGTTACTAGCAGAGTATTCCTCTAGCGATCGCTATAAGTCGTTGATCTACGATCTCCGCTCAACGGCTGACGTGGTATGGTCACTAAATTTATTCCGCCCTGCTCTTGATACAGAAGTAATTGGGTTAATTGCTCAACTGGCATCAGCACCACAACTAGACAGCGATCCAGTTGCCCTAAAGCAACTAAATCAATTTATCTCCAAAGTCTGGCAAGCCCACCAGCAAGGGTGAGGGACAAGAGAATTATCAATTCAGTGTTTCCTTAGCCCCTAATCCCCAGTCGCTAGTCCCTACTTAGTAACGAATACCAGCATCCTTCATGCGCTCAATAGCTTCGTGCATCCGTTCGTCAGCTACCGTTAGGGCAATTCGGAAGAAACCTTCTCCTGCTGCACCATAACCATTACCAGGAGGAACAATAATGCCGCACTTGTCTAGTAACAAAGTCACAAATTCAGCCGACGAATAACCTTGGGGGACACGCGCCCAAACATATAGTGTTGCTTTAGGAGCCTCAATAGGCCAACCTAAAGATTGCAGCCCTTTAACAATAATGTCGCGGCGGTTTTGGTAAACAGACATCACTGCTTGGAGTTCTGCTTCACTTGTTGAATAAGCAGCGATCGCAGCTCGTTGAATTGCCTTGAATACCCCAGAATCTAGATTCGTCTTTACCTGACCTAATCCCTTGATTCCATGACTAGATCCAACCACAAAACCAACCCGCCAGCCGGTCATGTTGTAGGACTTAGACAAACTATGAAACTCAATTGCCACATCCTTTGCACCAGGAACTTGTAGCACACTTGGCGGCTTGTAACCGTCATAAGCCATTTCCGAGTAAGCATGGTCATGGCAAAGCAAAATATCGTACTGCTGACAGTAAGCCACCAATTCCTCAAAAAATTCCAGTGTCGCCAAAGCTCCAGTAGGATTATTTGGGTAGTTAATCCACAACAACTTAGCTTTACGAGCAACTTCTTCTGGAATCGCCTCTAGATCAGGCAAAAAGTTTTGTTCTGGCAATAACGGCATAGCATAAGACTCCCCACCAGCAAAAATAGTGGAGGTACGATATACCGGATAACCAGGGTCGGGAATTAAAGTGTAATCCCCTGGTTCCACAAAAGCTAGAAATGTGTTGTGAATTGCTTCTTTTGAGCCGATAGAAGAAACTACTTCAGTATTTGGATTTAAGCCTGTTACTCCAAACCGACGTTCCATCCATTGGGCTGCTGATCCACGAAAATCTTTTGTGCCTTGATATGGTGGATAGTTATGGGTTGCAGGATCGTCAACCGCCTCATGCATTGCCTGGACGATATGACCAGGAGTAGGTCGATCTGGATCTCCTACGCCCATATTAATAATGTCAACCCCCTGAGCGACCATTTCATCTCGTTTACGGTCAATTTCGGCAAATAGATAAGGAGGAATTTTCTCTAAGCGTTTAGCAAACTGCATGGCGATTTAGCACAGTCTCGTGTAAAAGTGGAAGCACATTAGCATAGTTTACCGCCAAGCTAGTCACCCAAACAGGTCATTACAGTTGCAATTTCAACTAAGTTGCAAGTTAGTTAGGCATAAAAATTACTTAAAAAGTATAATTGTATATATATCAAAGGTTAGAGTTTTACTATATACATAATATTGTGTTGCAGGTACGTCCAACTTCCAGATCTGGGTAGTTTTTATTGAATTAATATTTTTATTGACGATTAACTAAACTGAAAAATTAAAACCTGCTGCTTCAAATAGAAGATACTAACTTAATCCTACCCGCATCCATCTCTGTCATTAATAATTCTAATGCCTCATAATCAACATCGGAAACGTAGCCGAGTTGCGTTAGCTCTGTATTGATCGCATTTTCAATATCAGGAGTTAGCTGTTTGATATGTAAAGCTTTTTCTACAAGTTGACGAATAGCGTAATTAGTTTTCATGCCAGATATAAAAGAATTTATTATAAATATTTTATATTGAAACTTAAGTAAAAACGTGAGCTAAGTCAAACATTCAAAGTGATACCAATCACAAGGACGTTAATCATCAAAGAAAGTAGGGAATAATTTTCTACCTAATGACAGATGTTTTTTAAGTAAAGTATAGAATAAGAGTAGCTATTTATAGGTATTAAAAGATTTTTGTAGAAATAGAACAGGATACATTTTGAGTTTAAATAGAAGAGTAATGAAAGTATTTCAATAAAGGATTATGAATAATGCTTAATACTAAATAGACATTTTGATGACAATAAATCTATTTAAATAAAATAACTTATTTCTACTATTCATTTTCCTAAAATAATAACTTTAGTATAGCAATATACTTTTATTTTCTAGAATTTACTGATAAGTTACGGAGTAGTAAAACTTAATATTCAACTCTTTGTTGAATATTGCGCTTTTCTAAAGCAACCAAAATATCAGTATCAACAACACAATACAAATAAAATAATGACAACAATTATTGCCTCTCCAGAAGTTACAGTAATTCACCTCCAAGGTGCTTGCAATGCTGCAAATGCCTTTGAATTTCAACACAAAATGAAAACAACGGTTACTCAAGAACAACACACTAGTATCTTGGTAGACCTTGAGCAAGTAGAATCTTTAGACAGCGCTGGTCTTATGGCATTGGTTTATGGTCTAAGGCTTGCACAACCGCTAGAGCGGCGGTTTGGGCTTTGCTCAGTTCCTGCCTCAATTAAAATTATCTTTGAACTTACCCAACTCGATCAAGTGTTTGAAATTTTTGAGAATCTTGCTGCATTTGAGGCAGCGATCGCTTAGGTTCAAGCATTATCTATTTATAAGCTGCTTGAAGTCACAAACTGTGACTAGCTGATCCTAAATTTCTTAAAAGTTTCAACTGCCATTGATGATAAGAATGCTAATGTTAAGTATGCATAGCAGAAATTATCATGGTACTTGCTGTTGAAAAATTATTAACAGCCGACATCCTCCGACCAGCTCGTTATCTAGGAAACGAGTTAGGGGCAGTACATAAAGATTGGGGTGCGGCAAATGTGCGCTGGGTGCTAACTTACCCAGAAGTGTATGAAGTAGGTGCATCAAACTTAGGGCATATTATTCTCTACAACATATTGAATGCCCAGCCGCGTCAGTTATGCGATCGCGCCTATCTTCCAGGAACAGACTTAGCAGCAAAGCTCAGAGCAACTCAAACGCCTTTATTTGCCGTAGAGTCAAAGCGATCGCTAACAGAATTTGATATTTTGGGCTTCAGCCTCAGCTACGAACTGGGAGCAACTAACATTCTAGAAATGTTGGATTTGGCAGGTATTCCCTTGACGTGGAGAGAACGGGCAGGGAGACAAGGAGACAAGGAGACAAGGGGACAAGGGGAGAATGAAGAATTTAGCCAAGCTTACCCGTTGATTTTTGCGGGGGGACAGACGGCGACATCTAACCCTGAACCTTATGCAGATTTTTTTGACTTTATTGCTTTGGGAGATGGCGAGGAACTATTACCAGAAATTGGCTTGGTATTAGAAGAAGGTAAATTATCTGGCTTAACTAGAGAACAGTTATTACTAGATTTAGCGCAGATACCAGGCGTTTATGTGCCTCAATTTTATGACATGGCAGCAGATGGTTCTGTACATCCAAATAATCCAGCTGTACCAGAACAGATATTAAGGCGGGTAGCTACTCCGATACCCGCTTATTCTATTGGGCTAGTACCGTATATAGAAACAGTACACGATCGCCTGAAAGTGGAAATCCGACGCGGCTGTACGCGCGGCTGTCGCTTTTGTCAGCCAGGAATGTTAACTCGACCAGCGCGGGATGTAGAACCAATTCAGGTATTAGAAGCGATTGAGCAGGGAATGCGAACAACTGGATACAATGAGTTTTCCTTACTATCCCTCAGCTGTTCTGATTATCTATCTCTACCAGCCGTAGGCATGGAAATTAAAAACCGCCTTAGAGATGAAAATATTTCCCTTTCTCTGCCTAGTCAAAGGGTAGATCGGTTTGATGAAAATATTGCCAACATTTTAGGAGGTACAAGGCAGGCAGGACTTACCTTTGCTCCAGAAGCTGGAACTCAGCGAATGCGGGACATTATTAATAAGGGATTAACAAATGAAGAACTTTTGCGAGGTGTAAAAACTGCCTTTGAGCAAGGCTGGGATAAAGTTAAACTTTACTTTATGATTGGTTTACCAGGGGAAACAGACGCTGATGTGTTAGGCATTGCAGAAACAGTCACCTGGTTACAAAGAGAATGCCGCGCCAACAATAGAAAGCGAATTAGTTTTAATCTGACAATTTCTAACTTTACGCCAAAGCCACATACGCCGTTTCAGTGGCATTCAGTTTCAACAACTGAATTTGAGCGCAAGCAAGCATTACTAAAGCGAGAATTCCGCTCCCGGAGAAATGTAAAAGCAAATTTTACGGATGTGCGAATTTCAGCAATGGAAGATTTCGTAGGACGAGGCGATCGCCGACTTGCTGCTGTAATTGAACGTGCTTGGAAATTAGGTGCAGGCATGGATGCCTGGTTTGACAATTTAGATCGAGCTTATAAAGCTTGGGAAAGCGCGATCGCTCAATCCAATCTCACCTGGAAATACCGTCAAGTCGAAAACGGTGAGTGGAACTTAATTCAAGCTGGGGGAGCTGGGGAAGCTGGGGGAGAAATAACTACTAGCTACTCACTTGATGCCCCTTTACCTTGGGATCATATAGATACGGGAATTGATAAACAATGGCTGAAAGCTGATTTACAAAGAGCAATAGATGCGGCAACAGTTCCAGACTGCTCTTTTGACGGCTGTTCTCATTGTGGTATTTGCGGCACTGACTTTGGTCATAATGTTGTGATTGAGCCGTTACCTATTCCCCAATTTACTGGGCATTTTGTCCCTAATACAACTAAATCTCAACGGTTGCGAATTTGGTTTGGCAAGCTTGGTGATCTAGCTTTGATTAGCCATCTTGATTTACTACGCTTGTTTGATCGCGCTGTGCGGCGAGCCGGACTACCAATTTCCTTTACTGGCGGATATCACCCCAGTCCGCGCATTTCTATTGCTCTGGCGTTGTCTTTGGGAGTTACCAGCAGTGGGGAAATTATGGATTTTGAGTTGACTCAACAAGTTGAGATTGAGGCTTTTCGGCAACAGTTAATCAGTCAGTTACCGTCCAATCTGCCAATTTACAATATTACTGCTGTTGATTTAAAAACACCTGCGGCGACGCAGTTATTAGCAAAAGCTGAATATTTGCTTACCGTTGCCGCAGATCAGGACATTCCTTTACTTCAATGGCTCAACTGGGTAGAGACAATTAAAAATTTGGATACTATTTGGTGGCAGCAAACAACTAAATCTGGAAAAACTCAGATGGTGAACTTGCGCGATCGCTTGTATGAGTTGGAAGTTACACACCACCGAAATCAAGCATCCTCAACTTCTTTACGCTATGTCGGCAGCTGTCAAAGTGACGGTACTCAACTACGACCAGAGCAAGTAATTTTTATGTTAGAGCAAGTAGCACAATTACAATTTCAGCTACTACATATCCACCGCAATCAACTACTGCTACAATCTCAACTCTGAAGCAGAAATTGATTAGTCATTAATACTATTTAATAAGTTGATACCTCGCCTAAGAGTGGGGTTCAGCTAGTAACCGATGACCCACGACTACTGACTGATGACCAAGGACTAATAACTAATGACTCTCAGAAATCTGGTTGATTTTTCTCAAGCTTGCGTTAAAATTGAGTCAATAGAAATTTTTTCCAGCGCCGCATTGAGTGTTCTAATTCACTCTCCTAGTTATTAGGACTGAAGCAAAGATAATTGAAGAGCGCTTTCGATAATTCTTGTGCATACAAGCCTCGCGGATTGAGAATCCCTCTTTAATTCCTCTGAGTGGTAAGTTAAGCAGATATTAGGCGCAGTCGGCTTTTCTAACGTATCTGTTCTTGAAAATTTGCTCCTGCCCAATTTAAACAGGGTACTGCATTAAAGCTCAATCACAGATCATTGCTTTAGTCTACTTACAGTATGCAGTTGTTCTGGATCATCTTCTTCAAGGCTATGAGCGTGAATAGCTTGTTGTTCTCGAAGATGAGGGTATATTTCTATTACTAGCAGCTCGCTGTCAGGCTTGTAGGAGCAAGAGAATGATGCCCACAGCCTTTAGTGCTGCCAATTTTTGAGGAAATTGAATGCCGAAACAAATTATTATTGCCGAGCAGCATCACATAGCTGCTGTTTTTTCCGAAGATCAAATTCAAGAACTCGTTGTTGCTACTGGTCGTCATCAAATAGGCGATATTTACTTAGGTGTCGTTGAAAACGTATTGCCTGGGATAGATGCAGCGTTTGTTAATATTGGCGATGCAGAACGTAATGGTTTTATTCATGTAACTGACCTGGGGCCTTTAAAGTTAAAGCGGACTGCTGGAGCAATTACGGAATTATTAGCACCGCAGCAGAAAGTTCTGGTGCAAGTAATGAAAGAGCCAACCGGAAATAAAGGACCTCGGCTCACAGGTAACATCACGATGCCTGGTCGATATGTAGTCCTAATGCCGTTTGGACGTGGTGTAAATTTGTCACGGCGGATTAAAAGCGAAAACGAACGCAATCGCTTGAGAGCTTTGGCTATTTTAGTTAAACCAGCAGGAATGGGTTTGCTGGTGCGTACAGAAGCAGAGGGAAAGCCAGAAGAAGCGATTATCGAAGATTTAGAAGCATTGCAAAAACAATGGGAAACGATTCAGCAAGAAGCTCAATCTACGCGACCGCCGGCACTGCTTAACCGCGACGATGATTTTATCCAGCGTGTACTGCGGGATATGTACGGAGCAGACGTAAATCGCATTGTCGTCGATTCCAACACAGGGTTGAAGCGTGTTAAACAGTACCTAGTGAACTGGAGTGGCGGTCAAGCACCACAAGGATTGTTAATTGACCATCACCGCGATCGCATCTCAATCTTAGAATACTTCCGCATCAATGCCGCAATTCGTGAAGCCCTGAAACCACGAGTCGAACTGCCTTCCGGCGGCTATGTCATCATTGAACCTACAGAAGCTTTGACTGTAGTTGATGTTAACTCCGGCTCGTTCACCCGCTCGGCAACTGCTAGGGAAACAGTATTATGGACGAATTGCGAAGCAGCAACAGAAATTGCGCGGCAACTGCGGCTACGTAACTTAGCAGGTGTAATTATTGTCGATTTCATCGATATGGAATCGCGCAAAGATCAGTTGCAAGTGCTAGAACATTTCAACAAAGCTCTCAAAGCTGATAAAGCCAGACCCCAAATTGCTCAACTATCTGAGCTAGGTTTAGTAGAATTAACGCGCAAGCGCCAAGGTCAAAATATTTACGAATTGTTCGGTCGTCCCTGCACCACTTGTGGAGGACTAGGTCATTTAGTACATCTACCCGGAGAACCGGAGCGGGAGCGCGAAATCGGCATTAGAGAACGGGTGATGCCAATAAGTGCAGAACCAGAGCGGACGATAACATTTCCTTCTCGATCTACTACACCAGAGAAACTGAGGCTACCAGAACCACGCGAAACTACTTATGAAGGACAAGGAGAAGCGTTCAATTCCGACTTTGACGATGAGCTGCAAGCTTATAATTTAATCAATCATCCTAGCTACCAAGAACTGGGAGATGTCAACAAAAATCGTCGTACTCGCCGTCGCCGGATTGGGGTAGGTGAGGGTGGCGGGAATGAGATCCAGATGCCTTCTAACTCGGTGGCTTTAATTAGCGAACGAGAGCAAGAAGTTGATCTCGAAGACCGAGTAGATTCCCCTAGGCGGATTTCTACACCATCGGAACTATCGGCAAAACAAGAAACTTCTTTACCAGTTACAGGCAAAGTCGGCTGGCTTGATAGAGCAGAGCGAATTAAGCCTACCAAGCCGGAGCCAGTAAAACAAACGGTAGAACCGCCGGAGCTTATTTCTGTAGAAATGACACCGGAAGAACAAGATGTTTACGCCTTGATGGGAGTTTCTCCACTTGTACGCTTGAATCGCAGTATCAAGAATTCCCGCTCTGTAATTATTAATGTGACACTACCTGGGCAACTTCCAGATATATCGTCGTCGGATACTTTTAGTCAGAATGAAATACCCAACCCAACAACAGAGATCAGCGTTCAACCCGAAATAATCTCACAGGCTAACCCGGAGTCGCTGACTCCAGTTTCTGTAGTAAGTTACGAAAATGAATCTAATAGTCCAGCCACAATGGATGAAAGTGAAGCTAATAGCTCCGTAGCTGTGAATCGTCGCCGTCGCCGTCGCCCTTCTGCTGCTGAAAACAAAACTGAGGAATAAAAGCAACGCCCCGATAATAACTGAGGTTAAATTTATGACTGGGTATATAACCTTAGATTTGGACTCAGCATGGACTCAGCAGGCAATTGTTGCTGGTGTAGATGAAGTGGGACGCGGGGCATTGTTTGGTCCTGTAGTAGCAGCAGCAGTAATTTTACCGCCGTCTGTTGAAGAACTCGTATTAGCGCAAGTCAAAGACAGTAAACAGTTGTCTAGCTGCCGCAGGTTAGATCTGGCTGAAAAAATTTGTAAAGTGGCTAAGGATTGGCAAATTGGCTTTGCTTCTACTGCTGAAATTGACTCGATTAATATCTTGGAGGCATCGCTATTGGCAATGAAGCGGGCTGTGCTGAAGCTGAAGGTGCAACCGCAATTGTGCCTAGTTGATGGCAATCAGGTAATCAGAAATTTGTCCTTACCTCAACATACGTTAGTTAAAGGAGACGAGCGATCGCTGGTGATTGCCTCTGCTAGTATTGTTGCTAAAGTGTGGCGTGATGCTTTAATTATTCGCCTAGCTGCTAAATACCCACTTTATGACTTAGCTAATAACAAGGGCTACGGAACTAAAAAGCATTTACAAGCGCTGCAAGCATACGGTCCTTCACGCTTGCATCGAATAACGTTTCGTCCTTGTCAATTGTCAGGTTAAGTGTTGGTGTAAAAGTCCCAATTGCTACGGTCAAAATCAGGCTATGGGATTATTAGAAGGTAACACCAATTGCTCCGAGCCAACTTCATCTTTATCATTAACCCAGTTTTGATAATCTGCTAAAAGTTGATGCAGTAATCTTTGCTTAATTGTTAACAGCACACTTTTGAGTAAACCATTACCCGCCGCCTCTAAAATTGGCGCAGGTGTCAGGGAAAAAGGAAGTGGCAACTCTACCTGCACTTCTAAATCAGCTTTACCCTTTAAATAAGTTTCGTTATTGACTTGAAAAGGAGTTAAATAACCTTGGAGGTTAAGAGCAAAACGTTGATTGATATAATCGATGCCGCGAATTTCACATCCTCTAGACTGCAAATGAACCCTGCCATTAGGTTCTGCCCATACTTTCAGGTCTACAGTTGGTTGAATGCTTAATGTCATAAAAACAAGTGGGCGCATCTTCAGCCGAAAATATTCCTCACCCATTTGCTCAATGCGGCTGTGGTCAACAAGAGCATTTACCAAGCGTTGAGGCTGACGTAAGTAATGTTGAATAGGAATAGGCTGGTTTGGAACCGCAATTTCAACCGATTGGGAAGCAGTAAACCGAGTATGCATTCTTGCGTAAAAATACCTAATTTAATTATTCTATAATTTTTTCAGCAATTTGTTGCAATTATTAGGAAATTGCTTGCTAATAATAACAAATTATTTATAAGTGTAAAAGTATGTATTAATGTACCAATCTCCCCTAAGAAGGGGATCTGCTGATTAAAACAGAATAAGTAAAAGTAAATTGGTATTGCTAAGAGCAGGAAGTTTTTAGCAAGGCTGTAATGATTAGAAAAAAGCCCTGGTTGATTTATTTACTATGCCTGGGACTAGCGATCGCCTTGACAATATCTCCCCTTGGCGCAGTCTCAATCCCCACCTCCCAGAATGTTACTCCTAAGATTTCAACACCAATTAATTTAAGAGGCGTTTGGCTGACTAATGTTGGCAGTGCAGTAATGTATGTCCCTTGGGGAATTAATCGAGCGCTGCATCAGCTAGCGCAACTTAATTTCAATACTGTTTACCCGGTAGTTTGGAATCGGGGTCACACTTTTTACCCCAGCGAGGTAGCAAAACGCGAGACTGGACGCTCTCAAGAACCGTTATTAGAAGTTTTCAAGTTAGGGCAAGATATCTTAGCGGCGATCGCTCTTCAAGGGCATAAACAAGGTTTAAGAGTTATACCCTGGTTTGAGTATGGCTTCATGGCTCCTGCTAATTCTGCACTAGCACAGCACCACCCAGACTGGCTAACATCGCGTCGAGACAGTACCAAGATGGTGAAAGAAGACTGGAAGCAGAATTTAGGTAGTCTTAATACCATTTCTGAGCGCCAGCCAATTGCTAGTCAGGCGGTGTGGCTAAACCCTTTGCACCCAGAAGTACAGCAATTTATCCTCGACTTAATCGTTGAAGTTGTTACTAAATATGACGTAGATGGCATTCAGCTAGATGATCACTTTGGGATGCCAGTTAATTTAGGCTACGATGCCTTTACAGTTAGGCTTTATCAGCAAGAACATCAAGGTAAAAGCCCGCCCGATAACCATTTAGACGCTGAATGGATGCGGTGGCGAGCTAACAAGATTACCTCTTTTATGCAGCGCGTCTTTCAAGCTGTCAAAGCTGTTGAAGCTGATCTTTTAGTAACTTTATCTCCCAATCCCCAATATTTTGCCTACGCAGCCTATTTGCAAGATTGGCAGACTTGGGTAAAGCTGGGTTTAGTTGAAGAGTTGATCTGCCAAGTATATCGAAACGATCTAAAAACTTTTGTAGCTGAGTTACAACAGCCAGCGCTGCAAGTTGCGCGTCGTCAGATTCCAGTAGGTATAGGAATATTAACCGGATCATCAATTAATCCTGTTAGCGTTAAGCAAATTCAGCAACAAGTTCAAGCGGTTGCAGCACACAATTTTAACGGGGTATCCTTCTTCTATTGGGAAAGCTTATGGGGTTACATCGCGCCAGAGTCACCACGAGAGCGCCGAGCGGCATTTGAGGCACTTTTCTCAGCAAATGCTTTAAAACCTAAGCGCCTCCAG